>ERZ773173.2073-NODE-2073-length-15869-cov-3.277539_pt1 | contig 15869 bp, 9 predicted proteins | sample MGYA00580535_ERZ773173 | MGnify/ENA primary metagenome ERZ773173 (study PRJEB29015, sample SAMEA2737856) | human gut metagenome | biome: human gut; feature: human-associated habitat; material: faeces | place: China | collected 2012 ...
TTGCTCTACCGGACTCATACGGCTATCTTAAGACAGTCCGACTTTCTCTTTATTTAATTCTTTGCGTACTGAATTCTTTGATTATCAATCATTTCAAATAATTTTTCAATCCGACTTTTTTCTTTCCACCTCCGAGTCATTGCTGAATCATGGCAATTTATATAGTATATCACATCGTAAAAATTGTTTGAAACAAGTTTTTGTTTATGATAACCGTCAATGCACTTTTTATGAGCATTTAACGGTTCACCCCGTCTTGATCTGTAATTTTCATGATGAAGTTCTTTTACTTCATCACCTTTCAAATATACAATCCATCTTCCAAACGGTGTTTTTATAAACACTGCGTCATTCGTAACGCTGTACTCTAAATTAAACATATCGCATATTCTATTCATATTTTCAATAGTAAGCGGTAAATCTCTAACATCTTTTACATTATACTTTCTCTTTATTTTAATATTTGTTTTCCAATGAAACCTATTCCAATCATTTTCACAACCGCATACCTTACATACTTTATTTCCTTGAAAAATCACGTCCTTACTCGATTTAATCAATGCACTGTCGGCATATCGACAATTTCCGTTATGTACCTTATGAGTTCTTGGATTTAAGTAACACGTTTCTTGTTCTGTTAATTTTCGATATTCACCATAACACTTACAAAACAATAAGTATAAGTAGTTTACATCGTGTTTTGAATAGTGCAAATAATTCTTTTGATATTTAATTCCCGCTTGTTTTAACGACTTTTCAAAACCAATAACTTTTTTGCCGTCACCGGCAATTTGCATAAGAAGTTGTTGCAGTATAATCACTCTGTGTCTTGGCATTGATATCCCGTATTTATCCGTTCTTCTCTTTAATAATTCATAAGTTTCATTTGTCCACACAACAATATACTTATAGTTTTGAAAAGATATGTTCATATTTTTTAATACTGTTTCCTCACTCTTTGACTTCATAATAGCCTCAAGTGGGTAATGGGATACAGTAAAAGTGTTCTGATTAAAACATTCCATGTTACTTAATCTAATTGATTTAGAAAATGTTCTTTTTATATTCAAATTTGCGTCTGCTGCAACTATTCCTATTTGTACAGGTTCTCTTTCCTCTATATCTGTTATTTTGGGTGCTTGATTCCACTCAATATCCAAAAACAGATATTCAAATTTTACATTTGCCATAATCATCAACTCTTATCAAAATCGTAATTATCGTCTCCATTACTCCTCATAATGATTATATCCGCCCAAGAAACTTTTTTCGCTGTGGCGTTTTTTATGACCATTATTGTCGTATGTATTAACACCTCCAAACAGACCGGGACTGCTGTGTCCGGTTTTATGTCCATTGTTGTCATAGTGATTCATACCGCCAAAAAATCCGGGACTGCTATGCCCTACCTTATGTCCGTTTGCATCATAATTATTCATTCCTCCAAAAAATCCCGGTCGGCTTTCTCCAACCTTTTTTCCACTTGCGTCATAATGGTTTATTGTACCGAAAAATCCCGGTCTGCTGTATCCATCTTTTTTCATAATTAATCACTCCTTTTATCATTCACATGGTTTCTGTGTTTTCTGTGATTAGATTATAATATATACATAGTCCAATAATACGGACTTTTCTCTCTTCACAATCAATAAGTTATTGTACAGTCTTGAAAAAGCAGTAATTTTAAGATATAATTTAGACTGAATAGATTTGCAAAAAGGAGCGTAGAATTATGAATAAATGCAAAACGTACATAGCAATAGACTTAAAATCATTTTACGCGTCCGTTGAATGTAGGGAAAGAAACCGTGACCCGCTAACCACAAATCTTGTTGTAGCCGATCCGAGTCGGACGGAAAAAACAATCTGTCTTGCCGTGTCTCCGTCGCTCAAAAAATACGGATTATCGGGACGAGCAAGATTATTTGAAGTCATACAAAAAGTTAAAACCGCAAATGAAATACGAAAGCTTAAAGCGCCAAACCACGTTTTTTGCGGTTCTTCTGATGACAGCCTTGAACTTCAGAAAAAACCGTCACTTAAGATTGATTACATAATTGCTCCACCGCGTATGGCACGCTATATGGAATACAGTACAAAAATTTATAATATCTATCTTAAGTACATCGCACCCGAGGATATTCACATTTATTCGATTGACGAGGTATTTATAGATGTAACGCATTACCTTTCGACATACAATATGACTGCTCATGAACTTGCAATGACAATGATACAAGATATTTTAGATACAACAGGAATAACCGCAACAGCCGGAATCGGAACAAATCTGTATCTTTGCAAAATAGCAATGGATATAGTCGCAAAACACATTGAACCGGATAAAAACGGTGTACGAATCGCCGAACTTGACGAAATGTCATACCGAAGATTGTTATGGAATCACAGACCTCTTACTGATTTTTGGAGAGTCGGTCGTGGTTATTCAAAGAAATTAGAAAAAATCGGACTTTACACTATGGGTGACATTGCAAGATGTTCTATCGGTAAACCGACTGATTACTATAATGAAGAACTGTTATACAAGCTTTTCGGTATAAACGCCGAACTGCTTATAGACCATGCTTGGGGTTACGAACCTTGCACAATGGAAGATGTCAAAGCATACAAACCCGAAACAAACAGTATATCCTCGGGACAAGTATTACATTGTCCGTATGAGTTTGACAAGGCAAGATTAGTTGTAAAAGAAATGACCGACCTTATGGTGCTTGACTTGGTGGATAAAGGACTTGTGACAAATCAAATCGTGCTTACAATCGGCTATGATATTGAAAATATTACAGATAAAAACAGAAGTCAGAGTTATAAAGGTACAGTTACAACGAACTATTACGGTAAAAAAGTTCCGAAGCCTGCTCACGGAACAACAAATCTTCCAAAGCAAACATCGTCCACTACACTTATCACAAATGCAGTTATGGAATTGTACGATAAAATTGTAAACAAGAAATTGCTTATCAGAAGAATTAATATTGTGGCTAACAAGCTTGTCGATGAACACAGTGTAAAAAACGCAAACAAATATGAACAGCTTGACCTTTTTACCGATTATGAGATTTTAAAGAAACAACGCGAAAAAGAAAATGCCAAATCAGAGCGAGAAAAACGTGTGCAGAATACAATACTTGATATAAAAAAGAAATTCGGCAAAAATGCTATTCTTAAAGGAATGAATCTTCAAGAAGGTGCAACTGCCAAAGACCGCAACAATCAAATAGGCGGTCACAAGGCATAATTTTTAAGGAGAATTACCATATGGAAAACATTAGTCACAAATATGATGACATAATCAATCTGCCCCACCATGTTTCAAAAAAGCACCCACAAATGTCGCTTCATGACCGTGCGGCACAATTTTCACCGTTTGCAGCTCTTACGGGACACAAAGCGGCAATTAATGAAACCGCCCGTTTGACTGATGAAAAGCAGATATTAAGCGAAGATGTCATTGCCAAACTCAATGAACAGTTAAATTTAATTAAAGAGAATATCGGTACAAATCCAATCGTGACAATAACATACTTTGTTCCCGATGATAGAAAATCAGGCGGTGCATACATATCCAATACCGGTGTTGTAAAGAAAATAAACGAATACAATCACACTGTTGTTTTGACCGACAAAACAGTTATTCCAATCGAGCAAATAAGCGAAATGCAAAGCGATATTTTCAGCGAAATATATTAATGATTTTGCAATTTGTGCGATGAAGAGTAAATCGGCAGTGATACAAAAATTAAAAATACCGTGTATATCCATATAATTCTTACACCGCACACGCCTATAACGCTAAAGTACAGACATACCCTCGGATTATCAGCATAAAATAGTCCAAAAATATGTCCGCACCTCCGCCCCGTCTAACTTTTTTGGGGTCACCTCAGCAAACTGCTTTAATATGATTTCAAATCATTATAAGTATCTACTATTTCTCAACATTCTTAATTTTTTAATATATCATACAAAAGTCTATAATTTCAAGTATTTTCTTAAACCAACATTTGTATCTAATCCAAACTTCGTTACTGTAAAAATTTCTTTACGTCAGTTAATTTAAGTGGTGTAACGTCATAACACATTGTATCACTTAGAGCGAACTCTAAGTTAATACCTGCTAAAAAAATTTTTGAAATTTATTATTCATAATTTGTAACATTATTCAACAGATTATAGTTGTTTTTTCTTTTTTTGTATGATATAATTATAGAAAAGGAGTTGTTTTATATGAAATCACACAATAAAAAATGTATTATTTATTTTATAGCAGGTGCAATGATTTTTGGAACTGTCGGTGCTTTTGCAGGTCAGTATATTGCTACAGAAAATACTTTTCCTGTTCAATTAAACGGCAAAGATGTTGCTGTTGGCGGATATAATATTGATGGCAGTACATATTTTAAACTTCGCGATATTGCAAATGTCATCGGCGGTTTTGATGTTGATTTTTCCGATAATACCATACAACTATCCAAAGATGGATATGAGTATACTAAATTAAACTATTCATATGTAGATAAAGATTATAACTTTAGTCTTGAAATACCTCATGAAATACAAAATAAATACGTTATTGCAACTGATACTAACTCAAACGACTACCTAAAAGTAATCAGATTTTACGAAAAGAATAATTATGAATATCCAATAGATGGCGAATACCATGTAGGAACTGTCTTTAATATTTACATTTGCGACAAAAATAATATGTCAAGTGATATGGAAACATATGGTGATTTCCTACGAGATATTTCGACAAAAGATAATTTGTATGTATTTTGTTCAGGCCCATTTGACGTACAGAGCAAAGAAGAATTTGTAAATGATTATGTAGAGTTAAATAATTATAGAGATACTATCTTAGATTCATTCAAATGGTTAAATTAATTGATAAATTTATAAAAAACAAGAGTAGACAAAATCATAAAGATTTTGTCTACTCTTTAATATTATCTCCAAACTTCTTCTGCGATTTCTTTTACAAGCTGCAATTTTGCCCACTGTTCTTCTTCTGTAAGTTTATTACCTATTTCGCATGACGCAAAACCGCATTGTGGACTTAGGCACAATCTGTCAAGAGAAATATATTTTTGTGACTCTTTTATTCTCGCGATTACGTCGGCTTTATTTTCAAGTTTCGGTGACTTTGTTGTTATAAGTCCCAACACGACTTTCTTATCGCCGTTGACGTGTGCCAAAGGCTCAAAGCCTCCCGAACGCTCGTCATCAAATTCAAGATAATATGCATCTACATTTTCCTTTTCAAACAATACCTCTGCAACCGAATCATATGCACCTGCACTTGCGTATGTTGAATGGAAGTTACCTCTGCAAACGTGAGTAGTAATTGTCATATCGTTTGGTTTGTCCTCTATTGCAAGGTTATTTATCTCTACCAAAAGTTCTTGAATATCCTTCAATCCTTTTTTATCCGTACCGAACAATTCTTCTGCTCTCGGATCTACAAGCATTCCCCATGAGCAGTCGTCAAGCTGTAAATTGCGACAGCCTGCATCATACAAATCCGCGATTACCTTTTTATATCCGTTTGCAATATCCTCTGCCAACTTATGAGTGCTGTCATAATACTTTGACGTGTTTTCCAACGCAAACGGCATGATCATTTGTTCAATAAACTGTGCCGGTGCGGGAATTGTCTGCTTTGCAACAGTATTTTCATCTTCAAATTGCTTTACAAATTTAAAATGCTCCACGAAGGGATGTACTTTTGAAAGTCCTACTTTTCCGCAAAGGTATGTATCATCAATCATTGCGTCTTCGCCGTGAAACGGTAAACCTGTTTTTGTTTTCTCATGTGCCACTCCGTCAAATCCCCACATAAAATCCAAGTGCCATGTCGCACGTCTGAATTCTCCGTCCGTAATGACGTGATAGCCTAATTCTTTTTGTTTATTGATAAGTCTTTCGATTTCCTTATCTTCAACTGCTTTTAATTCGTCAGCCGAAATTTTTCCGTTTTCAAACCCCTCTCTTGCCGCTTTTAAATTTGCAGGTCTTAAAAAGCTGCCTACAAAGTCATATCTGAATGGTATTTGTTTGCTCATTTCTGTTACCTCCTGTGTTTTAATTTACATTAAGTATAACAGAAAATATGGAAATAGAAAAATATATATTATCATCATTTATCCATAGTTTTAATCTATTGATAAATGATTTTTCAATACATTCAAATATGAAACTCCGTATCGGCTAAGAACAGAATTTTTGCGTGTTAAAATTCCGATACGCATACTGCAATCTGAATCTAACGGTTTTGAAATAATGTTTTCACCGTTCAATTCCGTATCTATAATACCCGAACAAACCGTAAAACCGTTAAGACCGATAAGCAAATTAAACAGTGTCGCTCTGTCACGCACCATAATATTTTTAGGAAATTCAAGCGAACTCAAAAATTCCTCCGAAAAGTAAAATGAATTGTGTTTTCCCTGTTCAAACACCAAATACGGATACGGCATTAAGTCTTGAATTGTTATTTCCTCTTTGTTTGCAAGAGGGTGATTGTTTGATATGAAAACGTGCGGTTTTGCAATATATAATTCTTCAAAATTCAAGTCATTTTTATTAATAAGTTTGCTCAAAACTGCCTCATTATGCTCACTCAAATACAATATTCCTATTTCACTTCGTCCGACTGCCACATCATCTATAATTTCATACGTCTGTGTTTCACGCAAAATAAAGCTGTATGCGTCCGCATCATATTCCCTTATAACGTCCACAAACGCATTAACCGCAAATGAATAGTGCTGACATGAAACAGAAAATCTCGGTTTCTGATTTCTCTCACCTTTAAAATGCTCCGTCATAACGTCCGTCTGCTCCAAAATCTGACGTGCATATGAAAGCAATGTTTCTCCGTCCCTTGTAAGCTCTACACCCTTATTGGAACGAATGAATGCCGTTATTCCCATTTCTTCTTCAATATTGTGAATTGCAGAGGTAAGGCTCGGCTGTGCTATAAATAACTTTTCAGCCGCCTCCGTTATATTACCGCACTCTGCTACCGTTACTATGTATTTTAATTGTTGCAGTGTCATTGTATATCCCTCATTCTATACTGAATATGCTTATTATATCATATTCACGTAAAAATACAATAAGAGTCTATCATAAAGATAAACTCTTATTAAAACCATTATTTATATAATCTCATAAATACCGATGCGGCTTGTGCTCTTGTTGTACCGGCTTTAGGATTAAAGTTTCCGTTTTCGTCACCTGTCATTATTCCTGCACAATATGCCCATTTAACAGAATCAATCGCATACTCAGCAATATCTTTTACATCAGAATATGTAATTTCATCACTGTCTGAATTATATCCCTTAGTTTTTGCATAGCGATATAATATAACTGCCATTTGTTCACGAGTTATATCACTGTTAGGATCAAATTCCGTTTCTGTTTTACCGCTTATAATATCATTGTTATAAGCCCATAAAACAGCTTTAGCATACCAAGAATCATCAGCTACATCACTGAAATTCAATTCACCGTCTGCTGTCGGTTCATTTTCTATACGATACAATGCCGAAACTAACATTGCACGGGTTAATGTAATGTCAGGAGCAAATTCACTGTCGCTTACACCTGTCATAAAACCTTTGTCATACGCATATTTGACAGCTTGATAGAACCACATATTTTCCGTTACATCAGTAAACCACACTGTTTGAGTGGTATCCTTTTCAGGTGCAGTCGTAGGTATAACAGTAGGTGCTGTTGTCGGTTTTGCTGTTGATGTACTGCCACCCGAACCGGAACCACCGCTTTGAGGCTGTTTTGTGGCAGTCGGAGTGACTGTCGGAGTCGGTTTAGGTATTGAATCTGTATCTTTTGCATCTAACCACCTATTATAAAGTGAACCGTCACCTGTTTTATCCGATTCACTCCAATCGGCAACTTCTTGACGATAATCGTCAACGTAATGCCATACGATTTCTTCATCACCAATCAATTTATACTCATTCAATCCCAATGAAGGGTGACTGCCGTTTACAGTATACATCCAACCGGAATATTTACCGTTTGTAAATTCACCGAGCCAATATCCTTCCGGTGATTGAATTGTACTGATATATCCGTTTTTCCAACCACGATATTTTAAGCCGTTATCGTCAAGTGCTTGTTTGAATACATCTCCCACTGTACTTCCTAATTTTACTTCATACTCTTTTTCAGGAATCCATGTTTGATATGTATTCTTCGTATCTTTTGTCAAGACAAAGTCACTTCCGAGATTTTCTTCGCCGATAAGTCTGAAACTTACATTTATCTTTTCAACATTATCAGGATTTTCTTCTACATTCATCAATACAGCCACATATGTATAAGGACTTGATTTTGCATACAAATATGCCTGACCTATTCCATGTCCGACTGCAACGCCGTTTTCTATTGAAACAATGTTTTCGTCACTGCTCTTTACTTCTGAATTTGACGAAACATTTGCAGTACCGTTTACAATTATATCGCTGTTATCTACTTGCAAATTAACTGTTTCGGCAGAATATTTGTCTAATTCTGCTTTTGTGATTGCATTGATACCGTCAATATCACCTTTACAGCTGTCGTTTGCATTATTTTTATCGTCACTCAACCAATAATTTTCGCAAACAACGCTGTTTATATCATAATTTGAATTAACATCACCCAAAACACCGCATTTGCTCTTTCCGCCATTGTAATTATATCTTGTATAACACTTACCGCTTTCGTCCTGATAATAACCGCAGATGCCTGCTGACGTTTTAGCTGTTACAGTTCCGTAGTTATTTGAGAAATCAACAGCTGATTTCCCTAAAACTGTCGAACTGTAATTACGTCCGACAATACCGCCGGCATAGTTTTCACCGTTTACATCACCTGTATTTTCGCAGAAATATACCAAGCCGTTTATAAGTTCACCGACTATACCACCGCCGTATGAACCTTGTGCTGTGATATTACCGCTGTTTTGACAATCTTTGATACCGCTTTTTTTATAACACCCTGACGCACGACCTGCAATACCGCCCGTCATACTTCCCGACACCTCTGCCGTATTAGCACAATTTTCTATTTTACCGCAGCTATAATTTTCAGCTACAATTCCTCCGACGTCATATTTACCGCTTATTGCACCGTTATTGACACATTCGGAAATTTCTCCGTTTACGGATAAGTCTGCATAATCATCAATAAACAATAGCGCCTGACCTTTGCCGTTTCTGTTTTCTATCGTAATACCGCCGACATTACCGCTGTTCGATAAGTCACCGTTATTTTCAGATTTTCTTACAGTACCGTAATTTTCGCCGACTATTCCCGACTTACTGTTACCGGCAGATGTCATATTGCTGTTATTCACACAACCTGTTACAATTCCGTAATTTTCGCCGACTATTCCTGCAAGATATGTTACGTTTGAGGCGGTAAATCCGAAATCAGCGCTGTTAGTACAATTTTCTATTGTACCAAGATTTATTCCGGCTAAAGCGGCAATTTTTCTTACGTTATTATGAGCGGTCAATCTATTAGTAGAATCTATATTAAGATTTTTAACAACACCATTCTTTCCTATGTATGAGAACAATCCGAAATAATTGTTTTCGGCATACAGAATCGCGTTCTTTACAGAAAAACCGTTTCCGTCAAACACACCTTCAAACGCACGATTCTTCTCGGACTCCCACCATTCTCCGTTATCGTTTGACTTTAATCCATCCCAATAACCGATTGAACTAAATTCTTTGCTATCGCTTAAATCAATATCGCTTGAAAGTTTAAAGTATACACCATTATATGAATTTCCGTCTGCAACGCTTTCCGAAAGAATGTTCATATCTTCCAACGATTTTATAATATACGGTTCTTCTTCCGTACCTTTACCGCTCCATTTAGGTTCTGAAACTTTTACGGAAACAGCACTTGATATTCCGCCAATTTCACATTTAACAGTTATATCCTTTGCATTGCCAAGCTTAGCGGAATCTATAATAACACTTGCATTTAGTGTCCCTACGCCATTTGTAATTGTAATATCGCCGCTTTGTTCAACTGTAACGGCACTGTTGTCACTGCTCCATTTTGCAGTTATATTTTTGTTTAAATTCTTACCGTATATCTTTGCTGTAAATGTATGAGAAGTATCTGTTTCAAGACTTTCGCCCGATGATACAAGATTCACCGAAATAATTTTGCTTTCCTTGTATTCGTTATTAAGTACAGGATATTTACTTCCAACATAAAATATCGGTGCTACTTCTACTGTTTTGCCGTCAACTTCTTGTTCTTTAACATACCACAAATCATACGCAAATGCGTCGCTTTGCATATATTCGTCTGTTTTGCCTGTGGCAATATTCGTATTTGTTGATGCGTTTTCGCCATACGGCATTTTATCGCCGATAATTCTGTAATATAAATTTTCTGCCGATACACCGTTTGTAAATGCTCCGAATAATGTACCTGCTTTTTGTGCTTTTACTGTCCCCGTTGCGTAACAATTTATTACTTTACTGCCGCTCAAAATCTGTCCGACAAGTCCGCCGACATATTTATCTGCCACAACAGCAGCATTTGAATAGCAATTTTCTATTTTAGTGTCCCTCGCTATACCGACAATACCGCCGCCAATATCTTCACCGCTTACCAGTCCGTCTACTCCAAGCAATGTAATTTCTGCATTTGCGGTATATCCGAATAATCCGCTTACTTTTTGATTTTCGGTATTTAGTTTTACTTCATAGCCGTTACCGTTAAAATGACCCGAAAATGCTTTATCTTCCGCATTGCCTGTTGAAGTCCAATACTTTTCTGTTAAATCAATATTATTATTTAATTCAAAGTATACGTCTTTATATGATTCACCTTCATTTACATTTTTCGCAAGTAATGCAAGTTCGGACGCTGTTTTTATAACATACGGATTTTCTTTACTTCCGTTTCCGCTGTCAAATGTTTCAGCCACATTGTCTGACCATTTTCCTTGTGATGAATATGACGGTATTTTCTCTTCAATTTTAGGTGTTGAAGCAGGTGATACTGACGGTGTAGGTTTTGTCGGTGTATCTATATCATCGGCACCGTTTACCTCCCATGCCAAAACAGGAAATTTATCCGATTTCACAAACGCACTGCCTAAAGTTTCAGCCATATCTGCAAGCTGATTTTCCGTTTTCACTTCAAGTCCTGTACCCGAATTTTCCGCATACGGCATAGGTGCGGTATCTTTAAGAAAATAGCAGTTTTTAACCGAATATCCGCTTACTGTATATCCCAGTATTCCGCCGTTGGTGTTGTTTTGCGATGAAATTTTACCGCTGTTATATGAATTTGAAATATCACAGTTGTATGATTTACCAGAAATACCACCCGAATATGCTGACGCACTTACTTCACCGCTGTTATAACAACTGTCAAGAAGTATACTGCCCTCGTAATTGTAACCGACAATACCGCCGGCATATCCGCTGGTTGCAGTTACAGAGGCTTTATTTGTACATTCTTTTACAGTTCCCGAACTGTAAGCGGAAATACCGCCAACTTCATCCTTACCTGTAATAGTTCCCTTATTCTCACACTGAGTTATAACACAGCTTGTAACCGTTTTATTAACCGCACCGTTATAACCTACTATACCGCCGACTCTGTTTTCGCCTTTTATTTCGGCATAGTTGATACAATGAGATATTAAACCGTAGTTCACGGCACATATACCTGCCGCAATTCCATATGTATCATTCGTGTTTTCTATATTTCCGTATACATAAAGATTTTTTATTACCGCATTTTCTTCCGTAACTCCGAAAAGTGCCGAAAGATAGCTGCCCGAAGATATATTTATTTCCCTTATACTGTAATCTTGACCATTAAAATTACCGTTAAAAGCATTGCCTTGATATTTATTTGATATGTATTTATCGGATACACCTATCGGCGTCCATTCCTTGCCTGATAGGTCTATATCATTTTTCAAGACAAAATACTTGTCTGACATATCATTGCCCTTTTCTACTTCATACGAAAGCAAAGCGAGTTCTTCTGCATTTGCAATAATATACGGATTATCTTTATCACCGTTACCGCCGTCAAATTCTTCTGCGCGATAATCTATCCAGTAATTTGACGTATACGTTACAATCTGCTTTTCAATTCCGTTTACCGAAATTTTAAGCGTCTTTTCGGCATTTACTTTGTCAAATGTGATGTCTATGGCTGTTTTTTCGTCTGATATATATTGAGATAACTGAACATTTTTAAGTTCGACCTCTTTATCGTCAACAAATGATTTTATTTCAAAATCATTTAACGTAAGATTTGTTCCTACAAGTTTTTTGTTTAACAATACAGTTATCTTACCGTTTTCGATATTAATACTTTCAATATCAAATGTTTCGTCTTCCCCTGTCGGCGCATTGCTCCAATCAATAACAGGAAGATTATCACTGTCTGTAAATGCGTCTGACAAATCACTTGCCGAAACAGTGTCAACGGCATATACCGTACTTATATCACCGCCGTTTTCAAGTGCCACAAGTTTAGTGCTGTCACCTATGTTATACAAGTTATTTACTGTCGTATTTTTCATTGAACCGATTAGTTGATATTCCGTATGAGTATTCACCTCACCGCTGTTGTACGCATTTTCTATCGTACCGCCAAGCTTGTAGCCTACTAATCCGCCACTGTAATTGTAACCGATTACCTTACCGGTATTATATACGTTAGTTATGTCACAAGCATAGTTGCAACCGATAATACCGCCGAAATAATTACCGTCTTCAGTACCTATTTGACCGTCATTATATGCTCTGTCAATCTTTCCGCATTCGCTTACACTTATATCCTTGCCAACAATTCCACCTACCGCAACTCCTCTTAAATAACTGTACATATCGTCATCTTTAAAAGGTGCAGATACATTTCCGTGGTTTGCGGCATATGTAATGTCGCCGTATGCAAGCTGACCGACAATTCCTCCTGCCTCTGCAAAGCTCTTGGAAGTAGCTGTAACCGTTCCGTTATTTGTAACATTTATAAGATTTCCGCTTACTCTGTTACTTCCCTTAAATTGAGCTCCAAGCTGACCTGTTATACCGCCAACATAAGCAAGACCTGTTATATCGGCGTTGTTTGTACAATTTATAATCAATCCGGCATTTATACCGGCGATTCCGCCGATATATTTTGCCGCATTAATGTATTCATTACCCTCAGCCTGTGCGTTTATTTGTCCGTTTACTGTAACATTTCTGACAGTTCCTTCTTTTCCTATAATTCCGAAAAGACCTTGACAATAAGTTTCGTAATGATTGTCGCCTTGCTTATTGTACTTTTTGGTTTCTATGAAAAGTCCGGAAATGCTGTGACCTTTTCCGTCAAATATACCGTTATATGCGGTGTCGTCATCTATACCGTAACCGTTATTATTGATATAATTATATCCGTTACCGATTGGTGTCCAATTTTGGTTTTCCAAGTCAATATCACTGTTTAATACTGCATTTGCTGTTCTGTCACCACCGTTTACTTTTTCGGCAAACCAAACCAAATCTTCCGCACTTTCAATCTGATAAGCACCGTTTATAAGTTCCGGTTCATCGCTTGCAAATGCAGTGAAATTTACAGGTACAAAACTCGCAAGCATACATAAAGACAACAATATACTTGTAAATTTATTTTTTACGCTCATTTTTTTCTCCAATCTTTATACTATTTTATACTTAAATCAAGAGTATTTGAAATAGGTGCCAATGATGATATATTTCCGTTCCATGTTAAAATCTTGATTGTATATTCATCAGCTGAATCGGCAGATATTTCTTTAAATTCAACTTGATTTTCATTACCGGGCTTTAAAGAAATTTCTTTAGGTTGTATTCCTATCAATTTGCCGTTTGAATCATATACGGCAGCCATAACACTTACTTTCTTTTCTTCTGTAAGATTACTGTTAAGTTTTACCGTTAATGTACCTGTTAGTTTTCCGTTTTCAACTTTTAATGTGTTTTGTTCTGTTGCAGATTGTACAGGTAAAGGTGTTGAAGTTACTGTTGGTGTTGCTGTTGGTGTTGCCGTCGGTGTCGCTGTTGGTGTTGCTGTTGGTGTTGTTTTCGGTTCTTCGCTCGGTACCAATGCGTTAATCAGATTATCTTCAAGTTCTGTTTGTATATTTTCATCAAAAAAATTCTCTAAAGCCGCTTGATATGCCGATTCTGCTTTTTTAGCGGTCTTTGGATCAGTTGCCAATGTTTCATAATAATCTGCTACCGCACCTACAAGCACGTCCTCAGCCGGTGATGTTAGATCTGAATTCCATCCGCCTTCATTAAAAACTAATCTTAAAACATCTCCTCTTACGAGGCTAGCCGACTCATAGGTGTATGAACTCAATCCGTTACCCATAGCATCATTATATAATGCTGACGGATAATCAAACGAAACTTCTTTGACGGAATTATCTATTTTAAAATCACTGAAAAATCCACTGCTGTTTGTATACTTCAATAGTGTAGTTGTAGGAGTCCAATCACTCATACACTCACCGTTATTCATATAATAATCAAGTACATATCCTATTGCGTCTGCTGCACTCTTAAATTCACTTCCAAAAGTTTTAAATTCTCCGCTGTAATCATAAAATCCGTTTGTATAAATCTTAATCGGGGTCATATATATCTCTTTTGTAGTGTCTTCAGCAAAGTGTTCAATATCAAAATAGAAATAATCTCCCGCTCCGTCTGTATCAGCCTGTACAACAAACGTTACAACACTGAATAACATCGCTACTGCTACAATTAAACTTAAAAATTTTTTCTTCATTAGTCTTTCACCTCATGTTTTATTTTTGACTTATTCTATAAGTCCGTATTTTATTTTAATTCTCTCAAGCTTTTCGAGCATAGGCTCTGCGGCCAAAAAGAGAAAAAACACTGTTGATACTGCGTGAATAAAATCAAACGGCATTCCCATTACGTATGATGACAGCACCATATTTATATTTATATTCGACTGCCACATTATAACAGACGCAGGATTCATTATTCCTCCGTATATAACAAATGTCGCTACAAAACCAAACAGGCACATATCTGTTTTTGTCTTGCGTAAAATGCCTTTTTGAAACATTATTCCCGCTAAGAAACCTATAATTCCGAATGAAAACATTTGCCATGGTGTCCACGGTCCTTGCCCGAAAAAGAAATTCGATACAAATGCCGTAATTGCTCCGACAAGAAATCCTGTTTCACCGCCGAATGCCACACCCGAAATTATCACTATTGCCGCAACAGGCTTGAACTGCGGCAGCATAAAAAACGCAGTACGTCCCGCTACGCCTATTGCACACAATGCACTTATTATAACCAATTCCCTTGCTTTAGGTTTACGGTTTTCAAACGCAAATCCAAAAGGAATCATTGTTTCCAATATAATAAGCAAGCTTATAAAATAATATTTTTTATCGCCGAGATAATATATCCCGATAAAAATTGTAAGCGGAATAAGAAATAATATTAACAATGTTGCTATTTTTGTTCTTTTTGATATTTTTCTTTTACTCTTTTCGTTCTGTATTAATTCTTTTCCGAGTTTTTTTCGCGGTATTAAATTTAACATTGCTACGGCAATAAATAATATACTTATCGTTTGTGCAACATAGTTCTTCCAATTATCGTAACGTCCGCAAAACAGGCATTGTGTCATCACAAATAAAATTACAAATACTATCCCTAATACAACATTGTGTACATTAAGTTTTTTATACTCTTTTTTGCCCTGCTTTATAACCGTTTTCTTTGGCAGTATATAATTCAGTTCATCATTCGTTTCAGTTAAATCTT
>ERZ773173.2078-NODE-2078-length-15826-cov-11.779976_pt1 | contig 15826 bp, 10 predicted proteins | sample MGYA00580535_ERZ773173 | MGnify/ENA primary metagenome ERZ773173 (study PRJEB29015, sample SAMEA2737856) | human gut metagenome | biome: human gut; feature: human-associated habitat; material: faeces | place: China | collected 2012 ...
AAGGTGCTTTCACTCCGGGCAACGGCTGGCAGGAAGTACGATTTGCTGCTCCGGCGAAAGGACGTTATTTCTGTTTGGAAGCGCTTTCTCCGCAAGCAAATGATAACATCGCAGCAGTGGCAGAGTTCGATGTCCTGGGAGCTGATGGCAAACCGGTATCTCGTGAGCATTGGAAGATTCGTTATGCCGATAGTGAAGAAACACGCAGCGGCAACCGTACAGCCGATAAAATATTCGATTTGCAGGAATCTACTTTCTGGATGACTGTGGATAATGTCCCTTATCCTCATCAATTGGTGATTGACTTGAGTAAAGTGGAAACAGTGACTGGCTTCCGCTATCTGCCCCGTGCCGAGAAAGAATATCCGGGCATGATTAAAGAATATCGGGTGTATGTGAAATCTGCCGACTTTAATTACTAAACTATTGATGTACAAGTATTGAAATGATAATAGATATAAAGAAAAATATAATCCTTTTCGCACTCCTCTTCGTAGGAGTGTTGACTGGATATTGCCAACAATCTGCCTACCTGTTTGTTTATTTCACCGGCAATCGCATGAGTGAAGAAGCCGTCAGGATGGCTGTTAGTCTCGATGGATATAATTATAAAGCCTTGAATGGAAATCAACCGGTACTTGATTCCCGTGTGATTAGTTCAACAGGCGGAGTGCGCGATCCTCATATTTTACGTTGTGAAGACGGGAAGACGTTTTATATGGTAGTTACAGACATGGTATCTGCCAATGGATGGAGTTCTAATCGCGCCATGGTATTGCTGAAATCGAAAGACCTTGTACACTGGACTTCCAATATCGTGAATATCCAGAAGAAATATCCCGATCAGGAAAACCTGAAACGTGTGTGGGCGCCACAAACGATTTATGACAAGGAAGCCGGAAAATACATGATCTATTGGTCCATGCAACATGGCAATGGCCCGGACATCATTTATTATGCTTATGCTAACAAGGATTTCACCGATATAGAAGGAGAACCGAAACCGCTGTTTCTTCCGAAAAACGAAAAGTCATGTATTGACGGCGACATCATTTATAAAGGCGGGCTTTATCACTTGTTCTATAAAACGGAAGGGAATGGAAATGGCATTAAGAAGGCTACTACTTCCTCTCTGACCTCCGGGCAGTGGACGGAATCAGATGACTATAAGCAGCAGACGAAGGATGCAGTAGAGGGTGCGGGCATCTTTCCATTGATTGGCTCGGATAAGTATATCTTGATGTATGATGTGTATATGAAAGGCAAATACCAGTTTACGGAAAGTGCTGATCTGGAACACTTCAAAGTGATTGACCATGCTATCAGTATGGATTTCCATCCACGCCACGGCACTGTTATTCCGATTACTCAAAAAGAATTGCAACGCCTTTTCAAGGCGTATGGTAAACCGGAAGGTTTCTGATCTAAAGGAGGAAGATCAAAACCCATCTAAATTAGAAATCATCCTCGCCACAGCTTCTTGTCGCGAAGATGATTTCGTTGAAAGGAAATTTGGGCACCTCTCATCTACAAATTCAATGAATTTCAAGCGGGTAGTCTTCATTTCCAGATAAATACATTCACCCTTTCGTCTTTTTTTGAGTTATTAAGATAAGGTGGATTCACTAGTGTAATCCAGGAAAATAGTATACGATATTGGAAAAAGTGTATATTTTACCCTTGTTTACTTGTTTCTTATATATTTTTAAGTGTAAAACAACCAATTATAGCTTGAAATATATCAGTTAGAATAATGAAAATCTTAACTTTGCGATTGATAATCTTAATGCAATAGATACCATGAGAAAATTATTCCTGTTTTTAGTTGTCTTGTTTTTGTCGTTTCAGCAAGTCACTTTAGCTGCAATCAAAGAAATGACGAGTACCCCCGATTCGGTTTATCTCTTTTCCTTCGCTACTTCCGGAGACGACGGACGTAGCGGGCTTCGTTTTGCCTGGAGCATGGATAAGGAAAACTGGTTTGAAGTCGGCCGGAACTACGGATATCTCCGGTGTGATTACAGCCGTTGGGGATCACAGAAGAAAATGCTCGACCCTTATTTGAAACAGTCGCCCGCTGGCGAATGGATATGTACCTGGAAATTGAATGATCGTGATGGATACGGTCAGGCCACTTCTAAGGACTTGATAAACTGGACCAGCCAGAAATATCCCCGTACTACTTCCGATTTTAACGGAACAAGAGTGAAAGCCGTAGTTGCCGGAGAGGAGCAGAAAGGAACTATCAACCGGGTAGCGTGGACTTTGGTAGATGGATTAAATAAGAATTATGGCTGGAATCAATATCGGAACTCATTGCATGGAGAACGTCCGGTACAGGATGGAGAACGTTTTGCCGGTTTGAAGCCTGTAAAAGCAACGGTCACCGTACAACCCGAACGTGCCAAGGCCATCAGCGATGTCTTGTTGGGTGCTTTCTTTGAAGATATTAATTATTCGGCAGACGGAGGACTCTATGCAGAACTTATCCAAAACCGCGACTTCGAGTATGACCCTTCGGACAGGGAAGGAGATAAGAACTGGAATAGTACTCATTCGTGGACATTGAAAGGAGATAAAACCACTTTCACTATTGCTACTACCGATCCTATTCATGCCAATAATCCGCACTATGCCGTATTGAATGTAGAACGACCGGGAGCCGCGTTAGAAAATACAGGCTTTGATGGTATCGCGCTGAATGTCGGAGAGAAATATGACTTTTTCATATTTGCGAGGGTTCCGCAGGGTCAATCAAATAAATTACAGGTTCGTTTGGTAGATGGAGAAGGAAATATATGTGGAGAGACTCCTCTGACTGTGTCTTCCCGTCAATGGAAAACGTATAAAGCAGTGATTACTGCCAAAGCAACCGCAGATACTCGCCTCGAAATCATTCCCCAATCTGCTGGAGAATTGAATCTGGATATGATTTCCCTGTTTCCGCAGCATACATTTAAAGGACGCAAGAACGGACTCCGCAAGGATCTGGCTCAAGTGTTAGCTGACATTCATCCCCGTTTCATCCGTTTTCCGGGTGGCTGTGTGGCTCATGGTGATGGTCTGAAGAATATCTATCAATGGAAAAACACAGTCGGTCCGTTAGAAGCAAGAAAGGCTCAACGCAACCTTTGGGGGTATCATCAAAGCATGGGACTGGGATATTTTGAATATTTTCAATTCTGCGAAGATATTGGTGCGGAACCGCTTCCGGTATTGGCTGCCGGTGTTCCTTGCCAGAACTCTGCCTGTCACGGTGACTTGAGAGGCGGACAGCAAGGCGGTATCCCTATGAGCGAAATGGGTGCTTATATTCAGGATATTCTTGATTTGATAGAATGGGCAAACGGCGACGCTAAGAAGACAAAGTGGGGAAAGGTACGTGCCGAAGCAGGCCATCCGAAACCTTTCAACCTGAAATACATTGGTATCGGAAATGAAGATCTCATCACCGATATCTTCGAAGAACGTTTTACAATGATATTTAATGCCATCAAAGAAAAATATCCGGAAATGATCGTTGTAGGTACAGTAGGACCGTTCAATGAAGGTACAGACTACGTAGAAGGATGGAAACTGGCCGACAAACTGGGTGTGCCGATGGTGGACGAACATTATTATCAGACTCCGGGATGGTTCCTGAACAATCAGGATTTCTACGATAAATACGACCGTTCGAAAAAGACAAAAGTATATCTGGGCGAATATGCGACTCATATCCCGGGACGAAAAGCGAATATCGAAACTGCACTGACGGAAGCTCTTTATCTTGCTGCCCTGGAACGCAATGGAGACGTTGTACACATGACTTCTTACGCTCCTCTTCTCGCCAAAGAAGGACATACCCAATGGAATCCGGATTTGATTTACTTCAATAACCGGGAAGTGAAACCGACCACCGGATATTATGTGCAGAAACTCTACGGACAGAATGCCGGAAACGAATATTTGCCGTCGAAGATCACTTTGGATAATAAAGACGATAAAGTGCAGAAACGTTTTGCTTCTTCCATTGTCCGCGATTCGGCAAGTGGAGATGTGATTGTGAAGTTGGTCAACTTACTTCCAGTAGAGGTTAATACCCATGTCGACCTTTCCGGAATCGGTGCGATACAGTCTTCTGCAAAGAGAACCGTACTGACCGGCAAACCGGCAGATACTCCGCTACCTGTTGAAGATACAGTGGAAGTGGCAGAAAAGTTTGATTGCCAATTGTCTGCCTACTCTTTTACGGTGATCCGGATAAAAAAGGCAAATGAGAAATAACAGGAAATAAATGAAGAACATAATAACATGAATAATATGAAGAAGATAATAAGCACTCTACTGGTGGCTGGTTGCTGTCTGACTTCGCTGATGGCACAAGACGTGGTCGTGAAAGGACCGGATGAAAAACTGCAATTGGTTGTCTTTACTTCCCCTGCCGAAAAGCCAAGTTATTCCATTACCTATAATGGGAAAACCATGCTGGAGAAATCACCTTTGGGTATGAACACGAATATCGGTGACTTTGCTAAAGGAATGAAACTGACAGGGCATACGGTCACCCCGATTGATACCGTCTACCATCAGGATCGTATTAAAACCTCACAAGTGCATTATCAGGCAAACGAACTGAACTGTCATTTTGAGAATCCGAAAGGGCAGAAAATAGATGTTGTCTTTCGTGTCAGCAACAATGATGTAGCTTTCTGTTATACCCTGCCGCGTCAGGATGGAAAAGGAAGTGTAACGGTGACTGCTGAAGAAACCGGCTTCCGTTTCCCGCAACAGACTACTACTTTCTTGTGTCCGCAAAGCGATGCCATGATAGGATGGAAGCGTACAAAACCCAGTTATGAGGAAGAATACAAGGCAGATGCTCCGATGAGTGACCGTTCTCAATACGGGCATGGTTACACATTCCCTTGCCTGTTCCGTATTTGTGACGATGGTTGGGTGCTGGTTAGCGAGACAGGACTGGACAGTCGATATTGCGGCTCACGTTTAAGCGATGTGAGCGAAGGTAATCTGTATACGGTTGCTTTCCCGATGGCAGAAGAAAATAACGGCAACGGAACGGTTGCTCCGGCATTTGCCTTGCCGGGAGCTACTCCCTGGCGTACTATCACTGTCGGCGAGACTTTGAAACCGATTGTGGAAACAACTGTTGCGTGGGATGTCGTGCGTCCTCTTTATGAAACAAAATATGACTACCGTTTCGGACGCGGCACATGGAGCTGGATTCTTTGGCAGGATGGTAGTATCAACTATGACGATCAGGTGCGATATATTGATTTTGCTGCGGCAATGGGATATGAGTATGCATTGATTGATAACTGGTGGGATACGAACATCGGTCGCGACCGCATGAAGTCTTTGGTAGAATACGCACGTAGTAAAGGCGTGGAACTCTTCTTATGGTATAGCTCTTCCGGTTATTGGAATGATATTGAGCAAGGACCGGTTAATCACATGGACAACGCCATTATCCGCAAACGCGAGATGAAATGGTTACAGAGCCTCGGAGTAAAAGGCATTAAAGTTGATTTCTTTGGTGGCGACAAGCAAGAAACGATGCGCCTGTATGAAGATATCTTGAGTGATGCCGACGATCACGGCCTGATGGTGATCTTCCACGGTTGTACAATCCCTCGCGGATGGGAACGCATGTATCCGAATTATGTAGGTAGTGAAGCCGTACTGGCATCCGAGAATATGGTATTCAACCAATACTTCTGCGATAAAGAGGCTTTCAATGCTTGTCTGCATCCGTTTATCCGTAATACGGTGGGTAGCATGGAATTCGGCGGCTGTTTCCTGAACAAACGACTGAACCGCAACAATGACGGAGGAACTACGCGTCGCACTACTGATATATTCCAACTGGCCACTACCGTATTATTCCAGAATCCGGTACAAAACTTTGCGCTTGCTCCCAACAACCTGGAAGATGTTTCTCCTGTTTGTATGGACTATATGAAAGTAGTTCCTACCACTTGGGACGAGACACGCTTCATTGATGGATATCCGGGGAAATATGTAGTCTTGGCACGTCGTCACGGTGACACTTGGTATGTGGCGGCCATTAATGCCGGGAAAGAAATAGTAAAGTTGAAACTGGATTTAGAAATGTTTGCCGGAAAAACGGTTACCCTGTATAAGGATGATAAGAAAGGAGAGCCACAGCTTGTGCCGTTGAAAGTGAAAGAGAACGGTAAAGTGCAGCTGGAGATTCTTCCACAGGGAGGTGCTGTATTGGTAAACAAATAGATGATATCTCTATCGTTTGTTGTGGGATCATGTGGCAATGATTGTTCGGTAAAAGTTTGATAGAATCAATATTTATAGCATAATTTATGTAGCACTTTTTATGCTACACAAATTGTGCTATGAATAATTGTTTGAATATAAACAATATAGACTGCTTTCTTTATTCTTTGAATGAAACCATATTTGAGAAATGTTTCGTGGATATAATTCATTCAGTTGTGGTTGCAGACATTGCCTTACGCTGGTATACTAAAATAATCATATTCAAGAAAACACCCTTCACCTTTCACAATGCCCTGTTCATCGGCATTAGCGGGTGAAGGGCTGGCTTTCACCTTCCTTTCACCTTTCTATTCTGGCTTTCACAGCTTGTCCAGTCTTCTGCTAACTCTTTCATCTATAGTTGGCAGAAGAAGTGTTAATAGATAGCTTCCAAACTATTATAGGAAAACTTCTTTTCTATAAGGGATAAACTTCCTTTGTATAGGACCCAAACTTTCTTTGCATTATAAGAAAACTATAAATGCAAGCTTTGATTATATAAATGAAACTTCCATTTATATAATTGCAAGTTTTGTTTTTATAAACGCAACTTTCATTTATAGATTGCATTTATTGAAAAGTAAGTTTACATACTGGTAATAGGAAGTTTACCTATAATCAAAAGAAAGTTTGTTATTAATGAAAGAGAGGGTAGTTAGTAATGGATAAGGAAGCAGGTAAGGTATGTTTTCAGAAGCATAGATAGAGAAGTGCCATATAGGATTAGGAAACCGGATTATCAGAAAAGCATTTTATGTGTATATATAAATGACCTGCTCGACCAGAAAATCACTTTGTGTTGAAATCGGGTAGGTTCTTTTTATTGAGTGAACTGATAGGTGAAATCCCTATCCCTATCGTATTATATGGTAAACGCGGGCTAAAATCGAAGTGCAAATGCTCTGTAATATCGTGCATTTAGCGGAGAATGATTGTTTTTTAGTCCTTTTTTGACACATAAGTGTACCTTTATATTTAATGTATCATCTATCTTTGTAAACAAGAAATCTTATTTAATATCATGAATATGAATAGACATTGCAGAATAATCAAGTGTATATTATCAGGAGTCGTTTGTGCGTTGTTACTACCTGTATCAATGCAGGCACAAAAGAACACAGCATTTATCCCCGGACAAGTGTGGAATGATACGGATGGAAATCCGATCAATGCCCATGGTGGCGGACTTCTTTATCACAATGGTACTTACTATTGGTATGGTGAATACAAGAAAGGAAAAACGATTTTGCCGGACTGGGCTACGTGGGAGTGTTATCGTACAGACGTGACCGGAGTAGGTTGTTACTCTTCTAAAGACTTGCTGAATTGGAAATTTGAAGGAATTGTGCTTCCGGCAGTCAAAGACGATCCGAATCATGACCTGCATCCCTCCAAAGTGTTGGAACGTCCGAAAGTCATCTTTAATAAGAAGACCGGTAAGTTTGTAATGTGGGCACATGTGGAAAGTGCCGATTACAGTAAGGCTTGTGCCGGAGTGGCGGTTGCCGATTCTCCTGTCGGGCCGTTCGTCTATCAGGGAAGTTTCCGTCCGAACAATGCGATGAGCCGCGACCAGACAGTTTTTGTGGATGATGACGGACGTGCTTATCAGTTCTATTCTTCGGAAAATAATGAAACTATGTATATTAGTCTTTTGACTGATGATTATTTGAAACCCAGCGGACGGTTTACTCGTAATTTCGTCAAAGAGTCTCGTGAAGCTCCGGCTGTGTTTAAATATAATGGTAAATACTATATGTTAAGCTCCGGTTGCACAGGCTGGGATCCGAATGTGGCCGAGATTGCAATTGCCGATTCTATTATGGGAACGTGGAAAACGATCGGTAATCCTTGTACGGGACCGGATGCGGATAAAACGTTTTACGCACAGAGTACTTACGTTCAGCCTGTTATCGGAAAGAAGGACGCATACATTGCTATGTTCGACCGCTGGAAAAAGAAAGACTTGGAAGACTCACGCTATGTATGGCTGCCTGTACTTGTAAAAGACGGAAAGATAACAATTCCCTGGCATGAAAAATGGACTCTTTCCATCTTTGACAAATAAAAAAGAAGATAAGCATGAAACGGATATTACTACTACTTTGCGGAATAATACTTGTTCCTACTCTTGTCTGTTCCCAGCGTTTGGTGGAAGTAGGAAAGGGATACAGTTGTACTTCGGTCAATACTGCGGTCTTTCGCAATAACTCGCTGGTGACGCATGGTGATGAACAATATATCAGTTATTACGATAACGACGGCTATCTGATACTTGGAAAACGGAAACTGGATTCGAAACAATGGACTTTACACCGTACCCAATATCAGGGAAATGTAAAGGATGCTCATAATGTAATCAGTATGATGGTGGATGGAGAAGGTTACATACACGTGTCTTTCGATCATCATGGACATAAACTGAATTATTGCCGGAGCATTGCTCCCGGTTCTCTGAAACTGGGAGATAAAATACCGATGACCGGAATTGATGAAGGAAATGTAACCTATCCGGAGTTTTATTCTTTATCCGGAGGAGATTTACTGTTTGTTTATCGTTCCGGTTCTTCCGGTCGTGGTAACTTGGTGATGAACCGTTATTCGCTGAAAGAACATAAATGGACTCGTATTCAGGATATACTGATTGACGGAGAAAATAAACGGAATGCTTATTGGCAAATGTATGTCGATGAGAAAGGAACCATCCATCTTTCGTGGGTGTGGCGCGAAAGCTGGCATGTGGAAACAAACCATGATATATGTTATGCCCGTTCGTTTGATAATGGAGTGACTTGGTATAAATCAAGTGGAGAGCAATATGAACTTCCTATCCGATTGTCTAATGCAGAGTATGCCTGTCGTTTGCCTCAAAACTGTGAGTTGATTAATCAGACAAGTATGAGTGCCGATGCAGAAGGAAATCCGTATATAGCTACTTATTGGCGGGACTCCGATAGTGACGTGCCCCAATACCGTATCGTCTGGAATGACGGGAAAGTATGGCATCAACGGCAGATCACAGATCGCAAAACACCTTTTACCTTGAAGGGTGGCGGTACGAAAATGATACCTATTGCCCGTCCGCGTATTGTGGTAGAGGGTGGGGAAGTCTTTTATATTTTCCGCGACGAAGAACGGGGAAGCCGTGTATCGATGGTACATGCGTCCGACGTCGGCATTAGTAAATGGACGATAACGGATTTGACCGACTTTTCCGTGGATGCCTGGGAACCGTCCCATGATACGGAGCTCTGGAAGGAACAGCGGAAACTTCACCTCTTTGTGCAACACACCCGTCAGGGAGATGGTGAACGTACAGCGGAAATTGACCCTCAAATGGTATATGTATTAGAAACAGATATGAATATAAATAAGTAAAGATATGAAGGAATTATCTGCAACTCTTTTTTCGTACTCTTCCTAGGTGGTGTAATTCGTGTCTTAATTCATCATCAAGCTCATATATGGCTTTAACGGCTGGAGTATTTTATCTGTTAGTTCGCTAATATTCATCTGTATATGTGTACCGGGCAGTCGCTCGGTACTATACATGCACTTCCCTTTACACAGATAATAATAACCGTTATTCACAGACAATTGCTTATCAGACAATTCCAGTTGCATTTCATCTTCGGGGAAAGCCGCGGCATAGATTTGCAGCACTTCTTTGGCATTGATGATACGTGCCATACCCAACGGATGTTGAGGCTGTTGATCTTCGGGAGGTAAGAGTTGAACCATGCGCTTATATCCGGTGTGTTGCCTGATAGCATACAATAGGCTATATTCCACATCTTTATCTTCAGCGCAAAGCTCATTGATAATGATATGTTTGTCTCCTTTATATATAATAGTCACCCCCTTGATTTCGTTTTCTTGTCTGGCTACAAATAAGTATCCTCCGCTGATGGCAAGATCAGTCATAATAACCTGAAAGTCTTCCAGCGTGTGCTGAATACAGCAAGCCCGTTCGGAAAGTTTCTTATTCAAATAAGAATAAATCTCTTCCTGAAATTCCGGAACCACACTGACCGCTATCTCTTTAGCAGGAATAAACTCCGGCAAAACGATCTCTTTAGTTGAATACTTGAATACGGAAGCATATCCCATGCGGGCATAATAATCGAACAACCAGGGCTCCGCCGGTATCAATGTACTGAAATGTACTCCATTCCGCAGCATCCGGGCGAAAGACTGTGATAAAAGCTCTCGCATGACCCCTTTGCTTCGGAAATCGGGATGCGTACAGGCTCCTGAAATATAGGAAGTCTGCACTGTTTCTCCGCCGAAAGTCATCGGATAAGGAAGCATCTGAAGCGCAGAGATCACCTCATCGCCACTTTGGATGGCGACATTCACCTCTGTTTTATAGCGCAGTCTGAAGTACATTTCAACGAATTCTTCACTATCGTCAAAACAGATTTTCCACAATGCTTTTACTTGCTCCTTTATCATCATATTTATAATGGATTTACCATTTTACCATATTCATGGGATGCTCTTTGAGGCAAGCCATATATTTTTCCAGAATCGTCGCCGGCTGGTAAGACAGTTTGGCTTTGCGTAAGCCCTCAATACCTAAATCCTCTTCCCGGTTGATATAGATATATTGTTCGGGAATCCGGTTGGCAAATTCATAATTAATCATGGCATACGCACCTTCAATACTGGTATCCGCTTTTTCTACATGTACGCCGAACGTTTCATGGTTGATAGGCATACCGAATGTGAATGCGACGATTTTACCGTTCACATGCAAGATACCTCCCGTCAGTCCGAGTGCCTCGAAGTTGTGGAGAGCATAAATCAGGGCGCGACGTTCGTTGCCTGTCCCCTCCTGTTGGTCACAATTATTCACTTTACACCACTCTGCTTCCAGATCCAGACATTCCTGAATACGGTCCGGGGTAATCGGTGTGTATTCGTAATCCGGATAAGTGTTGCGGAACCGGTTGATATGATTTCTTTTCGCCTGGAATTTCTTCCCTTTCAGCGTAGAAAGATCACTTCTCAAATAAATATAATCCGCATAGTCGCGGTCCTCTGTGAAAGTGAACTGTTCCGGAAGGATAGCTTCGAGATCAGCGCGCATATTGCTGCACACTCCCAGCATACAGAAATGCTGGTTCTCTTTGCGGGCATCTTCTATCAGTTCCCACAATACTGCTTTCAAATCTCCTGTACCTACGGGCATCATATAAGCAAGTTGTTCTCCCGCCCAGAACTTGAATACCAGAAAGTTGTCGACCACTGCGAATTGAGTGTCGTATAAGAATCTCCAGCTGCAAAGATTGGAGAATGAAAGATCGCAATTGCGGCGATCACTTTTCATCGTGAATGAGGTGATTGTGTCTTTGTCTGCTAATGTGATATCTTTAAATGGAATCATAAAATTGCTTTTTGCGTTTAACTCTTTATATAACGGAAAATCAAGAGATTTTGTTTTTACAAGACACCTAATAATCGAAGGATCGTAGGTGTGAGCAGTGCAGTGAAGATTCCATTCAGTGTCAGTCCCAAGCTGGCGTATGCCCCATATTTGCTGCTGATATCCATTGCGGTGGAAGTTCCGACAGCATGAGCGGCTGTCCCCATCGAAAGCCCTTGGGCGATCGGACTGCCTACACGCATGATTTTCATGGTCTTAAAACCACAGATTGCTCCTAATAAACCTACTGCCACAACAACTGCCGCCGTCAGTGACGGAATACCGCCAATGGCTTTGGTTACTTCCATCGCAATCGGAGTCGTAACCGATTTGGGAGCCAGAGACAGGATTACTTCTTGGGAAGCCCCCATGAACTTCGCAATCAGCACTACTGAAATAACTCCGACAATGCAGCCTGCCAGTTGAGACAGAAGGATTGGCAATAACTGCTTTTTTATCATCTCCAATTGAAGATATAAAGGTACGCCTAAAGCGACAACAGCCGGACGGAGCCAGAACTCGATCAGATGTCCTCCTTTATTATAGGTCTCGTAAGAGATATTGGTCATTTTAAGGAAGATGATTAATAGGGCGATGGTCAGCAATATAGGATTTAATAATACCAGTCCTGTTTTCTTCTGAAGCAATTTGGCAAAGAAGAAAATCCCGAAGGTGATAGCCAACAGGAAGAAATTATTCTCTAAGAAACTCATTTGTCTTTATTCGTTAAGTTGATTTTATCTTTAAGGTGCAGTTTCTCCGACAGATGGAAATCCGTCAGATGAAGTTTGCGCGCCAGCTTAATCTGACGTGCCAGCCTGAACTTGCGGACGATTTGGTGCACCCATCCCGTAACGACAAGTACAAGCGCGGTGCTGACAATGGTCGCTGTCACTATCGGCCAGAACTCTGCCGCAATGACATCAAAGTACAGCATAAGAGCCACACCGGGCGGAACGAAAAAGAATCCTAAGTTGGCAACCAGAAAGTCGGACAATCCCTGTACCCAGTGTAGTTTAATCCAACCTAATTTTAAAAAGAGGGTGAGCAGCAGCATACCGATGATGCTGGAGGGGAGTTTGATACCCGTAAGATAAACTATTAATTCACCCAAAGCCAAACAGCCAAATAAAATGGCGCACTGACGTATCATATACTAATAACCTATTGATTTTGTTTGAAAACACTGCAAAGGTATGAAAAATAGGAGTACAGTGTTAAATATTATAATATTTTAGACTTGGGAGAGAAAAATAGCCGAAATTGTAATGTGGATATTGCAAAATTGAGTACTTTTGCACCGCAAATTACAAATTGTAAGGACGTTTTATAATAATATTCAATATATCTATGCTCAATTTAATCAACCAAATCGTGGCGCGTGCGAAAGCAAATCGCCAACGTATTGTTCTTCCGGAAGGAACTGAAGAACGCACATTGAAAGCTGCCAATATGATTTTGACAGACGAAGTAGCCGATCTAATTTTACTGGGTAAACCGGCAGAAATTAATGAACTTGCTACAAAATGGGGATTGGGAAACATCGGTAAAGCTACTATCATTGATCCTGAAACTTCTCCGAAACACGAAGAATATGCGCAGTTGTTGTGTGAACTTCGTAAAAAGAAGGGGATGACTATCGAAGAAGCCCGCAAATTGACGAGCGATCCTTTGTTCTATGGTTGTTTAATGATTAAGAGCGGTGATGCTGACGGTCAGTTGGCTGGTGCCCGCAACACTACTGGTAATGTATTGCGTCCTGCTTTGCAGATTATCAAGACTGCTCCGGGAATCACTTGCGTATCCGGTGCTATGTTGCTCCTGACTCATGCTCCTGAATACGGAAAGAATGGCATTTTGGTCATGGGTGACGTTGCCGTAACTCCGGTTCCGGACGCTAATCAGCTGGCACAGATTGCTATTTGTACTGCGCAGACTGCGAAAGCCGTTGCCGGTATTGAAAATCCGAAAGTGGCTCTGTTGAGCTTCTCTACCAAGGGTTCTGCAAAACACGAAGTAGTTGATAAAGTGGTAGAAGCTACTAAGATTGCAAAAGAGATGGCTCCTACTCTTGATTTGGATGGTGAAATGCAGGCTGACGCTGCTCTTGTACCGGAAGTGGGTGCTAGCAAAGCGCCGGGTTCTCCAGTAGCCGGAGAAGCAAATGTGCTGATCGTTCCAAGTTTGGAAGTTGGTAATATTTCTTATAAATTAGTTCAACGTCTGGGACATGCTGACGCTGTTGGTCCGATTCTTCAGGGTATTGCCTGTCCGGTAAACGACTTGTCTCGTGGTTGTTCTATCGAAGATGTATATCGCATGATTGCTATCACAGCTAATCAGGCCATTGCAGCAAAAGCGAATAAATAAGTATTAGATATAAACTATTAAGTATAAATCGACAACGACATGAAGATTCTGGTATTGAACTGCGGAAGTTCATCTATTAAATATAAATTGTTCGATATGACCACCAAAGAGGTGATTGCACAAGGTGGTATCGAAAAAATCGGTCTGAAAGGATCATTCTTGAAACTTACTTTGCCGAATGGTGAAAAGAAAATATTGGAGAAAGATATTCCTGAACATACAGTAGGAGTAGAGTTTATCCTGAACACGCTGATTAATCCTGAATACGGCGCTATTAAATCTTTGGATGAGATCAATGCAGTAGGTCACCGTATGGTACACGGAGGCGAGCGTTTCAGCGAATCTGTATTGCTGAACAAGGAAGTGCTGGAAGCTTTCGCTGCTTGCAATGACTTGGCTCCGCTTCACAATCCTGCTAACTTGAAAGGGGTAAATGCAGTTTCTGCTATTCTTCCTAACATTCCGCAGGTAGGTGTATTCGATACGGCTTTCCATCAGACCATGCCGGATTATGCCTACATGTATGCTATTCCTTATGAATTGTATGAAAAGTATGGTGTGCGTCGTTATGGCTTCCACGGAACATCTCATCGTTACGTGTCCAAACGTGTATGCGAATTCTTGGGTGTAAATCCGGTAGGAAAGAAAATCATCACTTGTCATATTGGTAATGGTGGTTCTATTGCCGCTATCAAAGATGGTAAATGTATAGATACTACTATGGGCTTGACTCCATTGGAAGGCTTGATGATGGGTACTCGCAGCGGTGACATTGATGCCGGTGCAGTGACGTTTATCATGGAAAAAGAAGGCTTGAATACTACGGGTGTTTCCAACCTGTTGAACAAGAAGAGCGGTGTGCTCGGTGTTTCAGGTGTATCAAGCGATATGCGCGAACTTTTGGCTGCTTGTGCGGCTGGCAATGAGAAAGCTATCCTTGCAGAGAAGATGTACTATTACCGTATTAAGAAATATATCGGTGCTTATGCTGCTGCATTGGGCGGTGTGGATATTATCCTGTTTACTGGTGGTGTAGGTGAGAACCAGATGGAATGTCGTCGTGAAGTTTGTAAGGATATGGAATTCATGGGTATCGAACTTGATAACGAAGTAAATGCTAAGGTTCGCGGTGAAGAAGCAATCATTTCTACTCCTGCTTCTAAAGTGAAAGTAGTAGTGATCCCAACAGATGAAGAACTGTTGATCGCATCGGATACAATGGATATCCTGAATAAGTAATAATTTTATTGCTGATATACAAAAAAAAGATGGACTCGATTTCGAGTCCATCTTTTTTTTGTCTTACTTTGCATATCAAATAGTTATATCCCGTTTTTGATATGCGTTACTCCGTCATAATTCCCGTTTATAATCGTCCCGATGAAGTGGATGAATTATTGCAAAGTCTTACTGTACAACACTTTAAGGGTTTTGAGGTTGTTGTTGTTGAAGATGGTTCTTCCATTCCCTGTAAAGGAGTAGTAGACCGGTATGCAGATCGGTTGAATATAAAATATTTCTCTAAACCCAATTCCGGTCCGGGACAAACCCGTAATTACGGAGCAGAACGTAGCGAAGGCGAATACCTTATTATATTGGATTCTGATGTCATCCTTCCCGAAGGCTACTTCGATGCGGTAGAGAAGGAGCTCACCACTTCTCCTGCCGATGCTTTTGGTGGCCCCGACCGTGCACACGATTCTTTCACTGATATTCAGAAGGCAATTAACTATT
>ERZ773173.2094-NODE-2094-length-15724-cov-10.588997_pt1 | contig 15724 bp, 18 predicted proteins | sample MGYA00580535_ERZ773173 | MGnify/ENA primary metagenome ERZ773173 (study PRJEB29015, sample SAMEA2737856) | human gut metagenome | biome: human gut; feature: human-associated habitat; material: faeces | place: China | collected 2012 ...
TATATGCATGAAGGGAATTGACTAAACTTAATCCCCCAAGAATTACAACTGAGCCAAGATTTTATTTATCCTATTTGCTACCCAATTTATTTTGGCTCCTTATATAATAAAGAGCTATGGTGCAAATCTTATTGAAGACAATTATGAGTATTCGGGAGTTAATCAAGGGAGAAAGACTGTCGAAAAGGATATCTTTGGAAATATCATCATTCGTGATGATAAAGGCAATAGAAAGACCATTGAAAAAGATATTTTTGGGAATATCACCATTCGTGATGATAAAGGCAATAGAAAGACTATCGAAGAGGATATTTTTGGAAATACCATCATTCGTGATGATAAGGGCAATAGAAAGACTATCGAAGAGGATATTTTTGGAAATACTATCATTCGAGACAATAAAGGTAATAGAAAGACGATTAAAAAAGATATCTTTGGGAATACCATTATCGAAGATGGCAAAGGCAATAGAACAACCATTAAAAAAGATATTTTTGGGAACGAAATAATTGAAAGTAGTGATGGTCATAGAAAAATTATCAAAAAGGATATTTTTGGAAATACAGTTATTGAGGATTATTAAAAGGTTATATTTATAAGGAGGAAATGTATCAGACTTATCTTCTTGTACTGATTTAGGGGTTAGATCGATTAACTGATAATGTGAAATTAATGGTGATATTAAAGAAATATTTATGATCTTTGTACCCATGAATATCGGAAATTAGTTGAATAGATTGATGAATCGTATAAAAGGTATACTTTATGCAGCGGTGTCTTCCTCTACTTTTGGACTGGCTCCGTTCTTTTCCCTCACTTTATTGTTGGCAGGTTTTTCAGCTTTCGAAGTGCTTTCCTATCGTTGGGGAGTGGCGACAATTGCGTTGACTCTGTTCGGATGGTGTTCGGGATGTAGTTTTCGATTGGAAAAGAAGGATTTTTTAGTTGTTCTTTTATTAAGTTTGTTGAGGGCAGTTACTTCATTCAGTTTGCTTATAGCATATCAGAATATAGCTACCGGGGTGGCGTCAACCATTCATTTTATGTATCCGTTGGCGGTATCTCTAGTTATGATGTACTTCTTTCAGGAAAAGAAATCCCTTTGGGTGATGTTTGCGGTCTTCATGTCCTTGTTAGGAGCGGCCTTGCTTTCATCGGGGGAACTGGAGGCGAAAAATGGTGATACGATAGTCGGACTGGTAGCAGCTTGTGTTTCTGTGTTTTCCTATGCGGGGTATATTGTTGGTGTACGAATGACACGCGCTGTTCGAATCAATTCCACTGTACTGACTTGTTATGTTATGGGGTTAGGAACCGTTCTTTATTTTATAGGTGCTTTGACTACTTCCGGGCTTCAGCTGGTAGCTGACGGTTATACCTGGTTGATTATTTTGGGACTTGCATTACCTGCTACAGCCATTTCTAATATAACATTGGTACGAGCTATTAAATATGCAGGGCCTACGCTGACATCTATTTTAGGTGCGATGGAACCATTGACAGCTGTGGTGATCGGAGTTTTTGTGTTTAAAGAACTATTTACTCTGAATAGCGCTATTGGGATTATTTTAATTCTGTTGGCTGTGAGTGTGGTAATATTTCGTAAACAAAAAAATGAAAGAGTATAAATAAAAAAAATGCTGTTTTACCTGATCGGATAAACAACATTTTTATAGGAGAGCCTCTTGTCGGATTCGAACCAACGACCCCGAGATTACAAATCACGTGCTCTGGCCAACTGAGCTAAAGAGGCGTTTTTCTTTTGCGGGTGCAAAGGTATGAATTTCTTTTAAAAATGCAAATACATCGCATACTTTTTTTATATTTGCAAAGTTACCAATGATTAGATGAAAATGAAAATTATGAATGTATGTGGTATGGCGATTTTAGCCATAGGTATATGGGCTTGTTCCGGACAGAAAAAGGGGACGGCAAATGTAGAAGTTGCAACAGATAGTGTAGAAGTAGCTGCAGATGCTATATCTGTTCAGGCAGATAGTACAGGATATATTGTTCGGGTAGGAGAGATGGCTCCGGACTTTACGATTACCCTGACAGATGGTAAACAAGTGAGTCTATCTTCCCTTCGTGGTAAGGTTGTCATGTTGCAGTTTACTGCAAGTTGGTGCGGAGTTTGTCGTAAAGAAATGCCGTTTATTGAGAAGGATATTTGGTTAAAGCATAAAAATAATGCAGACTTTGCTTTAATTGGCATTGACCGTGACGAACCACTTGATAAAGTATTGGCTTTTGCTAAATCTACCGGAGTGACTTATCCGTTAGGACTGGATCCGGGAGCTGATATTTTTGCGAAATATGCATTGCGTGAATCCGGAATAACAAGAAATGTGTTAGTTGATAAGGAAGGAAGAATTGTAAAACTGACTCGTTTGTATAATGAAGAAGAGTTTGCTTCTCTTGTACAGAAGATTAATGAGATGCTGAAATGAAAGAAAGCCTTCATTAGGCATTTCTGACGGAGCATTTATGAGCATATAAAAATAGTGACGCTATCCTGATGTGATGGCGTCACTATTTGGGTTATATAGTGACGCTATCCGGAACGCATACCGTCACTATATAATAATGAGCTTTTCAAGCAATACTAAGTTTGACTAGGTAATCGTAATGTTTTCCTTCTTTCACCAGTTCTGCCTTAAAGCCACATTCGGAAGCGTATAAGCTAAGAGTCTGGAAATCTACATATAACCAGTCGAATGTGTCTCCTTTTACATTTTTATATTGCATTTGGAAGTCAATCTCTCCATAATAATCTCCGGCCAGATCGATGACTATGCTGCCGTCTTCTTCTTCAAAAAGATAGCGCAAATCGCTGGAATCCATGAGTATGCATCCGCCGGGACGGAGAATACGTTTCATTCGTTGGAAGAATCCGGGCATATTATTCAGTCTTCCGATAATTCCGGAACCATTCATAAGCATCAGGATCGTATCGAATGTTTCGGTAAATGTTTCGTCAAAAAGGTTGATGAGGCGCGGATCGTTCACTCCGCGTTGTTGCATCACTTCGACGGATAACGGAGAAATATCAATGGCACACACTTCTTTTCCCATTTCCTGAAGTGCCAGTGCATGGCATCCGCTTCCGGCACCTACATCCAATATTCGTCCTGTAGCCATTTGTAGGGCGGTACGCTCTAATATAGGCATAGACTGTATACTACGGAACAATTCTTTGACGGGAATTTCATCTTCTTCGAATTGGGAAGAGAATACCCGCAAACGATCAGCTCTGTGATGGTTGAAATAATCAGAAATAGCGGCTCCCATCGGGTCCTTTTCTGCAGAAAGAGTTGTTGTTGCCATTGGTGGTTACGATTGTTAACTCTGCAAAGATAAATAAATCCGCAGAAAAGGGTTATCTTTGCCGTCGGAAATGTTGAATACTAATAAATGATTATATGAGTATAGAAGAAGCAATCATGGGTGGAATCGTTTTTAAAGGTAAGAAAGATAAGCCCAAAGAAGAGGAAAAAGTGAAGACGAAAGCGAAAAAAGCGACGTATATTCGTGGACAGCATGGTTCGGGTGCAGCGAAGATGAAAGCAGATATCCGGAAGAAGAGAGCTAGCCGTCATAAGAAATAAAAGTATGGTTATAAATATAATAATTTGTGTAGTATCTGTTGTACTTATGTTGCGGGGTGCTTTTCTAATTCTGAAAATGGGACTCTTGTGGATGCTTCATTGCAGGATAATAAAATCGTATGACAGGAAAACACATGGAAAGGTAGTGGATATAGAGACACAGGTAAAGTCTGATGGTATGAATATTACTGATGTATGTATACCAAAAATAAAATATAAATTGGAGGGAGAAGACGAAAAGTGTTGCCAATTTCTTCCTTCTAATCTAAAGAGTGGAGAGGAAAATAACATTTATCTTTATCCAAAACAGTATCATATAGATGATAAGGTTACCATATTGTATGATAAAGGTAAGGCGAATGATATGTTTGTGTTGCCCAGAATGCAACTAATGAGGCTGCTTGTTAACCAATTTGTTCCTGGTTGTTTTTTTATACTGGCGGCAATTTTAGGATTATGCTTTGTTTTTTAGAAACAGCATAGGCTGTCCGAAAAGCCTTAGAGGAATATTATAGAGTAGTACAATAATAGTAGAGTCAAATCAAGGTTAAAAGGAAAGAGCCCGATGCAAAACCGGACTCTTTATCAATCTTGTTAATTTTTAGAGACATTTGTTGAATATCTCTGCCTAGCAATACAAAAAGGCAACTAATTCGCAGTGAATTAGTTGCCTTATCTTTTTTATTTATTGAATGTCCCTTTTTAATCTGTTTAGTTTTTTAGGACCACTCCAAATTGTAGTAAGGGTGATTTTTTCTTTTTAGGGACTTTTGGGATGAGCTCTTTTACTTCTGGGGAAGAATCTCAATCCAGTAATCGTCCGGGTCATTGATGAAATAAAGCCCCATGGCCGTGTTCTCAAAACATACACAATTCATTTCTTTGTGATAAGCTCTGATTGCATCGTAATCGCCGGCTACACGAAAGCAGAGATGGCTTTCGTTTTCTCCCAGTTCATATGGAGCAGTATGATCTTTCAACCACGTCAATTCCAGCAAGAAACCTGTTTCGTTATCAGTCAGGTAGACTAACGTGAACGAGCCGTCGGATGCTTCCTTCCGATGATGTTCTTTTAAGCCGAGTGCTTTTTCATAAAAAGCTATACTCCGCTCCAGATTAGTGACGTTGATATTAAAATGGTCAAATTTGCTTTTTATTTCCATTGTTGCGATTCTCCTTATTTTTTCATTAAGAGCTTCACGATTTCTCCAACATACGTGCGCGGTTGTCCGGCTTGCGGAGTTGTCTGTGAAGGCATTTTCTTACATTCGATAACAGCCGAAGGTGTTGTTTGGTTCGGAGCGTACAATTTTAATGTATAGCTATCTGCCTTTTCTATTGCATCGTAAGCTTGATCGGGTGAAAGTGTGCAATAGGCAACTGCTTTTCCTGATTGATAACCAAGTGCGCCACCAGCATTTGCAGTCATATTGGTCATGTTGAACTCATCTTTTCCGATGCTGATTACTAATTTTCCGCTTCCCATCAAAGCATATACTTCACCCGGGATTTGTTTCAAATCAATTTCTATATAACCCGGCATATCAGCGGAAGCCTTGCCTGCAGGAGTAGCAGGAGTGAGAGTTGCAGCAGGAACAGTGGTTTGAGCAGGTTCGCCAGTTGTCACTTTTATATCAGTCTTTTTATCTGCGCCACCAATGACAATCGGACCTGCGGCTGCAACGATTGATGGAGTTTTTTGCTCTTCTTCTTTCTTCTTTTTCTCTGTTTTCGGACGGGTGTCAGGTGCTCCGAAAGCTACCGCTACATCCATGAATATATCATCGGCGAAGTCTACGGTTTTTCTACGCCATTTAGCCAAGCCACGTACTAATTTAGTCTTAGCTTTATTGAGCGCATATTTATCAGTAATCCATTCTTCGGCTTTATATTTTTCTGTTTCACGATAAGTAAAACGGATTTTTTCAAGCTCTACCAGGCAGTTTCCGGGTTTGCAGGTAACGGTAATCTGATAGTTAACTAATGTACGGTCTAATGACAGGGCACTGGAGCTGAAAACAATCCATTCTTCTCCAATACCGGCAATTGTTCCTTTTGCTTCGTCGGAAAAAACAATGCGGCTGTCGATGTTTTTATTCTCTTTCAGACGTTCATCCATCCACTTTGTCATTGTGTCGTAGATTTGTGCCTGACTCATTCCGGGAATCTGGAACTCTTTGGAAAATACTACTTTACCTTCTACTTCAGGAACAGCTCCTACAAGGTACCTGGTGTCATCTTTCTTCTCTTTTGCAGAATCTGCCTTCATTGCCATCGGCAATGCGAGAAACATAGTAAGAAACAGAATCGTAAATTTATTCATAATTATAATGTGTTTATTTGGTAATCTCAAAACTTTCGCCCCGACAGGTGATGCTGATAAAACGGCATCCTGCATTTTCTGCAAAACTACGAAGCGCATTTCCTCCTTCATAATCTTCACTGAAGTGCATGGGCACAAATATAGTAGTTTTTATTTGTTCGATGAACTGTTTTGCCCCTTTCATGTAATCTTTTCCCATTCTCCGATCCACCGGGAATAGCACTAGATCGATGTTAGGCACTTTTTCTTTTAAATATTTAACTTCTGCAAGGAAATCACCATTGGCTTTTCGTATCTCTTCTTCGGTCGATTCTTCACTCCAATGCCAGTTGTTCAAGTCGCCGGCATGGAAGATACTCCAATCTTGTAAGTGAAGAAGGAACGAACTGCCGACATCCGTCGATCCGAAGGCGTCGATGCGGATCGTGTCGTCTTCGTATGTTTCTCCTTTTTTAATATAGAAAGCATCTTCGGCTTTGGCACGATGGGACTTCAGAATATCTTTGGAGAAGATATATTGAATGTCGGGGCGTTGCTCTTTCCAAGTCAATATTTCACGGTTAAAGTGATCGGGATGGAAATGAGTGGCCAATACGTATAGTTTACCCGGCCTTTGCAGGAGATAATCATGCACGATTCCCCGGTTGTGTTCCGTTTCGGAAGAATCTTTGTAGTAATCGATGATAATGGTTACACCTTCCATTTCGATGGCGAAACCGCTGTGATAAATATAATCCAGTGTCATAGCTGACTATTTTATAGTTGCAATATTACGTATTCTCGTTGGAGTTGCCAAGAAAAATCGACGAAATCAAGGAGCAAGACGACTGATTTTCCATTCACCGTCCGGTTGTAGGGTGTATAGAAAGCGGTCGTGCAGTCGGTTGGGGCGTCCTTGCCAGAATTCAATCCTTGTAGGTGTGACGGCATATCCGCCCCAATTATCAGGTCTTTCCACTTCTTTTCCAATCCATCGGGCGGCTTCTCTGACGAAGGATCGTATCAATTGCATTCTGCTTGCTATCGGTTGACTTTGCGGAGAAATTCGTGCGCCAATCCGGCTTTTATAAGGACGCTTCCGGAAGTATTCATCCGATTCTTCCGGTGAAACTTTCGTCGCTATTCCTTCTATATGTATTTGTCTTTCGAGGGCGTGCCAGACAAAAGAGAGGGAGATAGATGGATTTTGTGCCAATTGTCTGCCTTTGCGGCTTTCGTAATTGGTATAAAAGATAAATTTTCCATCATGGAGTCCTTTTAACAATACTGTACGTGTGGACGGTCTCCCTTCGGGGGATACAGTTCCTACAATGACCGCAGTCGGTTCGTCCACCTCTGCGTCAATCGCTTCTTGCAGCCAACGACTGAAAAGCGAAAGCGGGTCGCCGGGAAGTTCACTTTCCCGCAACCCGCCTTTCGTATATTCCTGTCGGATATCTGCTATGTTTAATTTCGCCATAAGATTATCTGGCAGCTTTAGTTTATTATTTTTAATGATGATATCACATAGGTACTTCTATTAATAGAATATGTGAGTCTTTCAATGTCTCCAGTTCAACGCTGTTCGTATCGTAAACACCCATGCCGTCACGACGTTTCAGAACTTCACCGTCTACTACTATTTCTCCTTCAATGAGGAAGATATAGACGCCTGCATGACTTTGATGCATGTGATAACCTAATTTCTTTCCGGCTTCTACTTTGCCGATGGAGAACCAGGTATCTTGCAAAAGGGAAGCAGGTGTGCTACCGTCGGGAGATACAATGACTGCCAGTTCATTCGGACGTTCCAGTTCTGTAATGCTGAAATCCTGATAAACAGGACGGGTGTTCCGTTCTCTCGGCATAATCCAAATCTGCAGGAATTCCACCGGTTCTACCGGACTTGCATTAACTTCACTATGGAAGATTCCTGTTCCCGCACTCATTGTCTGAATTTCTCCGACAGTAATAATGCGGCTGTTCTTCTTGCTGTCTCCATGTTGCAGATGTCCTTTCAGAGGAATGGAAATGATTTCCATATTCTTATGCGGGTGAGTCTGAAAACCTTGTCCGGGCGCAACCTTATCATCATTCAATACGCGAAGAGCACCAAAATTGATACGGTCGGAGTCGAAGTACTCGTCAAAACTGAAAGTGTGATAACTATCCAGCCAATCATACTGGGAATGTCCTCTTGTATCTGCTTTATGTATTACTTTTTTCATAAAAACTGTCCTTTCTCTTATTTGTTTATATGTTTGGTAAACAAAGAAAGCGGCTTAAAAGTTTTATTTCTTCACTTCATTTAATAAAGGCTTGTGATTGATAAAATCTTTTATGTTTTGCAGGGTGGTTGCGGCAATATTCTCCATTGCTTCATGTGTGAAAAAAGCTTGATGAGAAGTGACGATTACATTGTTGAACGAGAGCAAACGGGCGAGTACATCATCGTCGATGATGCGGTCGGATTGATCTTCATAAAAGTATTCGCTTTCTTCCTCGTATACGTCTAGTCCTGCGGAACCTATTTTTTTGTTCTTCAGTCCTTCAATCAGTGCATTGGTATGAATCAGTTGCCCGCGACCGGTATTGATAATCATTACTCCGTCTTTCATTTTGCTGATAGAGTAGTCGTTTATCAGGTATTTGGTCTCTTCAGTGAGCGGACAGTGTAAGGAGATAATATCCGAATTGTGGTATAGTTCGTCCAGTGAAGTATAAACTATTTGTTCTTGACGGGCGAAGTTGTAGTCCGGATAAAGGTCATAAGCCAGTACGTTCATTCCGAACCCTTTTAAGATGTGAATCAGTATTTTTGCTATTTTCCCAGTGCCGATGATACCTGCTGTTTTCCCGTGCATATCGAATCCCATCAGACCGTGCAGGGAGAAATTACCGTCTTTGGTACGCCAGGAGGCGCGGGGTATTTTGCGGTTTAGCGATAGCATAAGTGCTACCGTGTATTCTGCAACAGCATAGGGAGAATAAGCGGGAACCCGCACTACGGTGATTCCGGCAGCGGCGGCAGCATTTAAATCTACATTATTAAATCCGGCACAGCGTAATGCCAGTAGTTTCACTCCGTTTGCCGCCATCACACGGATTACTTCTGCGTCGGCAACGTCGTTCACAAAGATACAGACTGCATCCACTCCTTGTGTCAGTAGTACGTTGTTTTTATTCAGATGTCCTTTATAGTAGCGTATCTCAAATCCAAACTCTTTGTTTTTGTCATTGAAAGAGGACTCGTCATAAGGCTTTGTGCCGAAAAATGCAATTGTATAGGCCATAATATTTTCAGTTTTTATTGCTTACTAGTAAACGCTAAAATAGGGTGAATTGTTTATCCTTTTTTGGGTTATAAATGAGAATTGTTTCATTAGAAACAGTTTACTTTTTCAATTAAAATAGGAGGCTAAACGAAAATAAATGCACAAACGTATCTCTCGTGTGCAATAATATCGTATCTTTGCGCCCGAAATAATTAAAAAAAGATTTAGATGAGAAAAATTTCCTTGATTGGATTTGTAATGCTAATCGTTTCAATTCCAACTTTTGCCGGAGGTCTTCTGACAAATACTAATCAACACGCTGCTTTTCTTCGTATGCTATCTCGTGGTGCTACCTTTGAAATAGACGGGGCTTTGTCCAATCCTGCCGGTTTGGCTTTTTTGCCGAATGATGGTTTCCATATGGGATTGAGTGTTCAGAGTGCCTTTCAGACGAGAAATATTGATGCTAGCTTCTATACTTATAATGGAATTGCTATGAATAATGGGAGTCCGGTTATGGTTGATGGGAAACCGGTACCAACAAAATCTGATAATCCATTTAATAAATATTATAAGGGAAAAGCTGCTGCACCGGTCATTCCTAGCGTGTTCGCAGCCTATAAGAAAGGAGATTGGACGATTTCCGGTTTCTTCGCTATAACTGGCGGAGGTGGAAAGGCTTCGTTTGATGACGGTCTGCCTATGTTCGACGCGGCTGCTATGGCGGGGATTTTTCAGGGTAGTATTCCGGGACACCTTACTCCTGGTGTACAAAGTCCTCTTGTGACTCCCAATATGTATGACATCAATAGTGCAATGGATGGTAAGCAATACATCTATTCTTTACAGTTAGGACTAACTTATAAAATTAACGATTGGCTTTCTGCATTCGCCGGTGGACGTATGAACTATTTTACAGGTGGTTATAAAGGTTTTCTAAATGCTCATCTGAAAGAAGCTTATGGTGGTGGCGAATTGATGAATTTGGAATTGGATTGTGATCAGACGGGTTGGGGATTGACTCCTGTTCTCGGTGTGGATGCCAAGTTTGGTAAATTCAATATTGGTGCGAAATATGAATTCAAGACGAACTTGAATATTGAAAACAAAACTAATAATTTGAAATATCCAGATTCGGCAGAGAGTTTGGTTGGTAGCTATAAAGACGGTGTGAATACTCCGAATGATATTCCTTCTATGCTTTCGGTAGCAGTGGCTTATGAATTCCTTCCAGTGTTGCGTGCATCTGTAGAGTATCACTTCTATGATGATAAGAAAGCGGGAATGGCTGGTGACAAACAGAAATATCTGACAAAGGGAGCAAATGAATATTTAATGGGTATTGAATGGGATGTAACCAAGCAATTGACATTGAGCTGTGGCGGACAGATTACAGACTACGGATTATCTGACGACTTCCAAAGTGATACCAGTTTCTCTTGTGACTCTTATACATTGGGTGTTGGAGCGAAAGTGAAGTTGAGTGAAAGAGCAGCTTTGAATGTTGGTTATATGTGGACTACCTATGAAGATTATACTAAAACTTCAAAGAATTATAGTGGTACAGGATTGCCTGGTACCAATGTATATAGCCGTACTAACAAAGTATTTGGTCTTAGCATTGACTACAGATTCTAAATAAATTAGAACTCAATAAAATACGAAGTTAATAATGATGAGAGGGAGATAGCGTTTCAATGGCTGTCTCCCTCTTCAATTTTATACAATGAAATAATCTTTTATGTATATGCTGATTTAGAAAGAATACTGCACCAGCATATTCAACCGGTTGGCATGACGGGTTGCGGAACTGAAATCAGTGCGCCATCCTCTCAAATATTCAACGCCGACTTGCAGATTGCTGCTTACATTCCAGAAAGCATTGGCTACCAGATATTGTCCTTTACGATAGGATTCGGGATTCTCACTAGGGTATCCATTTTCAGAATAAAGTCTGGACAGACTGTATGTTCCGGATATAAAGATGCTCGGGCAAAGATTGTATTGCAATCCTGCATACCATCCCAGCATCGGAAGAACTTGCATTTTTCCTTCCTTGTCAGGATCGGGGACGATGTCTACGTTCAGGTTGCTTAAATCATTCAGGTAGGAACCGATACCTTTTCCATAATTAAATTGTCCGTATGCCTGCAATTTCTTGGTAATATTGAAGGTTGTAGAGGCTTGCAGACCGAAGCCGGTAGCAGAATAGGCTTTCTCATGCACATTGCTCGAATAAGTCATGCTGCGGATAATGGCTCCTAATTTAATATGGCTGTTGCTGTTCCAGTTGTACTGTACGGAAGTGGCAAAGTCAGGCATCCGTTGGGTGTTGATAGACAAATCATTATTGGTTGTTCCGTCTACCGAAGGCATTTCCATAGAAACACCAAACTTCCAGTTTTTCAACTTATCACACATATAGCTTAATTGCGTAGTGCGGTAAAAGGCTGAACCGTTAGGCCCTGCAAAGTCGATAGTTGGAGGCAGTGCGGAGAGGTCCATGAACGAACCATAGCTGTACCCGATGGTGAAACCGAGGAATTGTGCGTAAGCGTTTTGTAATTCAAAGGTCTTTCCATCGCCACGGAAGTTTCCGGCAGTGTAAACTACGAAGTCTCCCAAATGTTTGGTACGTCCTACCAATTTGAGGAACAGGGTGGAAGTGGTGATGTCCATCTGGAATTGGTTCTTTGCAAAATTGCCGCTTCCGCGTTGTGGTATCAATGCCGGATAGAAATCTACATCATTAACGATACCGTTAAAATCATACTCTGCCGTTGCACGAACGTATCCTCCGATGCCGAGGGCGAATTTCCCTTTCTGGTCAGTGAGCAGGAAGCGGGGAGCATTGGGGTCGTGAAAACGCATCTGTGAACGGTCGTTCATGATTCGGATGATTTCATCTCCTGCTTTGTTCTTTGAGACAAACATGATCGAGTTGGGCTCTTCATCTTCGATGATTACCTTCTTTTGCGCATGGGCACAGAGGGGGAAAATTCCTATCCCCAGTAGCATAGCTACCATTTTAAAGCTTGTTTTCATTATGAGTTAAGTTTTAGGTGAATGCCCAATCAACAACTAAAAAAAGAAATGGTTGAGAGGGGCAAAGGAAAAATTGCCAAACTAATCGGAAGAATTGCTATTTATAATGATTCTAAAAAAGCGGATCTTTGTACCGTACTAATTAGATAAAAGAAATACGACGATGGAAAAAGTAGATTTTACGAAAGGAATATTAGCGATACAACCGGATTTGCATCGCTTCGCATATAAATTGACGGCAGATCGCGAATCTGCCAATGATTTGGTTCAGGATTGTTTGTTGCAGGCATTAGATAATCAGGAGAAGTTTACGTATAGCAAAAATCTGAAAGGATGGATGTATACGCTAATGCGTAATATTTTCGTGAATAACTATCGTCGTACAGTTCGCGAAATGAACTTGATTGATGATAGTTACTCCATCAATCAACAACATCTGATAGAAGATGAGGATGCTGACAGATTCGAATTTACATACGATATGAAACAGTTGTATAGGGTGATACATTCCATACCGGAAGAGATGAAAGTGCCTTTTCAGATGTTTGTAGCTGGATTTAAATATAGAGAAATTGCCGAGAAATTAGGATTGCCGATGGGAACGGTGAAGAGCCGTTTGTTTTTCATCCGTAAACGGTTGAAAGAGGAATTGAAAGATTTCTCCTCCTGATGCGCCTTTTTAATTGAGTGATGTGTTTTAAGGTCAAAGTGATGAGCTTTCCTGTCAGAATACGACGCTGATGGGAAGGCTCTTTTTTATTGTCAATCCAGTATTTCCTGTACTCTGTGTTTAGCCTTTTGGACAGTTGCTTGTGCGGTATGGGCTGCTTCTATAGCTTTTTCTTTCACTGTAGTTGTCTGAAAAGGATTGTTCATAGAGAGTTTTCATTTTTTTTAGTCATCCTTTCTTTTTAGTTTTATGATTCAGTGTTTTGATACTGTTGAGGTAGGCTTGTTCTACGGGTGAAAGCGTGCGTACTTCCCACTTGCGATATTCTGTTTCAGCTTTATCCATAGCTTGTTCATGACTTATCATACCGGCATCCATCAATAGAACTTCTCCCGTGGAAGACAGTATGGCATCCAGATGTTTGATGTAATCGTTCATGTACATTGGACGATGCTTGATAGCTTGTACTTCGGCAAAATCAAAATATCCGGAGACAAGGTTGTTCAGCACTTTGAGTTCTTCTGCGCTCAAGTAGTTCTTGGCTATCTTTGCATCGCGCAATGTCGGATGGTCGCCTTTAAAGGAAGTTAGTCCCATCATGTGTTGGTCGGCATCGGCTCGTTCATAAATAACTTCTGCAGCTGTATGTCCGTGGGCTGCAAAGTGTAGCTTATTCTGAACAATCTTGAAGAATTCAATAGATTGTTTGGCGTGGGGATCGTAATCTACGGCAGTAGCATAGATATCAAGCACTTGTCTATACATCACCTTTTCAGACGATCGGATGTCACGGATGCGGTCGAGTAACTCTTTCCAATAATAGCCTCCTCCCAGCTGCTTCAATCGTTCATCGTCTATGGTGAAGCCTTTGATGATATATTCTTTAAGGCGTGCCGTTGCCCATTGACGGAAGTGTGTGGCTTGAATTGAATTTATTCGGTAGCCTAAAGATATTATCATATCAAGATTGTAGTGAGGAATTTCTCTTTCAACCATGCGCGCTCCTTCTTGTCGAACCTGTCGGATTTTCCGACAGGTTGATTCTTCAACAAGTTCACCATCTTCATAAATGTGCTTAATATGTTCTACCACATTTGTTCGAGACGTTTGGTAAAGGTCGGCCATTTGCTGTTGGGATAGCCATACGGTATCTTCGTCCATCTGCACTTCTATGTGTGTCTGCCCGTCTTCACTTTGGTAGATGATGATATTGCTTTTATTTTCTTTTGCCATGATTTAGATATCGTTTCTTTAAATATAGTTTATAAGTTTAATCTTTGATACAAACATTAAGCTCTGTATTTGGCAAAGTTATGTCTTTTCAATGAAATGTATGTCAATCATCGGATTTCTTTTGCTTTTTCATAGTTTTTCCTATACCTTTGCAGCGCAAAAGAATAAAAAGACATTTGATGCCGTGAATAGCGGTCGTGTATTCTAGAACACCACGTAAAAAACAGGAATTATGAAAGAAAAAGTATCTGTACCCTTTATGCTGCTGGGTATCCTTTTTAACGTTTGCCTTATTGCAGCCAATCTTCTTGAAACGAAAGTAATCCAGATCGGTAGTTTGACCGTAACAGCCGGATTATTGGTTTTTCCTATTTCTTATATTATAAATGACTGTATCGCCGAGGTTTGGGGGTTCAAGAAAGCGCGCCTTATCATTTGGAGTGGTTTTGCTATGAACTTCTTTGTGGTCGCTCTTGGGTTGATAGCTGTTGCCATTCCTGCTGCTCCTTTTTGGGAAGGTGAAGAGCACTTTGATTTTGTGTTCGGTATGGCTCCACGTATTGTGGCTGCCAGTCTGATGGCCTTTTTGGTAGGCTCGTTTCTCAATGCGTATGTGATGAGTAAAATGAAAGTAGCCAGTCAGGGACGTAACTTTTCAGCCCGTGCCATTTGGTCGACTGTGGTGGGTGAGACTGCCGATTCATTGATTTTCTTCCCGGTAGCTTTTGGAGGTGTCATTGCCTGGAAAGAACTGCTTATCATGATGGGGATTCAGATTGTATTGAAATCCTTGTATGAGGTGATGATCCTCCCGGTGACGATCCGTGTGGTGAAAGCAATCAAGAAAATAGACGGTAGTGATGTTTACGACACGGACATCTCTTATAATGTATTGAAAGTCAAAGATATTTAATATAGAATATGAATAGAAAAGCAGCATTGGTTGTGTTTAGTGGTGGGCAGGATTCTACCACTTGCTTGTTTTGGGCAAAACGCAATTTTAAGAAAGTATATGCCTTGAGTTTTCTGTATGGTCAGAAGCATCAGAAAGAAGTGGAACTTGCGCGGGAGATAGCCCGGAAAGCGGAAGTGGAATTTGATGTGATGGATGTTTCTTTCATCGGACAGTTAGGCCATAATTCATTGACTGATACCACCATGGTGATGGATCAGGAAAAGCCGGCAGATAGTGTTCCCAATACATTTGTTCCGGGACGTAACCTGTTCTTTTTGAGTATTGCGGCTGTGTATGCCCGTGAACGTGGTATTAATCATTTGGTAACGGGAGTTTCCCAAACGGATTTCAGCGGTTATCCCGATTGTAGGGATGCGTTTATCAAGTCTCTCAATGTGACTCTCAATCTGGCTATGGATGAACAGTTTGTAATTCATACTCCTTTGATGTGGATTGATAAAGCAGAGACATGGGCGTTGGCCGACAAACTGGGAGTACTGGAACTGATTCGCACCGAGACTTTGACATGCTATAATGGTGTTCAAGGAGATGGCTGCGGACATTGCCCGGCTTGTACGTTACGCCGGGAAGGATTGGAGAAGTATTTAAAAAGTAAGAATCAATAATATCTCTACA
>ERZ773173.2119-NODE-2119-length-15505-cov-4.539806_pt1 | contig 15505 bp, 15 predicted proteins | sample MGYA00580535_ERZ773173 | MGnify/ENA primary metagenome ERZ773173 (study PRJEB29015, sample SAMEA2737856) | human gut metagenome | biome: human gut; feature: human-associated habitat; material: faeces | place: China | collected 2012 ...
CGTTTTGGACATGTAGGTGTCATACGCCGGCAGATACTCCGGGCATTTGCGCTCGATGATGGCGCGGGTCACCCGCAGGTCCTGTTCATGGTGGGCGTGGATATACTGGGTATAATTGGTTTCAATAAAATAGTGGCGCTCTTTAGGCAGCACAACATTGGTGGTGGCCAAAATAGCGTTGAGTTCCTCGTGGCCGATGACCAGACGCTTTTTGCGCTCAAAACGGTGGAGGCGGCTGGCAAAGTAACGGCGGTAATGCACGATGCCGATATAATCGGAATCCAGGTTTTTGGCCGCCCAGTACAGGCCCGTCAGCTCGCAGAAATTGCCGTTGCGCTCTGAAATATTTTCACCGGTATCGTCCCCGATGTAGCCAATGCCGGGGTGGATGGCATGACCCATCTGTACCGGCAGGTACATGGGGTCTTCCGGTATCCAGTACGGTTTATGTGTTGCTATGATGATCGTTGTCTGCAAAGTGTATTCCCTGCCTGTTTCTTACTGCTGCGCATGGTTAGCAAAAAAGCGCAGCGTGTTTTACTCCAGCCGGCAAAGCACCGGCACACATGCAAAATAGCTGGCGGTGGATGATGCAGCGCACCTGCCCAGCCGCACAAGCCCAATATCAAAAATAGTATACCGCTTTTTATCAGGAAAGCAAGTTACAGTTTCATTACTGTTTTTAATGTTTCTCATTTTTTGCAGCCGGATCTGCCGCAAAAAGTGCCTCCGGGCCGGTGTGCCAGATGCAGCGCTCAACGCGTTTTTCAGGAATCACTTTCTGCATCCATGCGGTCCTGTTCCTCTGCCAGCTTTTCCCACTCGTCATACAGTTCCTGCTGGTGGAAGCGGGAATCATCCAGTTCATCGCACTTATCCCGCAAAAGCAGGTGGTCGCGCAGAACCTCCGGGTCGTTGATCTCGTTTTCCAGCTCAACAATATGGGCGCCAAGTTCTTCGATCTCGGTTTCCAGCGCAGGGAACTCTGTTTTCAATTCTTCCAGGATCTCTTCATCCTCCGCCTCCTGGCCCATCTCACACAGGGTGGTCAGATCCTCCCAGGTGCTCATGAGTTTCTTGAAGCGGTGGAGTTTGTTTTGAAGCTGCTTCAGGCGGGTCTGCACCTTCTGAGAGCGCTCCAGATTGTTCCAGAAGCCGTCCTGAGTGGTCTCATCCTCCAGACGGGCGGCCTCCTGAGCCACAGCGTCGATGTCAAGGGCGTCCCCCAGCTTCTTCAGCTCCGGTTCCAGATCCCGCAGCTTCTGCTTATAAACGTCATATTCGATCAAAGCCATACTGATTCTCCAATTTCCATATAGATTACTTTAGCCATGATATTATATAGGAGTTCCCTGGTTTTGTAAAGGGAAATATGCACAAAAATGACGATTTTCAAAAATTCAGCGCACGTTTGCGGAAAACAGGTGAAAAAAGAGACGGACTCTGTCCGTCTCTCACGCTCAATGATTCAGAATAAACTGTTCCAGCTCCTCCGCCGTCCGCACCACCGCGGCAGCCCCGGCCTCCGCCAGTTCGCCGGGTGCGGCGTACCCGAAGAACTCCACGCCCACGCAGGCAAGGCCGCATTCCTGCGCACCAAGCACATCATACTTCCGGTCACCGACCATCAAAACGGTGGGCTTATCCGCATCGGTCAGGCGCAGGCGGCGCATGGCTTCCCGAATGACATCCGCCTTTTCCCAGTCGGCCCCCGCAGGGCTGCCGGTCACAGCGGACAGAAAGGGTGTAAAGCCAAAACGCCGACAGATGCTCACGCACAGCTCCTCCGGCTTGGAGGAGGCCAACGCCAGAGTGTATCCCCTGGTCTTCAGCCGTTCCAGAACGTCCCGCATACCGGGGGCCGCCTCGTTTTCATACTGTCCCACCGGCACATAGTGCTCCCGGAACACCCGAACGCCCTCCACTGCCTTCTCCCGGCTGTAGCCGCAGTGCTCCATGAAGGATTCCTGCAGCGGCGGACCGATGAATTTTAAAAGGGTCTGGGCATCCGGCATGGTCCCGCCCAGCTTTTCAATGGTGTATTTCACGGAGTTGACGATCCCCTCCCGTGAATCCGTCAATGTACCGTCCAGATCAAATAAAATCGTGTGAAACATCCGGTCTCTCCCTTCTGTAAGCAAAACGAAGCCGGGCCAACAAGCCCGGCTTCGCCGACTGTTTTGTCCCTTTACAGACGATTCTAACATGAATTCAAAGGCTCCGCAAGGAAAAGCTGCACAAAAATCGCAAATTACAGAGTTTCCACCGGCTCGTAATCCAGCAGCTCAATGCGGGAGCTCCACATATCCGCCGTTTCCGCCGGGGGATTGGAGAGCATGGTGGTGAGATACTTCTTGCTGTCATCGGCAAAGACGGTAGCCACCTTCCGGCCCGGCTCCAGATTCTGAATCACAGAGCCAAGGAAGTTAGCGCCGGAGGAGATACCCACGCCAAGGCCCAGTACACGGCCGAATTTCGCCGCCATGGCAATGGCGTCCATATCGTTGATATCCATTACGCCATCCACCAGAGTCTGGTCCACCACAGCGGGGATAAAGTCGTCGCCGATGCCCTCAATGTGGTGAGCACCCTTGATAGCTCCGCCGGAAAGCAGAGGCACTGCATCCGGCTCCACAGCCACAGCCCGGACGGCGTGATCTGCCTTCAGGCGGCGGGCAGTGCCCATGAGGGTGCCACCGGAGCCGACGCCGGCCACGAAGTCCGTCACATCCGGAAGCTGGCGCAGGATCTCAACGCCGGTAGTAAGGTAGTGGGCCTCTGGGTTATCCTGATTTTCAAACTGCTTGGGCTGGAAGCCGCCAATCTCCTCCGCCAGATCTCTGGCCTCCTGAAGGGCTGCGTTGAAGCCGCCGGCTTCCCGTGAGATCAGGTGCAGGGTGGCGCCGTACATAGCCATCAGCTTTTTCCGCTCCTCACTGGCCCAGTCCGGCATGAAGATGTGGACGGGATGGCCGGTGAGGGTACCCAGAGCGGAGAAGGCGATGCCGGTGTTGCCGCTGGTCATCTCCACGATGGGCTGGCCGGGCTTCAGGGTGCCGTTGGCGGTGGACTTGGTAATGACATGGGCCGCCAGACGGTCCTTGATGCTGCCGGAGAGGTTGTATGCCTCCAGCTTTGCCCAGACAAAGCCCTCCCGGCCGTCCAGCTTGTAGCGGATGCGGATCATGGGGGTGTTCCCTACCAAATGTGTGAAATTCATAATGTATCCTCCTCATCAATACTGATCATGTTGGATCTTTCCATCCTCGGAAACACGGCTGCGCAAAACAAAAGGAGCGATGTGCGCTTGCACATCGCTCCTGAAAGCTCTTCATGCAAGACACAGGCACACTGAAACGGACGCCTGTATCTGCCATCAGCAGTTCAGCCGCCCTGTATCTTACAACAACAGGTTTTTACAAATTCATTTCTCATAGCAAGTTTAGTGTAGCACCTCTCTGCAGGAAAGTCAACCATCTTTCCATTCTACGAAAAAGCGTCCGTTTTGTTACCGGAAAATGTTCGTATGGGCCAGTGCCCGGAACAAGCAGGCCGCCGCCACGCCCGTCACAGCTCCGGTGATCAGGGAAGCGCCCAGCAGAATGGGCAGATAGTACAGCGGGGCCATCGAGCCCAGCGTCAGGCAGGCTGCGGCGATCTGGCCGCAGTTGTGGGCCGCCGCGCCGCCGATGGACACGCCGTAGATAGACAGATGCCGGGATCGGGACAGCAAGATCATCACCAGCATGGCGGAAAAGCCCCCCAGCAGGGAGAAGATCAGGGCGTTCATGTTCCCGGCGAACACCGCCCCCAACAGGCACCGGCCTGTCAAAATCAGCAGCGCCTGAGCGGGACCGAGGGCGTACAGGGCGAATACCGTCACAATATTAGCAAGGCCCAGTTTGATGCCGGGGATGGGAATGGCCAGGGATAATGGGAAAAAGTTCTCCAGATAGCTGAACGCTAGTGCCAGCGCTGTCAGCACGGCACAGAGGGTCAACTGCTTCGTTGTCAGTTTCACAGTTCCCCTCCTAACCGATTACAATGTCCACGCCGCTGCTGTCTGCCGCGCCGCCGGTGAGCTGAATGACGATCCGGGCCGGAAGACACACGATGCTCTGCCCGCTGCGGGAGATGGTCCCGGTATGGACACAGTCCTGGGTGGGACAGTCGGAGGAACTGACCCGGAGGCCGTTTCCGTCCTCCGCCGCCACCGTCAGCGTCACGCCGTTGTAAGAATAGGTGCGGGGCGCGTCCAGCAGGTCTGCCGGGGCAAAGCGGTCGATCTCCTGCCCATCAGCGGTGACCACCGCCGTCAGGGTACCGGTTTCCGTGCCGCCACGCCAGACCGTCATGGCCGAGAGAGCCGCCAGCGCAATGACCGCCAAGACCACGATCACATCCCAGAAATTGGGCTTCAGCTCAGGAAACCGTTTCATAGGTGTACCCACTGTCCTTCACTTCCTCAAACCGGTCCGCCAGTCCGGCAGTGATGACCACCCGGCCATCCTCCGTCACCAGCACCAGATCGAAGTCATACCCGCCATTTCGCCAGAAATCCAGCGCCTGTTCCTCTCCCATGACGAACAGTGCCGTGGAGAAGGCGTCGCACATGGCACCATTTCCCGCGCCGGCCCAGTCTGGGCCATTGTCCGCCGCCACCACCGTCACCGACAGTAAACCGCTGTCTGCAGGATAACCGGTAGCGGGGTCAATAATATGGTGGTAGGTTTTTCCGTTTTCCTCAAAGTACCGCTCGTAGCCGCCGGAGGTGATGGCGTAGGCGTCCCGCAGGGACAGGATCGCCGCAAGGCCGCTCTCATTCCGGGGATCCTTGATCCCCACCCGCCAGTCGGAGCCGTCGGGCTTGGTCCCCAGCACGAACACGTTGCCGCCCAGAGAAATTTTCCCGCTTTCGATGCCGTTGGCCCGGAAGGTCTGCTCTACCCAATCGGAGGTATAGCCCTTGGCGATGCCCCCCAAGTCGATAGCCTGCCCCTCCCCCAGCGTTACGGAATGGGCCGGTTCCTCCTGAATTTGGATCTCGTCGCTGTTGACGTGTTTCAGCAGTTCGTCCAGTTCGGACCGCTCCGGAACACGAAAGCTGTCCCCGGTGAAACCCCACGCGTCCATGACGGGGGCGATGGTAATATCAAACGCGCCGTTTGTGGCGTCCCGGTATTCCAGCGCCGCCGGAAGCAGCGCCCGCGTCCCGTAAGTCAAGCCGGTGGTAGGCGTTGTGCCGTTATGGTTGACGCGGGACACGTCGCTGTCCGCCTTTGTGCGGGAGAGTTGGTTCTCCAAAGCCTTGATCTGTCCCTCCGTCTCTTGGACGGCTTTCTCCGCCTTGGGGCCATAGGCCGCAACCTCCATCACCGTGTCCATGGCGAAGATCTGGGCAGTAGCCTCCGTTGTTTGTTTTCCGCAGCCTGTCAGGCACAGGCACAAGGCTGCTATCAGAATTGAGAACCGTTTCATGGCGTCCTCCGTTAGAATTTGATTCGATTTTTTCAGTATACCGCGAATATTGTAAAAAAGCAATGAAGGTTTTCCTTGCAAATTGGAAAAGAGACTGGTATACTATGAACGTGTGTCGGCGGGAACCGGTCTGGAATGGACTGCCCGCATTTTGGGAAATATAACCCTGGAGGTTTTAATAGATGGCAAAAAATCCGAATAAAAAGGTCGCTCCGAAGGACGAACCCATGAATGGAGCAATGAAATTTTTCCTGGCTGGCTGCGTAGCAGAACTGTATTTACTGATCCTGCGTCGTTTTTATATCAATGCCGACTCTGAACTGACCCGGATCGCCTGGTATGATCACTACCTCTGGACTCTGGCCGGGATCGGCGCGGGTGTGTTGGCAGTGGGCGTGATCGCCGCTCTGGTTTTGCGGGGCAGCGCCAAGAAGCAGAAGTCCGCTTGGATCCTTGCAGCGGCAGGCGCTTTTGTGGGTGCGGCTACGGCTCTGGTCCGCTTAAATATGGCCACCCTCTCTTTTATGACAATCGTTGTGCCGGTCATCATGCTGCTGGGAATCCTCTGGGCGCTGTATGACCGGGAATGTGCACTGGCTCTGACGGTGCTGGGCGCCTCCCTCTTTGTTCTGTGGGGCGTGCGTCGGTACGGTTCCAGCATGTATGTGGGCACCACCGTTAAGGTCTGCGTGGTGATCTATCTGGTTCTGCTGGCAGCTCTCGCCGCACTGACCAAGAGCGGCAAGCTGAATAAGCTTCTGCCACCCAAAGCGGATAAGCTGCCGGTATATGCAGCCTGCGGTCTTTCCGCGCTGGCTCTGCTGGCCTCTCTGCTGGGCGGTGGCATCTCCTACTACGCCATGTGGGCACTGGCAGCGGTGGTCTTCGCACTGGCTGTCTACTACACGGTCAAGCAGCTATAAAATGTGAGCAAACAGCTCCAGTCCAGTACGGACCGGAGCTGTTTTTTGCTGCAGCAAGTTCCAATCTGCACTTTGCTCCCCCGAAAGTACAGGGGACACCTGACGCCATTGGATACGATCTCAAAGCGGAACTGCATGAAAAGCCCCGGGAGAAACAACTGCTTTCTCCCGGGGCCTCTTTCCCATAAAATAATTGCGCGTAAGGAAAGCAGATACCCGATCAATCCGTAAAATCGGGATAGCCCTCCTTCAGGGTCTCATCATAAACGGCGCGGTCACCGCCGATGAACTTGGGCCGTACCCGGGCCGCCAGCACAATGGCCTGACCGATGTGATCCTGCTCCAGCCGCACCGGCACCGCCACCTTTTTCAAGTGCATCCCGATGAGGGTGCCGCCGATGTCCAGTCCTGCGTCTGCCCGGATCTCCTCCAGCGCCACAGGATGCCGAAACGCCTTGTAAGCGGCGGTAGCGAAGGAGCTGCCCGCCTTGGGCTGGGGCACCACATTGACGATCTCCCCGCCGGGGACCGCCTCGTATTCCACGATCAAAGCCCGGTTCAGATGCTCGCAGCATTGGGCGGCCATGTAGACGCCCATGGGGCCGAACACACTGTCAAGGCCCCGGAAAATGGCATCCGCCACCTCCGGTGTAGACCAGCTTCCCACCTGATGCCCTACCACCTCACTGGTACTGCATCCGATGACCACGAGCTGTCCCTTCCGCAGATGGGCAGTCTCCGCCAGTTGGCGGGCCGCAGCGGCGGACTCCCGCTCTACCTGTTCCAAAAGCTGTTGATTCTCCAATGTATGTACCGTTGTTCCTGCCATATACATGCCTCCCTTTTGTTTTACGCACAAGGCGCCGTGTGAGAAATTTCCTCACACGGCTGCCTCATTTTGTTCGTTTACAGTTTCAGGCCGCTCAGCGCAGGCGCCTTTGCCTTTTGCAGCAGCACAGCCAGCGCAAGGCCGATGGCGATACCGGCGATTCCCTGAACGATATTGCCGGGAATACTGGCGGCTGCCGCCAGACCCTTGCCCAGGATCATGGAGGCGTAGGCAAAATAGCCCAGGACCATGATGGTCTCCCCCACGATGCCGCTGACCAGCATGGCAGTCTTCCCGCGGCCCAAGGCCCGGAAGATCAGCGCCGCTACCAAGGCGTCAAGGCCCTTGATGATCAGGGTGCCGGGAACATAGTGTCCGCAGCCGCTGAGCAGATCCACCAGCATGGAGCCGATACCGGCCGCCGCCGCGCCATACCAAGGCCCCAACAGCCAACCGGAGAGCAGCACGAAGCAGTCGCCCAGATTCACATAGCCGTTGACGGGGGACGGGATCTGAATGATGCTGGTAGCCACATAGACAAGGGCGGCCATCAAAGCACTGAGAACTAACTTTCTTACCTTCTGATTTTCCATTGCACTTCACCTGTTCCGGCGTGTACCGCCTGTTCTTGCATTCATTATATCCCAGTTTGACACTATCACAATATTCAGAATTGCAAAATTTTATAAGGTCAGTCGGAGATAGTCAAAACCTCCGGCTAAGCCGGAGGCTTGAGTAAGCCCTATAAGGGCTTTATGCGGACAAAGCCCCTTAAGGGGCCCGAAAAGATTTGCCGATCGCATTGCTTTCTCGGGCTACCCCTTAAGGGGTTTTTGTTATGCCTTGGTATTCTTGCTACCCGTAAACGGGTCTACGAATTCCTTGATGCTTATCTGGTCGGCTATTTGGTCCTCTTGCAGTTGATTTTGGATGTAAGCTTTAATTGCTTTTTTGTTTCGCCCTACTGTATCTACGAAATACCCTCTGGCCCAGAAATGTCTGTTTCCATACTTGTACTTGAGATTTGCGTGTCGGTCGAATATCATCAGGCTGCTTTTTCCCTTTAGATACCCCATGATCTGCGATACGCTATACTTTGGAGGGATACTGATTAGCATATGGATATGATCCGGACACGCATTTGCTTCTATAATCTCTACTCTCTTTTGTTGGCATAATTTTCTTATGATTACACCTATGTCTGCTCGAATTTCCCGATAGATTTCCATCCTTCGATACTTAGGCGCAAATACTACATGGTATTGACACCGCCAACTGGTATGTTCTAAACTACTGATATCTGGATTTTTCATGAATCAGTCTCCTTGTTTTTGTGAATTTGGTCGGCAAACCTTTCATTCACTCTAACTTGGAGACTTTTTCTTGTCTACTCCGCCTCTCGCTATAAGCTCTTTTTCTCCCCCGGCATAGCCGGGGGTTGCCTTTGTCAAGACAAAACAAAAAAGGACGTCCTGACAGACGTCCTTTTGTTTGGCCTATTAACCGATCTTGTTGAGCTTCAGGGTCATAGCGCTCTTGCGGTGAGCAGCCGTGTTCTTGTGCAGAACGCCCTTAGCGACAGCCTGATCGACCTTCTTGACCGCGACCTTGTAAGCGCCATCGGCCTCGGTGCGATTGCCTTCAGCGGCAGCCGCCTCGAACTTCTTGATGGCAGTCTTCAGATCGGACTTCGTAGCCTTATTGCGCGCGTTGCGGACCTCACCGATGAGGACACGCTTCTTGGCAGACTTGATATTCGGCAAACCAAACACCTCCTCCTGGCATTTCTTGGCGCGGTTTCATAATTTCCACCGTGCAGAATGATATTTTAGCAGAGAAGTCCAGAAAAAGCAAGCCTTTTTTTAATATTTCTATATTTTTTTGTATAACGCGAATTTCTCAGCAAAAGCTACCCTTAATACCACAAGATTTTGTGTCAGGAGGGCAAAATGTTTACAAAACGGACGGATCTGGCAATCGAGGCCCACGAGCTGTGGCAGGAATCCGCCGGGAAAACCACCCGGCTGGCAGGCGTAAAGGCCACGGAGAAGAAAATACAGGGATATCCGGTCACGCAGGTGGATATTCTGGACCGGGAAGGGGAGGCCGCACTGGGAAAGCCTGCGGGCAGTTACCGCACCCTTGACCTCACCGCCTTCTGGCAGAGGGGGGATGGGTTTTTCGACCGGGCGGTGCGGGCCGTGGGGCAGCAAGTCAAGGAGCTGACCCCGGACAGCGGTCCAGTGCTGGTGGTGGGCCTTGGAAACCGGGCCATGACGCCGGACGCCGTCGGCCCGCTGGCGGCGGACAGCATCCTCATCACCCGCCATCTCATCGACGCTATGCCCCAGCACTTTTCCGGGTTCCGCCCGGTGGCGGCCCTGCGGCCGGGGGTGTTGGGGACCACCGGCGTGGAATCTGCAGAGGCGGTGCGGGGACTGGTGGACCGGCTCCATCCGTCGGCGGTCATCGCGGTGGACGCGCTGGCATCCCGCCGGGTGGGGCGGGTGTGCTGTACCGTCCAGTTCAGCGACACCGGCATCATCCCCGGCAGCGGCGTAGGCAATCACCGCTCCGCCCTGAACCGGGAAACGCTGGGGGTACCGGTGCTGGCCGTGGGCGTTCCCACGGTGGTGGACGCCGCCACGTTAGCAGCGGATCTATTGGAAGAATCCGGGCTTCCCGAGCCGGATATGGAAACGCTGCGGAGCCGCCCTGAAAACCTTATGGTCACGCCAAGGGACATCGACCAGCAGGTGCGGGACCTGGGTAAGGTCATCGGCTACGGCATCAACTGGGCCTTGCAGGATCTGGAGATCGAGGAGATCAACGCCCTGCTGTCATAGGGTCAGAGGTCCAGCTCCAGCACCACGGGACAGTGGTCGCTGCCCGTGACCTCGCTCCAGATGTCGGCGCTTTTGATCTTGTCCTTCAGCCGGTCGGAGACGATAAAATAGTCGATACGCCATCCGGCGTTGTTCTTCCGGGCATTGAAGCGATAGCTCCACCAGGAGTATGCGCCGGTCTTATCCGGATAGAGATACCGGAAGGTATCCGTAAAGCCGCTTTCTAACAGCTGGGTCATTTTAGCCCGCTCCTCGTCAGAAAAGCCGGGGTTCATGCGGTTGGACTTGGGATTTTTCAGGTCGATCTCCTGATGGGCCACATTGAGATCGCCGCAGTAGACCACCGGCTTCGTTTGATCCAGCTCCATCAGATAGTCCCGCAGATCGTCCTCCCACTCCATGCGGTAGTCCAGCCGGGAAAGCTGGTCCTTGGAGTTGGGCGTGTAGCAGCACACCAGATAGAATTCCGGGTATTCCGCCGTAATGACCCGTCCCTCGTGACGGTGGACCTCCTTGCCGAAGTCATAGGTAACAGAGAGGGGCGTCTGCCGGGTAAACACGGCGGTGCCGGAATAGCCCGCCTTGTCGGCGCTGTTCCAGTAGCGTTCATAGCCCGGCAGGTCGAATTCTGCCTGCTCCGGGCGCATCTTCGTCTCCTGCAGGCAGATCACATCCGCGTCCGCAAAGGCGCAGAAGTCCAGAAAGCCCTTGCCGAGGCAGGCCCGCAGGCCGTTGACGTTCCAAGATACCAGTTTCATAGAGGCTCCTTCCCCGCCGCCCGGTCCCGGCGGCGGTTTTTGATGGTTTCCCCCATTTTACCCGGTTTTCGCCGGGAAATCAACTTGCCCTTTCCGGTGAAAAGGAGTACAGTAAAATAAAATGATTTTATGAGTTGAGGTGCATCGTGGGGACGGAAAGCGGAATCCGGAATATGACGGCGGGCAGTCCCTTCCGCCATATTCTGATGTTTACCCTGCCGCTGCTGGCGGGGAATTTTTTGCAGCAGTTCTACAATATGGTGGATAGCTGGGTGGTGGGCAACTTTGTCAGCGACGGAGCCTTGGCCGCCGTGGGCGTCGGCTTTCCGGTAATCTTCCTGTTCACATCCCTGTTCTCCGGCATCGCCACCGGCGGCACCGTGGTCATCGCCCAGTCCTTCGGCGGCGGGAGACCGGACCGAGTCCGGAGCGCCATCGACAGCCTGTATACCGCCTTTATCCGCAGTATTCTGCCCATCACCGCCGCCGCGCTGCTGCTGGTGCATCCCTTGATGACCGTTTTACGGGTGGACCCCGCCGCCTGGGCAGAGACCCGGACCTATCTGCTGGTGGTCTGTGCGGGGCTTGTCGGCAGCATCGGCTATAATCTCAACGCCGGCATTTTAGGGGGCATGGGCAACAGTTCCACCACACTGCTGTTTCTGGCGGTGTCCACGATTTTGAACATCTTTCTGGATCTGGCACTGGTGCTGGCGGTACCGCTGGGGGTGCTGGGTGTAGCGCTGGGCACTGTCATCGCCCAATTATGCAGCTGGCTGTTCGGTATCTGGTATATCAACCGCAGGTATCCGCAGCTGGCCATCCATCCCTTCAACGGGATCTTCGACCGCAAACTGTTCTGTGAAATCATCCGCATTGGCCTGCCCAGCGGTATCCAGATGTCTCTGGTGGCCCTGGGCGCCATGGGCGTACTCTCCAAGGTCAACAGCTACGGAAAGGCCTTCACTGCCGGCTTCAACGTGGGCAATAAACTGGATACCCTGTCCTTTCTGCCGGTCCAAAGCCTGGCCGCCGCTGTGATCTCCTTTGTGGGGCAGAATATGGGGGCAAGCCGGGAGGACCGGGTCCGTCAGGGTGTCCGGATCACCGTGACCATGGCCGTTGTGTGGACAGTTCTCAGTTCCGCCTTTGTGGTGTGGCTGTCCGTCCCTCTGTCCCGGATCTTCTCCCCGGACCCGGCGGTCATCGCCGCCAGCGCCCGGTATCTGCAATGTGTGATGCCGCCCTACGTGCTGTTTGCCATTCTGTTCGTACTGAACTCCGCCATGCGGGGCGCGGGCGACAGCCTGTATCCCATGGTGAACGTGGTGGCCTCTGTGATCCTGCTGCGGGTCCCCTTCCTGTACCTGCTGGCAAACCGCTTCGGCCCGGACGCTATGTATTGGAGCTACGGCATCGGCTGGGCCGTGGCCTGCGCTCTGTCCGTCTATCACTATGCTGCCGGAAAATGGCGGGGAAAGTACCACAGCGAATAAAAACAGCGGAAATCGGAAATATTTTGACCGGATGATTGACTAATCGTTTAAAATATGGTATAAGTGAGTGCAATCGAGAATGCAATGAAGGGGAGAGTACGTCCTCGCGGCATGGTTCAGAGAGTCCCGGCAGCTGAAAAGGGACCCATGCGGTAGACAGAACATGGCCCCGGAGCCGCGCGGCTCAGCGCTTCGGCGCAGGCTGCGATGGGTGCGCCCATTACAGCGTCAGGGTATCGCGTGCCGGTTTCGGCAGGCTTGTACCCGCAGAGGCTCACGCCGCGAGGTGTGGGTGAATCAAGGTGGTAACACGGCTTTCTTCGCCGTCCTTGAGCGTATGCTCAGGGACGGCGTTTTTATTTGCGATCACTCAAAATTTATCATAAAGAAGAAAAGAGGAACCGGATATGGAAAAGGACACTTTTTATATCACAACCCCCATCTACTACCCCTCAGATAAGCTGCACATCGGCCACACCTACTGCACCGTGGCCACCGACACTCTGGCCCGGTATCACCGGCTGAAGGGTGAGGACGTCATGTTCCTCACCGGTACCGACGAGCACGGCCAGAAGATCGAGCAGAAGGCTGACGAGGCCGGCGTCACTCCCCAGGAGTTCGTGGACCGCATCGTGGACGGTCCCCGTGGCGTCCGGGATCTGTGGAAGCTGATGAACATCTCCAACGACCGTTTCATCCGCACCACGGACGATTACCATGTGAAGGCCATCCAGCGGATCTTTAAGCGGATGTATGACAAGGGCGACATCTACAAGGGCACCTATAAGGGCAAGTACTGCACTCCCTGCGAGTCCTTCTGGACGGAGAGCCAGCTGAAGGACGGCTGCTGCCCCGACTGCGGCCGCCCCGTTGTGGACGCCGAGGAGGAAGCCTACTTCTTCCGTCTGAGCAAATATGCCGACCGTATCCGGGACCTGCTGGAAAACACTGACTTCCTCCAGCCCCGCTCCCGCGTCAACGAGATGGTGAAGAACTTCATTGATCCCGGTCTGGAGGATCTGTGCGTTTCCCGTACCAGCTTCTCCTGGGGCATCCCCGTGGACTTTGACCCCAAGCACGTGGTCTATGTGTGGGTGGACGCTCTGAGCAACTATATCACCGCGCTGGGCTATGAGAATGACCGCTATAATGACTACAAGAAATACTGGCCCGGCATCAACATCGTCGGCAAGGAAATTGTGCGATTCCACTCTATTATCTGGCCTGCCATGCTGATGAGTCTGGAGGAGCCTCTGCCCAAGCACGTTTTCGGCCACGGCTGGCTGCTGCTGGACGGCGGCAAAATGTCCAAATCCAAGGGCAACGTGGTGGACCCCTACCTGCTGGCGGAGCAGTTCGGCGTGGATGCCCTCCGCTTCTTCCTGATGCGGACCTTCCCCTTCGGCTCCGATGGCAACTTCTCCAATGAGCTGCTGATCCAGACCATCAATACCGATCTGGCCAACGATCTGGGCAACCTCCTCAGCCGCACCACCGCCATGGTGAACAAGTACTTCGGCGGCTCCCTGCCTGCAGGCTGCGGTGCCACGGAAGATGAGAAGCAGCTGGTTGCCATGGTCCGCATGGGCAGCAGCGTGGAGCTGGCCGCCAGCGGCGACACCGTGGACCCCGTGCTGTACGATGCCCAGCTGGTGGCACAGGCCGCCGGTCTGAAGAAGGCCTACGCTCATGAGATGGACACCTTCGCCCCTCACAACGCCCTGTCTGAGACCTTCAAGCTGATCCAGCGGGCTAACAAATATATCGACGAGAACGCCCCTTGGGCGCTGGCCAAGGATATGGAAGCCAACGGCGCCCGGCTGGCCCATGTGCTCTATAACCTGCTGGAAGCCACCCGCATCTGCGGTATCCTGCTGACCCCCTTCATGCCGGAGAGCATGGAAAAGCTCTTCGCCCAGATCGGCGTGGGCGCGGAGGCCCGGACCTGGGAGTCTGCGGACCTCTGGGGTGAGCTGCCTGAGACCGCTGCCGTGGTCAAGGGTGAAAACCTGTTCCCCCGTCTGGATCTGGACAAGGCCCTCGCGGAACTGGAAGCCGCTGAGGCCGCCGCTAAGAAGGCGGAGCAGCCCGACGTGGAGGTGGAGCCTCAGCTCACCGAAACGGTGGACTTCGACACCTTCTGCAAATCCGATTTCCGGGTGGTGAAAGTCAAGGCCTGCGAAGCCGTGAAAAAGTCTGACAAGCTGCTGCGCTTCACGCTGGATGACGGCACCGGCACCGACCGGCAGATCCTCTCCGGCGTCCACAAGTTCTATGAGCCGGAGGAGCTGGTGGGCAAGACCCTGGCCGCCATCGTGAATCTGCCTCCCCGGAAGATGATGGGTTTAGAGAGCAACGGTATGCTGCTTTCCGCCGTCCACACGGAAAAGGGCGAGGAAAAGCTGAACCTCATCATGCTGGACGATCAGATCCCGGCGGGTTCCAAGCTGTGCTGACTACTTAGGAGGGGGACTTGTCCCCCTCCTAACCACCTCCCACCAGTCTGCGGACTGGTGAACGTGCCCAAGGCACTTAGATCAAAGTATTTTTGTCAGGCACATGTCCTGACAAAAATGATTTCAATTTTTCCATGCGGGACACAAAGTATCTTCATCAGAGTATCATTCGTCAGGCAAAAAAGTCCCTTGCCCCGCGCGGGCAAGGGAAGTCCCCCAGGAATGCCTCGACAAACATAATCTGAATTTTAAAGGAGATCTCTTTGATGAAAAACAAAATAAAGCGGGCGGTTATTTCGGTAGTTGTATTTGCAGTGATTTATATATTATCTGGTTTTATCATTGGTTGGCATAGCTATGATATGTATCTCAAGGCAATTGAATTTTTAGCTGCTATCATAGGTGCAGGGTGCTATTGGATCGGCAGTAACGAACAATAAAATACCAGTTTTTTCATCTGCGCTCTATCGGCGCATATGCTGTAAGTTTCAAAATTTACGGAGATCGAGGTCATCAATGCGGTTACAAAGCGCGATTTTTGATATGGACGGGACCCTGCTGGACTCCATGCCCACGTGGCGGGAGCTTGGCCCCGCCTTTTTGCGGGAGGCCGGCATCCCCGCCACGCCGGAACAGGAGCAGATGCTCCGCACCATGACAGACCACGAGGTAATTCCCTATCTCCGGGAGGTCTGCGGCCTGCCGTGGTCGGAGCAGGA
>ERZ773173.2141-NODE-2141-length-15370-cov-3.812863_pt1 | contig 15370 bp, 9 predicted proteins | sample MGYA00580535_ERZ773173 | MGnify/ENA primary metagenome ERZ773173 (study PRJEB29015, sample SAMEA2737856) | human gut metagenome | biome: human gut; feature: human-associated habitat; material: faeces | place: China | collected 2012 ...
GTAAACGGATCACTACTTGGAGTGATGAACGCCGCACCAACTAACAAGCCGACAACAGCATGCCGTCTGTATTTATGAAAGAACGAGCGGTTTAGCAGCCCTATCTGAGATAATAGCCAAGATACCAATGGCATCTCAAATACGATTCCCATCACGAATATCAACATCAAGAAGTTATCCATGTAAGAATCAAGGGATACCTGTTCCGTAATGGCGGCACTCAACTCGTAAGTCGCCAAGAAACGTAGTGTCATCGGGAACACCAAGAAATAACCCACTGAGCATCCGATAAAGAACATTATCGTTCCGAACAAGAATACCCAACGTACATTTTTCTTCTCATTTTCGTAAAGAGCCGGACTTACGAACTTCCAGATCTCCCACATCAAATAGGGGAAAGTCAATAATAACGCCAACCAGAAAGAACTTGTCATATGCGTGAAGAACTGGGAAGCCAGCTTGATATTGACAATGTTCACATGGAAAGTATCATTACAAAAGTCCGGGAGAAAAGAAAAATGAGAACTAATCTTACACATTTCCCGATAGACGATGAAATCGGAGCTACACGGGGCCATCACGACATTATCGAACAGCCACGGCATTACCGAGAACCCGGCTATAGCAAAAACAAAGAGCGCTAAAATAGAACGAAATAAAGTCCAACGAAGTTCTTCTAGGTGATCCCAGAATGACATTTCTTCTTGTTGCATCTTCCTTTACTTCTTTTCCGTATCGTCTAATTTGATATCGTCTTCCAATCCTTTTACACCGTCCTTGAAATTCTTCACGCCCTTACCGATACCTTTCATCAGCTCAGGAATTTTCTTACCACCGAAAAGCAATAACACAACAATGGCGATGATCACGATCTCGCCTGTACCTAAGTTTCCTAAAAATAGTAATTCATTCATGATATTATAATATTAGTCATTAATATTCTCGTTTCTATGGGGGCAAAGATACAATTTGTAATGAATAGTAGCCTCATTATTCCAAATTTATTACCTTTGCACCGTCTTAAAAAACTGAAATTAGAAAAAAATTAGAAAGATGAAAGCGTACGTATTTCCCGGTCAGGGGGCACAGTTCGTAGGTATGGGCAAAGACCTCTACGATAATAATCCTCTTGCTAAAGAGATGTTTGAGAAGGCTAACGAGATCCTTGGTTTCCGTATCACGGATTTAATGTTTGCCGGAACAGACGAGGATCTGAGACAAACCAAAGTTACTCAACCAGCGATCTTCTTACACTCTGTCATTCTCGCGAAAACATTAGGTGATCAATTCCAACCGGATATGACCGCAGGTCACTCATTAGGAGAATTCTCGGCCTTGGTAGCTGCCGGAGCATTGTCTTTCGAGGACGGCTTGGTATTAGTTTCCAAACGTGCCATGGCTATGCAAAAGGCTTGCGAGGCAACTCCCTCTACAATGGCCGCCGTATTAGCCTTGCCGGACGCGACGGTTGAGGAAATTTGCGCAAGCATCAAGGACGAGGTAGTGGTTTGCGCTAACTATAATTGCCCGGGCCAATTGGTAATCTCCGGTTCTATCCCCGGTATCGATCAGGCTTGCGAGAAGTTATTGGCCGCAGGCGCTAAGCGTGCCTTGAAGTTGAAAGTAGGTGGAGCGTTCCATTCTCCATTGATGGAACCAGCTCGTACGGAGTTGGCTGCCGCTATCGAGGCTACGACGATCAATAAACCTTCTTGCCCGGTTTACCAGAACGTAAGCACGAAAGCCGAGACTTGCCCGGAAACAATTAAGACTAACTTGATCGCACAGTTAACCGCCCCGGTACGTTGGACCCAAAGCGTACAGAACATGATCGCCGACGGTGCCACTCATTTCATCGAGTTAGGCCCGGGTGCCGTTCTTCAGGGATTAGTTAAAAAGATCAATAAGGAAATGACTACGGAAGGTATGCAATAATTTATCTTTCAATGTAATAGGATAAAAGTCCGAAAAGGATGGAGGGTGATTTTCCTCGTCTTTTCCGGACTTTTTTATATACGATGATGATTCGAAAAGATCTTGAATGCTAAACTAATCAAAGGCCAACGTTGTTTTATACTATAAACACAATTCAGAATATAGAAAATGGAAACAATACAACAGAAAAATAGGATTATCCTACTTTGGCCGGATGGAGCGCCCACTAGTAATGGATTGGCCGGCGTAGAATTGGAAGATGCCCCGAATGCCATATCCAATATATCGAACCCTTCCCTATTGGTTTATCCGGCGACGAAGCCGAATGGCAAGGCGATCTTGATGTGTCCGGGTGGCGGACTTTCCAAGATTTCGATCGGACATGAGGGGCGTGATATGGCCGCATGGTTTAACGCGCAAGGTATTACTTATGCCGTATTGAAATACCGGATGCCGAACGGACATAGGGAAGTTCCTCTGGACGATGTTCGCCAAGGTCTCCGCATCCTCCATAATTACTCGGAAGAGTGGAAGATTACGAAGGTCGGTGTCATGGGTGCCTCCATTGGCGGTTATATCGCCGGGCATGCCGCAATATTCGGGGTAGACGACGCACGTCCAGATTTCCAAATACTCCTTTATCCGGTTATCAGTATGCTACCTCATTTAACGCACCTTAAATCGAGGGAACGGCTATTAGGAGCGAATCCCACGCATGAGGAAGAGGAAGCTTTCTCTTTGGAATTGCACGTAAACTCACTGACACCTCCCGCCTTTATAGCGTTGGCTTCGGATGACGAGGCGGTTAGCCCGGAGAATAGCGTGCTTTATTATCTCGCTTTGCTAAAAAACAAGGTGTCCGCCTCCTTACATATTTACCCAAAAGGCGGCCATAGTTTTGGGTTCCGGGACAACTTCGTATACAAACGTCAATGGACTGACGAACTGGAGAAATGGCTAAGCACGATTGAGTAAATCTCAAAAAAACGGTGCCACACAAATAAATGCGTGACACCGAAAAAGTATATATAAAACAGACCAAGCAGGTTCGCTATTTAGCGTTCCACCAAAGTGGAGTAGTCGTCAAGTCCGGGCCGCCCAAAAGCTGGAGAGCTTGCGCATAACCCGCTTGATTATTCGTTTGGATATTCGCCGGATAACGATAACGTTTCGGGTAGAAATCCCAACGGCATTCCTTAGAGGTAGCGACCGTCAAAGGAACTTGATTCAATGGGTTGTAATCCTTCTCTACCGCTTGGTTCTCGAAGAAAGGAAGACCTAAACGACGATGATCGCTCCAAGCCTCTTCCGGCAACCAAGGAACTTGCGCTATATATTTCTGGGTGATAATCTTCGTAAGGGCGTCATTATTATAAGCGCCATTCCGATAGATCGAGTTATGGGGATATTCATACGTACGGCTTTTTACCTCCTTCGTATAGGGGTCCGTATAACGGATCGTATATGATTTCGCCTCTGTCGTATGGTCGAAAGCGACGGAAGTACCTACACGGTTGTATTTCTGAGACGATAGGTAATCACCGACTTGGCTCAATAAGCCATGATACTCAAAACTAGCCGTAACACCAGACTCATAATTGGATTTAGCCGTTCCCGGAACTTTCCAGCCTTTCACCGCAGCCTCCGCCAATAAGAAGTAACTTTCCCACGGGCCGAAGAAGACACGCTTATTGGTGCTCATTCGATATTGTTTCGATATAGAGGGATAATTATAATTCTTACCTGTCAGCTCACTTACCAGACCGGCTTTCACGTCCCATTCTCCGGCGACCCAAGTGCCCCACGTATATTTCGGATCGATCGTCAACATATTCTGGGTATTATCCGCCGGATTCTTCAAGTGAACCGGCTTCACCTCGCTGGCCGCACCGATATAATCGGAATAAACCACACCATCATCCCAGCCCACTACACTAAACAACTTCGGGGCACGGGGATCTACATATTGAGGTATACCGTCGAAATAGAAACCGGCGCACGGATCATTCGTCGTCAGCGGGAAGTGCTGGTTCAAATATAAACCTTGATAATCGTATGGATTCTTCAAATGGCTTTTTAAGGAGTCCGGCAACGGAAATTCCTGTCCACCCAAACCAACTACCAAGTTCTTAAACGTCACGGACATCGCCTGCCCATTCCAAGGACGAGACATCACGCTCGTCAGCTCATCCCAACCCTCTTTCTCCTGCACGGAAGCGATATCGGTTGGCTCGGAAATAAATGTCTTAGAGGCGGCATCCTCAAATTCCGCTTTCGCTAAGGCAGGATCGACAGCCGAGATACGCATCGCCAAACGCATACGCAAGGAGTTGGCGTACTTCTTCCATTTCGCAACATTTCCCGCATAGAAAGCATCCTCGTTAGCCATAGCGGACATATCCAAGGAGGGGTCCAACGCAGACTCAGCTTCCCGTAACTCTTTCAATATAAATTGATAGATAGCCTCTACACTATCGTACTCAGCCGGTACACCGGAGAAAGCGGCTAACGCTGGGATCGGCCCGAAACCGTCAGCGACTTCCGAGTTCAAGTAAGCACGCCAGATACGGGACATCTGGATTACGTTCTTATAATAGGGATAGGTATCCGCCTCCCCATTGGCAACCATCCGCTCTCCCAGCTGGATCGCTTTGGTCACTTGATTCAGCCAACCTACGGCGTAATCATTACTCAAGTAGATCGTACTATAATCATTGTTATCCGTACCGATCGTAAAACCACTTCCCCTATTGAAACGGGAAGCACGGTCCCAGTACAAGATAAAGATACGCTCGGCTATCTCTGGGTTCATCTGGTCTCCCATGATAGAGGCATTCAGGAACCATTGGGGCTTCACCTTATCCTCTCCCACAAGATTCGGGTCCTCATTGATCTCCTGAAAGTCATTACAGGAAGAAAGAAGAGCAGCCACCGATACCAATCCGGTAAAAAGTATATTTCTTGTTTTCATCTTCATCATTTTTATCGTAATTCAAATTATCATGTATTCCATTAGAATCCCACGGTTACGTTAAACGTATAGGAACGACTGGTCGGCGCAGCTCCATTCTCGAATCCGGTAGCGTTGGTATTCGTGGCGGCAACAGACTCGGGGTCGATACCCGGCAAGTTATAATGGATCATCCAAACATTGTTACAAGTAGCGGATAGACGTACACGCTGAAAAGGCGTTTTCTTCAACATCTGTCGATTGAACTCGTAGCCAAAGGTGATATTACGCAAACGAACATTGGTGGCGCTATAGGTATAAACCTCTGGTAAACCATAATTTCCGGTAGACCCAATACGCTCCCAATAGTTCTGGGGAGTGACGGCGACCGTATTCTCCGCATAGCCACTGCCCTGTTGAACCACGGTATTCGGTACCACGAATTCGGCACGATCACCATTCACCACTGTTCCGGCGGCGTTACCCCGGGTATACAGGTTGGAGGCTGTCGCCGAATAGATGCTACCACCGATACGGAAGTCTATCAAGAAGCTCAGGTTAAAACCTTTATAAGAGAAATTATTGGTCCAACCCATCATCCAATCCGGACTCTGGTTTCCTACTTTCGACTTCTCGGTAGAGATCAAAGGCAAACCATCATCACCTACGACGATCTTTCCATAGTGAGGACTATTCTCATCGGTCACACGCATAAAGGTCTGCCCGTAGATCTCACCATAATAACCACCTACCGGAGCTACGATCTGGATAGCGTCGAACGTTTTTATATCATATAGATTCACGCCCTCGTATAATTCTTTGATCTTATTCCGGTTCAAGGAGAACTGCGCCGTAGAGCTCCAGCTCAATCCGGCGGGATTGTCTAGAATCGTACCGTTCAAGGAGATCTCCAAACCCTCGTTCTGAATGTTACCTGCGTTAATCTTACGGGAAGCATAGCCGGAGAACGGATCCATCGGTAAATCTAGTAACTGGCGGGTAGCGTTGGATTTATACCAAGCGGCATCCAAGCCTAACCGGTTATTGAAGAAACGGATATCGAAACCGGCTTCCCATGATTTAATCAACTCACTACGTACGTCCGAGTCGTAAAGTACCTTACCCGGTTTCGCTGTCGTATTCCCGTTGGGATCCTTGCCTACAGAGAAGAAGTTATATAATTGATACGGATCCAAATCGTTACCAACCTCGGCGAAGGAGGCACGTACCTTAGCGAAAGAGAACCAATCCGGCATACTTCCGCCAATCTTCGGCAACATATCGGAGATCACTGCGGAGAAGCTGACAGACGGATAGAAATAAGAGCGGTTGGCTTTCGACATCGTAGACGACCAATCGTTACGTGCCGTAACATCCAAGAACAGATAACCATCCCAGTTCAACTGCAACGACCCGTACAAGGAATTCATACGACGGCGGATCAACTCGGAAGTGACCGTCGGCTTATTCACGCCATTATTCAGCGAGAACAAGTTCGGCACCAACAACTCTCCGGCAGAAGCGTTCATCTTATTACGTTGCTGGAGCATCAAGTTACCACCGAAAGTAACGAAGCCTCCCAGCCGATCGATCAAGTTATCCTTCCGGGCCGTAGCCAAGAAACTGAAGTTATTCTCATAGAAGGTCTCCGATCCCTCGGTATACAGACCTCTCGGACTGGTATTACCACCGGCATATACTTTCTCGCTCTTCGTCGTGGTATAATAATCCGTACCACCTCTCAACTCAATATCGAACCAATCGGTCGGGGCATATTTCAAGGAGATATTTCCTAACAAACGGTTACGGGTATCCTCGTTCTGGCGATAACGGGTCACCCAATAAGGGTTCTCCTGCGGATTCTTGGAGGCATCATACCAAATCATATTGCCTTGCTCATCCACGTCATCCTCAAACTCACGGATATTCAAGGAACGAGGCAGGTTATAGATCGTATTGAAAGCGTTCGAGGGATTCACGCCCTGAATCGGGCGGTTATGCGCGTTTTGATTGATATAATTCACCTTGGCATCTACTTTCCACTTTTCCGCCTCATCCAAGAAAGTGGTGGCACGCAAGGTAATATTCGTCTTGTTTAGTTTTGAGCGTGGGGTGATACTAGCATCGTCGGAACGGTTTACGGAGGCGAATACCGCCGTACCCTTTATGTTCTGCTGGAAGCTGACACCCTCGTTAAAGGAGGTTCCGGTGCGGAAAAAAGCGTCGATATTATCATAAGTATGCAGAGGGATTTGGTTGCCTCTCCAATCGGTTACCATTTGTCCCATGGCTTTCGGTCCCCAGCTAAGGCGGGATTGGTTATCGTAAACGCCCACGGAGCCTTGTCCGAAGTCGTTCTGTAAATCAGGTTTCAGGAAAATCGTCTCGGCGGTGATACCGGCGTTGATCGTAATACCGAGTCCCTCGTTCTTACGTCCGGACTTGGTAGTGATCAAGATCACGCCGTTACCGGCACGTGAGCCATAAAGGGCGGCGGCGGAAGCACCCTTCAATACCGTCATGGACTCGATATCTTCCGGGTTGATATCCGAAAGGCCGTTACCCATGTCCGCTCCGGAGTTACCCCATACATCATCCACGCCACCGGTGAAGTTATCCATCGGGGTACCGTCTACGACGATCAAGGGCTGGTTGCTACCCGTCAAGGAGTTGTTACCACGAAGTACGATCTTAGAAGACCCTCCTACGCCATTGCTTGAACGGACGATCTGCAAACCGGAAACCTTACCGGAAAGGGAGTTCGCCAAGTTCGGCTCACGGGAGGCCAAGAGGTCATCCCCTTTCAACTCCTGCATGGCATAACCCAAGGCTTTCTTATCCCGTTTCATACCCAAGGCGGTCACCACCACCTCATCGAGTTTCTGGGTATCTTCCACGAGTTTAACCGTAATCTCGGACTGGCCAGTATACGGGATGTCTTGCGAGGTATAACCGATAAACGATATCTGTATGATATCCCCTTTCTTCACGTTATCCAAGGTAAAATGTCCGTCCAAGTCGGTCATAGTACCATTGGTAGTTCCTTTCACGATTACGGACGCCCCGGTAACGGGTCCTAAGGCATCCTCAACTATTCCCGACACCTTTGCGTTTTGCTGTGAAATGTCAACCCTCGGAATCCCGGACATAGGCGTGGCGTATAAGTTTCCCGAGAACCCAAGCGCCCCTACCAACAGGATTAAGCTGACTGGTCTGAATCTTTTCAACATAACTACTGTTTTTTGTTTATTTTTCTAGACAATGTTTTAGTTTTTGCGTCAACAAATGTCATTTATCCTGTATAAACATAAAAAGGGCAGATATGTTTTGAGTTTAACATATACAAGAGGTAACTGGTGAGGATACCGCAACTACTCTCTCCTTACAGACAAAACGAATAAGAGTTATCCTTACTAACATCCATAAAAAATTGATTTACAGAAATTTTAACCAAAGGATAACCAAACCGTAAAAGAGGCAGGAAGCCGTTAGTTATTCACTTCAGAAGCCAATAAAAGTTCCAGTTTACCCATACAAATCATCACCACAAAAAAAAGAAGGCGTACCGACATTTACATCGATACGCCCTTTTCTCGTAAGAATATTATTCTCTATAATTTCCGAATCAGTTACAATACAAAGTTGTCAAAAGACAAGAAAAGACAAGAAGTAGATATCTTTATTTCCTATAAAGTCTAATAAGCATGAATAGTAATCGTCAGCACATCACCATTCTTGTCTGTGACACAAAAAACAGCCGAGTCCCCTTTACTTGCACTCTGTGTCCAAATTAACGCAAAACGTCCAGACCCACCGGGATTAAATTGAATATAGTCACTACCACTCATTTTTTGCCACAAGAAATCTCCAGTAGAAGGTTGAGTAAAACGAATTTCCACTGATTTCCCAGCTTCAATACCAATTGAATTACTAGTCCTAGGTTCTCCATCCGCAAAAAGCGCTAGATTACCACTGTCTTTTACATAATAACCATCTATTTGGGCATTGCAAAAAACACTAATTGTTCCAAATAAAAACAATACCATTAATAACTTTCTCATAACTGTAAAATTTAAAAGTTTAACATTAAAAACATAAATCCTCACGTTGAATGATGATACATCCCAACGTGAGGATTCCTATTATTTCGCAGTAAAAATACTATTCATATTATTTCATATTCCACCACAAAGAAGTTGTCGTCATGTTCGGACCACCAAGTCTTTCTAAAGCTTGGTTATACCCTTCCAAGTTATTGGTTTGAAGAACTGCCGGGTAACGAAGACGCTTCGGGTAGAACTCTACTTTACATTCCTTGCAAGTAGCAGGAGTTAACAACACTTGGTTAGTTGGATTGTAAGCAGCCTCTACAGCTTGATTCTCGAAGAACGGCAAACCTAAACGACGGTGATCAGACCACACTTCCAAAGGCAACCAAGGATTCTGAGCGATGAACTTCTGCGTAATAATCTTAGTCAATGCATCATTATTATACTGACCATTCTTATAGATCGTATTTTTAGGATACTCATAAGTCGTTGTCTTATTCTGTTTCGTATATGCATCGTAATAGTTGATCGTATAAGCCTTAGCCTCTACCGTATGATCGAAAGCTACAGATGTTCCTACACGGTTATAAGCCTTAGATTGCAAATATTCTAAGAGTTTATCGGAAACACCGTTATATTCAAAACTAGCGGCGATACCTTTCTCATAATTATCCTTTGCGCTACCCGGAACATTCCAACCATAAACCGCAGCTTCCGCTAACAAGAAATAACTTTCCCACGGGCCAAACCATACACGTTTGTTCGTGCTATGACGGAACTTATCAGCCAAAGAAGGGAAGTTGTAGTTATAACTTGTATAGTCACCAACTAAACCGGCCTTATCGTTCCAGTTTCCGGCAACAACGGTCGTCCAAGAATATTTCATGGGAAGTTTTACTTCCGGCGCGGAAACTTTTTGTCCGGTCAGCACATCCGTATAATCTCCCGCAATCAATGTTATCTCATCCTTTACCTCGGAAGCGGCACCTATATAAGAAGGATAAACCACTCCGTCATCATACCCCGGAATGCTATACAACTGAGGCGCACGAGGATCGATATATTGTGGGATACCATCGAAAAAATAGCCCGCACAAGGATCATTTGTGGTTGTTGGGAAATGCAGGCTGACATTCTGGCCTAAGTAAGTATAAGGATCTTTCAAATTGGATTTCAACTCATCAGGAACAGGAAATTCCACACCGCCTAGTCCCACTACGAGATTATTGAAAGTAGTAGACATCGCTTGGTTATTCCAAGTTCTTGTCATGACACCTGTATACGGATCCCATCCATCTTTCTCCGCAACCTGGGCGATATCATCCATAGAGGCGATAAACTCACCCTTGGCAGCATCCTCAAACTCAGCTTGCGCCAAAGAAGGATTGACCGCAGTCAAACGCATCGCTAGACGCATACGCAAAGAGTTTCCATACTTTTTCCATTTCTTTATGTCACCACCAAAAAACGGATCATATTTGGACATCGCACTCATATCAATGCTCTCATCCAAAGAAGCGACCGCCTCTTTCAACTCTTTCAATATATAGGTATAGATATCCTCCACCTTATTATATTCTCCAGGAACACCGGTAAAAGCAGATAACGCCGGTATCGGGCCAAAGTTATCAGACAATTCAGAGTTCAAATAAGCTCTCCAAATACGAGCCATATTCGGGATATTCCGATAATAAGGATAGGCATTATCCACATCTAATTTGATTTTCTCCTCTCCGACCTCTATCGCTTGATTCGCCTTATTCAACCAACCTACACCATACGAGTTCGAAGTCAAGTATAATCTATTATAGTCATCATTATCCGTACCGATTGCGAAACCGCTACCCCGATCAAAACGAGCAGCCCGCTTCCAATACAAAATAAAAATACGTTCTGCTATTTCAGGGTTCATTTGAGCATCTCCAATGGAGCCATTCAAGAACCATTCCGGTTCCACTTGCTCCAAATCAGCCTTATTCGGGTCTTTGTTGATATCCTCAAAGTCATTACAACTTGTAACCGTTGTCAATGAAACGACCGCCAAGGCTCCTAATATAATGATATTTTTCGTTTTCATATTATCTCCTTTCTATTAGAATCCTACAGTTAAATTAAATGTATAAGAACGATTTGTAGGCGCGCCACCATTCTCGAATCCTACCGCATTCGTATTTGTAGCTGCCACAGATTCAGGATCGATACCCGGCAAATGAGAAACAATCATCCATACGTTATTACAAGTCGCGGACAGACGCAACTTTTGGAACGGGGTTTTCTTCAACAAATTCTTATTGAACGTATATCCTAAAGTAATATTTCTCAAACGGATATTCGTAGCGTCATACGTAAACACCTCCGGCAAACCATAGTTTCCTGAAGAAGCGATACGCTCCCAATATCTTTGAGGCGTAACAGCGACATCATTCTTCACATACTCATCACCTTTTTTCATGATTGAGTTTGGAACCACGAAATCAGCACGATCACCATTCACGACCGTTCCGGCAGCGTTACCATTCTTATGCAAAGAAGAAGTCGTCGCCGAGTAAATCTCACCACCTATACGGAAGTCGATCAAGAAACTCAAATCAAAACCCTTATAAGAGAAATTATTCGTGAGACCAAGCATCCAATCCGGGTTCTGATTACCGATCAACTCTTTATCTGTCGTAATCAAAGGAAGACCATCTTCACCTACCACGACCTGCCCATTGTGGCGAACAAATTTCTGTCCATAAATATCACCATATTTACCACCTTCGGTAGCGGCAATCTGTAAGACATCCACAGTCTTGATATCATAGACAGTCACCCCTTCGGTTAATTCCAAGATCTTACTTCTATTCAAAGAGAAATGAGCTTGCGCATCCCAGTTAAACCCACTAGCAGTCTGCATAATAGCACCATTCAACGAAAGTTCGAAACCTTGGTTCTGGATATTACCCGCATTCACTTTTCGAGATTCATATCCGGAAAAAGCATCCATCGGAATATTCAGCAACTGATTGGTCGCATTTGTCTTATACCAAGCGGCATCAATACCAAAACGGTTATTGAAGAAACGTAAGTCGGCACCAACCTCCCAAGACTTGATCAACTCACTCTTAACCGAAGAGTCAAACAAGGTACTTCCGGCAGAAGCCATACTATTACCATTAGCATCCTTAGAAATTGTATATACATTATATAACTGATAAGGATCCAAATCATTACCTACCTCAGCGAAAGAAGCACGCACCTTCGCGAAACTAAACCAATCAGGCATACTTCCTCCGTTTTTCTGTACCATATCAGAGATTACAGCAGATAAGCTAACAGAAGGATAGAAATAAGAACGATTCTCTTTTGACATAGTGGATGACCAGTCATTACGTGCCGTAACATCCAAGAACAACCAACCATCCCAGTTCAACTGGAGAGATCCGTACAAAGAGTTCATTTTACGCTGGGTCAAAGAAGATGTAATAGAAGGTTTATCAACACCATTATTGACATCAAACAAATCAGGAACCAACAACGTTCCCGCACTTGCATTCATTTTGGTACGTTTCTGCTGCATGATGTTACCACCAAATGTAACAAAACCACCCAATTTGCTGATCAAATCATCCTTACGCGCCGTAGCCAAGAAGCTAAAGTTATTCTCATAGAATGTCTCAGAACCTTCAGAATAGCTACCTTCCGGCTTCGTATTACCTCCTGAATATAACTTTTGAGTAGTCGTGGTAGTATAATAGTCAGTACCTCCTCTCAGCTCGATATCAAACCAATCCGTAGGAGCATATTTTAAAGAAGCATTTCCTAAAATACGATTACGCGTATCGTCGTTCTGACGGTATTGAGTTACCCAATAAGGGTTCTCCTGTGGACTATTACTTTTATCATACCAAACCATTTTCCCTTGATCATCCACACAGTTCTCAAAATCAAGAACATTCAAAGAGCGAGGCAAATTATAAACGGTTGAAAATGCGTTGGATGGGTTTATACCAATGATCGGACGATTATGGGCGTTTTGGTTTACATAGTTCACCTTCGCATCCACCTTCCATTTCTTAGCCTCATCCAAAAATGAGGTAGCACGTAACGTTAAATTCGTCTTATTCAGACTTTGCTCTGGGGTTACACCCGAGTCATCTTGGCGATTGAAAGAAAAGAACATAGAGGTTCCATTCACATCTTGCTGGAAACTTACGCCTTCATTGAAAGAGGTACCTGTACCAAAGAAAGCGCCAATATTGTCATAAGCGGCCATTGGCACTTGACGTCCGTCATACGTAGTAATAGTCTGTCCTTCAATCCTCGGACCCCAGCTCAGATTGGTTTGGTCATTGTAAGCACCAACAGAACCCTGTCCGAAAGAACTTTGCAGTTCCGGCAACATAAAAGGAGTATCCGCCGTAACTCCAAAGTTCACATTGATACCCAGACCATCATTCTTCTTTCCTGATTTCGTCGTAATCAAGATAACACCATTACCGGCACGAGAACCGTAAAGAGCGGCAGCGGAAGCACCTTTCAATACAGACATAGACTCGATGTCTTCTGGATTGATATCCGAAAGACCGTTACCCATATCCGTACCGGAGTTACCCCAAGCATCATCTACACCACCGGTGAAGTTATCCATCGGAGTACCATCTACAACTACCAACGGCTGATTAGAACCCGTCAAAGAGTTCGCACCACGAAGTACAATCTTCGAAGAACCGCCTACACTACCACTAGAACGAACGACCTGCAAACCGGAAACCTTACCGGACAACGCATTGGCGATATTGCTCTCGCGAGAATCCAGCAAAGCGTCTCCCTTCAACTCTTGCATCGCATAACCCAAGGACTTCTCAGATCGCTTCATGCCTAAGGCCGTAACCACGACCTCATCCAATTTCTGGGTGTCTTCCGCTAATTTGATAACGCCTACCGGTTGGCCGGTATACGTAATTTCCATGGTGGAGTAACCAATGAATGAGATTTGGATTACATCACCATTCTTGACACCTTCCAAGGTGAAATTACCGTCCATATCGGTAATCGTACCATTGGTCGTGCCTTTCACGACAACTGACGCTCCGGTCACTGGGCCGAAATCATCTTCCACTGTACCTGTTACTTTCCCGTTTTGCTGGGAGATAGAGGTACCTTGCTCAACAGGTGCGATGTTGGCATACATGCTTCCCGAGAAGCATAACGCACCCGCACATAGAATTAAGCTGACAGGTTTAAAGTTTTTCAACATAACTGATGGTTTTATTGATAAATAATTAGACAATGTCTTGGCGAAACATTTGTCTTTTAAAATTATTCACATACATACACTCACTCCTGAGTTCTAGCGTAATTAAGTTCAAATAAAAAATGGGCTAACTATCGGAGTCCTACATGAACTTTTCTTAAGTAGAAGTTGTTTTATTTAGTTGGCGCCAAAATACCTAGCACATTTTATATCGGAGGCAAAGATATGAAATATTCATTATATTGTGTTATTATAATTAAATAAATCTTTCCTTATTTTTATGTTTTACAATATAAAATTAGAAATATAAACGGTTTTAAGTTAAAATCGACTTGAGTTCATGTAGAACTAAGTATCTGCGGTAAGATATGAAATCACAGTAATTCAGGCGTTTTTTCAGAATATAAAAGCAAGCCAGCTTCATTAGCAAAGTAAGTTAATTAAAATGCCAAAGTAAGTTAACTTACTTCGCCGATGAAGTTAACTTACTTTTATTAGATATCTTCTATTGAAAAAGAAGTATAATCTCTAAAAATCTTTCTCATTCGCCATATACCACATATTAAGGAACGAGGCCTTCGTGATATTCACCACCTTGTCCCAATTAATCCGGTCGGCATGGTCGCTCGGTTGATGGTAATCCGGATGCCCGTCGGTATGATACCAGATAATAGGGATACCTATCTTTGCGAAGGAACCGTTATCACTCCCTCCTACCGGGTTATCCCACGGACGATAATCCGGTGCCAGATTCAAGTTGTATTTCTTGATATCGTTCTTCAGCCAATCGCCGAAAGCAGGGTGCGCCTCCGTATAGAAATAAACCACATGGGTAGGCTTCGCCTCGTTATTGTTACGGCCGATCATATCGAAATTCAAATATCCTTTCACGTTCTTTATCTCTGGAAAAGACTGAACGAAGGCTTTCGATCCGAGAAGCCCTTTCTCCTCACCGTCCCAGAAAGCGAATACAACGGTTCGCTCCGGTTGCTGGCCCGTGGCAAGGAAAGCCCTCGCTATCTGCAAAACGGCAGAGACTCCGGAGGCGTTATCGTCCGCCCCGTTATAGATCTGGTCGCCATCCAGCATCGGGTCGATACCCAGATGGTCATAGTGAGCGCCGACAATCACGATCTCGTTCGGGTTCTTCCCCTCTATCTTACCCAATATATTATTCAAGGATAGCTTCTGGAAAACACC
>ERZ773173.2149-NODE-2149-length-15337-cov-3.170658_pt1 | contig 15337 bp, 9 predicted proteins | sample MGYA00580535_ERZ773173 | MGnify/ENA primary metagenome ERZ773173 (study PRJEB29015, sample SAMEA2737856) | human gut metagenome | biome: human gut; feature: human-associated habitat; material: faeces | place: China | collected 2012 ...
ATCTTCGGATACCCGTGTTTGCTTTGCCGGATTTTCTTCTGAGTTTGTCGCTTCAGTGAATTATGTCGATTCGTTGTTGGGCTTATTGCCAAACATACTGAATACTCCGGTTGTTCCTTTACCGGAAGAAATTGCAACTTTGTATCGTAATGCTTATAGCTTATTAATCAGGGCTTATTCTTTGCCTAATACATTGGAAAATAAAGAAATCCTTCGTTCTATTCTTACTATCTTTTTTCAAGGAGTGAAAGAGTTGTATAGTCGACAACAAACAGTAGTGAATGAACCTCTCAAACGTGAACATGAATTATATCGGCAATTTGTTCAAATATTAATGGCGAATTACACAAAAGAGCATGAAGTTGCTTTCTATGCCGATAAATGCGGAGTGACACCGGCACATTTCTCCAGTACAATTCGAAAGGCAAGTGGGCATAGTCCGTTGGTGATTATTACAGGTATGATAATAATGAATGCTAAGGCACAATTAAAATCTACCCGTTTACCGGTGAAAGAAATAGCATTCTCGTTAGGCTTTAGCAATTTGTCTTTCTTCAATAAATATTTTCGGAAGCATGTAGGGATGACTCCACAGGAATATAGAGAGAAGTAATTATGAAATAAAAGAACGGTATTCCTGCACATTTGTGTAGGGATACCGTTCTATATATTAGTCAGTTATGTTTTTTAATACTATTTTCTGGCAGACTTATTTGATACCCAGTTTCTTGGCAATTTCCTTAGGAAGCGCATCCTTGTGTACTAGAATATTCATAGTCTTATAAGCAACAAAGGCTTTGGAGGCATACCAGATACCGTTATATTTGCCGGCTTTTCCCCAAGAATTCTTTACCATGAAATATTCTTTCCCTGTCTGATCTTTGGCGATTCCATAGATTTGCATTCCGTGGTCATCTGTTGTTTCCCAGTTATCAAAAGCAGCCTGACGCATTTCTTGAGTAATTTCCATTTCCGGTGATGGTTTGCTACTCAATTCTCTGCGTTTGTCGGCAGGAGTCATACCTGTCCAACGGGCCATGTCCGAACCGGAAAGTTCAGCTCCTTTGATGATATCCGGCATAACGGCGGTACCGTTGCGGCTGAACCCTTGTTCACTGACATCACTACCCCATGCAAAAGTATATCCTTTCTTTACGGCATTGTCCATTACAGCCATCAGTTCATCGATTGGCAGGTTGTATGACAGACCGTTACGCCAATTATCCTGAACTTCTACGGCAAATTGAGTATAGAACGGATGATGAGTATAAGAAGTCAGTGATACATAGTCATCGCAGTTCAGACCAAGTGATTCGGCGAAACTTTTCGGCGTATATTCTTTTCCTTTGTAAGTGAACTTCTCAGGACATTCTCCCAAATATGTATCATAAATAGCTGTCAGACCGTTTTTCCAAACCGGAGTCAATTTGCTTAACTTGCCTTTGGCTATTGCATTAATGTATCCTTCGGCAACTGCGTCCAGTTCATTGTGCACCGGTAGAGTATCGCCATACATGATACCCGGCATTACTTCTTGCGGAACGATACCGTAATTCTTAATACAATACATCACATCATAGAAACTTCCACCCGGTGAAAAAGAACTGTCGCCATGATAGCGTACATAATTCACTCCACGATCTTCCATCGTTTTGTGTACTACGAACATTTCAGAAAGGTCATATTCACCTTTTCCTAGCCGGAGTAATTCGGACTCTACGAATCCAAGAGTAGAGAAACTCCAGCAGGTGCTCGAACGGTTCTGGTTCTTAACGGAAGTAATCGGATTTTCTTTCACTGTCGTGAAAACGAAGCCCTCTTCGGGTTTTGCGTCTTGTGCCATTGTGCTCAGGCTGAATAGGCCTAGAGCAGCGATAAGGATACTCTTTTTCATTCTTATGACATTAATATTAAATTTGTTTTGGCTACAAATATAAGGATTCCTCTTTTGATAACCATCCGTTTGAATTAATATGTATAAAAAAAGAATGAATATTAGTATATTGGGGTACGAAAATACCGCTTTGCTGTTACAACAAAGCGGTATAGGTAGATACATCATTAGATGTGTGCTATTCTTTCTTTTCCTTATCTTTGGATGTTACTATGTAATCTTCTTTAATGAATTCATCGTAGACACGTTTCGGATGGTCGAACGGTGCAGTTCCGTTTTTCTGTTCGTTGAAGTTGTCCCGGCGGAATTGTTTTAATTTCAGATTGTCTTCTGCGTACTCTCTAAGTTTCTTAGGCTCGTTTCCATAAAGTGAACTTTCGGTCACATCGGAATTGAGCAAACTCTCTTTGGGGGTAATAGTCGGCAGAAGTACTTGTTCCAATAGTCCACGATAGGCACCGTTATATTCGCACCATACGATGTCATTGGTTACGAATATGCGATAGGAGTACTTTGACCATGCGGTTTTGATTTCGATGGACGTAGCATAAATCTCAATAGTGGCTTCTGAACCATACGCCTGGTCACGGATCACAACGGTCGTCCGACCGCTGATTTCTTCCTTCACGGAAGTTTGCCATTTGTCGGAATGCAGGATTTCCTCAATGAGTTCCGGCAACTTTTCTTTAATTTCAAACTGTATTCTCATGGTGCTTGCCTGCGGGCAGGACTTTTTAAATTTTTCCTCCTTAAACAATTAAGCTAGCCTAAAGTTACATATATTGAACCGAAAAAACAAGTATCTGTTTAAATATTTGCTATTTTTGCCCAACAATCAGCCTTTTTGTTTGAATTTGTCATAAATATGCAATAAAATACAAAGACTTGTTTATGCAACATAGAGTGTGAAAACGAGAATGGGAGTAAGGATATGAAAGATTTGAAAGTAGATGAATCTATAGGATTGGTATTGGAAGGCGGAGGTATGCGCGGTGTGTTTACTTGTGGTGTACTCGACTATCTGATGGATCACAATATTCGTTTTCCTTATACGATAGGAGTATCGGCAGGAGCGTGTAATGGGTTGTCGTATGCTTCCCGTCAACGGGGACGTGCCAAATACAGCAATATTGACCTGTTGGAGAAATACAACTATATCGGTTTGAAGTATTTACTCAAGAAGCGTAACATTCTCGATTTCGATTTACTTTTCAATGAGTTCCCCGAGCATATCCTTCCTTACGATTATGAAACTTATTTTGCTTCATCCGAACGTTTTGTGATGGTGACTACGAATTGCGTGACGGGAGAGGCCAATTACTTTGAAGAGAAGAAAGATAAAAAGCGAGTGATCGATATCGTTCGTGCTTCCAGCAGTCTGCCTTTTGTTTGCCCTATTGCCTATGTAGACGGTATACCGATGCTCGACGGAGGAATTGTAGATTCCATTCCCCTGCAACGGGCTATTGCGGATGGTTGCACACATAATGTCGTTGTACTTACCCGTAACAGGGGGTATCGGAAAGATTCGAAGGATATTCGCATTCCGGCATTTGTTTATCGGAAATATCCGAAGTTACGTGAAGCGTTGAGCCGTCGTTGTGCTGTTTATAATGAACAATTGGAAATGGTGGAGCGTATGGAAGACGAAGGAAAGATTATCGTTATCCGCCCATTGAAGCCTGTGGTGGTAGACCGTATTGAAAAGAATGTGCGCAAACTGACGGAATTTTATGAAGAGGGATACGCATGCGCACAGGCTTTGTCTCATTATTTTTCTACTTTTTTTCCCGATTAATTCGATTTTAAGTCTTTATTAATTCCTTTTAGTGGGATTTATTAAGGGGTGCTCCTTTACTTTGCTGAAAAATAGTATTGGAGAGCTTTTAATATAACATGAAAAACAAAGGAATATGGTAAAAAGATTTAGTTGGTTGTTTTTTTGTTTATTGTTTTCAGTAGGTATAACAGCCAAAGGTGGAGGCAGGCAATATAACTCTTATAAGGGGTTAGTGATGGCCGGTTATCAAGGGTGGTTCAATACCCCTGATGACGGCTCCGGCCGCGGCTGGCATCATTATAATGGTCCGAAGGGTTTTCGTCCCGGTTCCTGTTCAATTGATTTCTGGCCGGAAGTGTCGGAATATAAAAAACTCTATAAGACAGAGTTTACTTTTGAGGATGGCAAACCAGCATCAGTCTTTTCTTCTTATGACGAATCTACAGTCGAACTTCATTTTAAGTGGATGAACCAATATGGGGTGGATGGAGTATTTATGCAACGCTTTGTTTCCGAAATTCGGAATGGAAGCGGATTGAAATATTTCAATAAAGTCCTCAATTCGGCAATGAAGGCAGCAAATAAATACGAACGGGCTATCTGTGTGATGTATGACTTGAGTGGTATGAAGCCGGGAGAAGAAGGGTTGTTATTAAAAGATATTGCAGAAATCGCACGTCAATATTCTATAAAAGATCATGTCAAGAATCCTTCTTATCTATATCATAATGGGAAACCGTTGGTTACCGTATGGGGAGTTGGATTTAATGATAACCGACGTTATGGGCTGAAAGAGACGGAGCGTATTATTGACAGTTTAAAATTGCAAGGATTCAGTGTAATGCTTGGAGTGCCTACCCAATGGCGCGAACTGAAAGGAGATACAGAATCAGATCCCCACCTTCATCAGCTTATCAGAAAATGCGATATCGTGATGCCTTGGTTCGTAGGACGTTATAATGAAAACACTTATCCAAAATTTCAAAAATTGGTAGAGGCGGATATCCAATGGGCAAAGAAGAATCAAGTGGATTATGCTCCATTGGTATTTCCGGGTTTCTCGTGGGGCAATATGAAAGGTCAAGATCACAATTCATTCATGACTGCTTATAATGCGCTGAATAATGTGCCTTGTACGCTGAATTCCTGGCTTTTGCAGAAGGTGCTGCGTCGGGATTGGGGATTTCAGGGATATGTGGTATCCGATTGCGGAGGACCTTCTTTATAAGCACTTGCCGGTCATAGTGAACGCATGGTATCCCGGTGAACAGGGAGGAACGGCAGTTGCAGAGGTTTTGTTTGGAGACTATAATCCGGCGGGTCGTTTACCGCTGACTTATTACAAGTTTTTGGAGGAACTTCCACCCTTTGATGATTATGATATAACCAAAGGACGTACTTATCAGTATTTTAAGAAAGACGTGCTCTATCCGTTTGGTTACGGGCTTAGTTATACGACTTTTAAATATAGTAATCTGGAAGTAACTGATGCGGGAAAAACGGTGAATGTATCATTCACGTTGAAGAATACGGGTAAGCGGGCTGGCGATGAAGTGGCGCAAGTTTATGTTAAATTGCCGGAAGTCGCAGGTGGTATGCAAGCTATCAAACAGTTGAAAGGTTTCCGACGTATTGCTTTAAAGGCAGGAGAAAGTAGAGATTACGGTTGATAAAGAGCAACTTCGGTATTGGGATGAAAAACAGATCTGTTTTGTTGTGCCGCAAGGTTCGTTTACTTTTATGGTAGGGGCTTCATCCAGTGATATTCGTTTGGAGAACACTGCAAATTTGTAGTGTTCGTTATCTTAAAGTAGTTTTCGTTATCATGTGATAAAAAGGAAGGGTGTCTTGAAAATAGGAGGAGATAGTAAATATTAGGATGAAATATCGTTTAATATCTGATTAATTATACCTGCTCTTGCTTTTCATAGATAGATTTCGTATCTTTATAATTTTTACTCCTTTTGAAAAGGAGTGGTTGTCTTATAAGGTGACATTTGTCACGCTATAAAGTGCCATTTATCCCTTTACAAGGTGACAATGGTCACGTTATAAGGGGACCACTTCCCGGCTACATAAAAGTACCAAGTTTTTCGCACTGAAAGTTTTTAATCTCCGCACTGAAAAGTCTTATACAATAAGAGATTTCGGATAAGAATCAATGAGAAACCCTACCGTAAATAGAAGCTTTTAGGCTTATTGCTTTACGGTAGGGCTTTTTCAAAATAAGGTTGACATCATTTGAAACAAAGTTTATAGACGAAGGCAAAGATAGCTCCTATCTTTGCCTTCGTCTATTTTTGTTGAGTTCTGATATAAGAATACTTTGTTACTATAGAAACTATGTCAATGCACTCATATATAAAGATGGGGAATACCATTTGTATTTTCAATATAATCCATCAAATAGTACTCTATGCAACATATATTACAGCCTTTGAAACATTTTTTTTAGTCGATTGATATAAATCAACCGTAATTTGCATCATCGATAAAGATAAAATTCGTACTTTTAAATTAATAACATCAAACTAATGCTCAGTATTATGAAGAACAAAAAACTTCTTTGCGGTGTTTGTTTCCTGTTTACTTTCATGTCAGCCCTCTGCGGGCAAAACATAACAGTGAAAGGAAACGTTACTTCCAAAACGGACGGTCAGCCGATTATTGGCGCTTCCGTCATTGAGACTATATCCACAACTAATGGAACGATTACCGATTTTGACGGTAACTTCACGCTTTCTGTTCCTACTAATGCTACTTTAAAGATTTCGTATATCGGTTATAAGCCCGTGACTGTGAAAGCGGCTGCCTCTATCCAAGTTTTATTGGAAGAAGATACGCAAATGGTGGATGAAGTGGTGGTGACAGGTTATACTACTCAGCGTAAAGCCGATTTGACCGGTGCGGTATCTGTGGTAAAAGTTGATGAAATTCAGAAACAAGGTGAAAACAATCCGGTAAAAGCACTCCAAGGGCGTGTTCCCGGTATGAATATTACTGCTGATGGTAATCCAAGTGGTACGGCTACTGTTCGTATTCGTGGTATCGGTACATTGAACAACAACGACCCTCTTTATATCATTGATGGTGTGCCTTCTAAAGCAGGTATGCATGAACTGAATGGAAATGATATTGAATCTATCCAGGTTCTGAAAGATGCGGCTTCTGCTTCTATTTATGGTTCGCGTGCCGCAAATGGTGTTATCATCATTACTACTAAACAAGGTAGGAAAGGACAGATTAAGATTAATTTCGACGCTTCGGTTTCCGCATCTATGTACCAGTCTAAATTAGATATGATGAATACTGAGCAATATGGGCGTACATTATGGCAAGCCAATGTGAACAGTGGTAAGAATCCGAATGCTAATTCTATCGGTTATCAATACGACTGGGGATATAATGCTGAAGGCTATCCTGTGTTGAATAACATCTATGTTCCCAAATTTATTGATGATGCCAATACAATAGCAACAGGTGATACGGACTGGTTTGATGAAATCACACGTACCGGCTTTATTCAACAATACAATCTTTCGTTGAGTAATGGAACGGAAAGAGGTAATTATTTCTTTTCTCTGGGATATTATAAAAATGACGGTTTGATTAAATATACAAACTTCGACCGTATTTCTGCACGTATTAATAGTGATTATAAGGTGATAGATAATATTCTGACTATCGGTGAGCATTTCACTCTGAACCGTACGACGGAAGTCCAAGCTCCAGGGAATATCATGAGTGACGCCATGATTGCCCTTCCCATGATTCCCGTACACACTGTGGATGGAACGAATTGGGGAGGTCCCAACAGTACTATGCCCGACCGCCAAAATGTGGCTCGTATAATTTATGATAATCGGAACAACCGATATACTTATTGGCGTTTGTTCGGTGATGCATATGTAAACCTGAACCCGGTGAAAGGACTTAATATCCGTTCCACTTTTGGATTGGACTATGCACAGAAGTATCAACGTTATTTTACGCTTCCTTACAACACCGGTTTCCTGAACAGTGATAAGGATGCGGTTGAGATGAAACAGGAGCATTTCACCAAATGGATGTGGAATGCTGTGGCCACTTACGAATTGGAGATTGGCAAACATCGTGGAGATGTTATGGCAGGTATGGAGTTGAATCGTGAAGACGACATAAACTTTGCTGCTTACCGTGAAGGATTTGCGATTCTGACTCCCGATTATATGTATCCTTCCGCAGGAGTAGGACAGTCGCAGGCAAGTGGCGGAGCAGGTGGTTTCTCACTAGTTTCTTTCTTCGGAAAACTGAACTATTCGTATGCTGATAAATATTTACTTTCATTTACCCTCCGTCGTGACGGGTCTTCCCGTTTTGGTAGCAATAATAAATATGCTACTTTCCCTTCCGTTTCTTTGGGATGGCGTATTAGTCAGGAGGCTTTTATGGAAAAAACTAAAGATGTGATTGACGATTTGAAAATTCGTGCGGCTTGGGGACAAACCGGTAATCAGGATATTGAAAATTACGCACGCTATTCTATCTACGAATCTAAATACGGTACAGGTAATCCTCCTACTTATGGAACTTCTTATGATATTACCGGAAGTAACGGCGGTAGTTTGCTTCCTTCCGGATTTGTGCGTACTCAGATTGGAAATGATGATATCAAGTGGGAAACTACTACACAAACCAATGTCGGTATGGATTTCAGTTTGTTTAATCAGACATTGTATGGCTCTGCCGAATATTACTATAAAAAAACAACGGATATTTTGATAAAACCGTCTTACATCGGTATTCTTGGAGAAGGTGGCGGGCAGTGGAGAAATGCCGGTTCGATGGAAAACAAGGGCTTTGAGTTTAATTTGGGCTATCGCAATAAGACGGCTTTCGGGCTTAGCTATGATATTAACGCGAACCTCGGTTTGTATCGGAACAAGATTTTGTTTGTACCGGGTGAAGTGGCTTCTACCGGAGATTTCGGTGGTGACGGGGGGATGAACATTATCGGTCATTCTATTAATATGAGAGCCGGTTACATTGCCGACGGTATTTTCAAGTCACAGGAAGAAGTAGACAATCATGCCGATCAGACCGGAAAAGGCGTAGGGCGTATCCGCTATAAAGATTTGGATAATAATGGTGTTATTGATACTAAGGACCAGACTTGGATCGGAAATCCGAATCCTGATTTCACGTATGGACTCAATATCTATCTGGAATATAAGAACTTTGATTTGACTATGTTTTGGCAAGGTGTGCAGGGAGTGGACGTTTACAATGAGGTGAAGAAGAATACCGACTTCTGGTCGGTAGGTGATATGAATGCTAATCGTGGCATCCGTCTGTTGGGAGCATGGACTCCGCAGAATCCGGGATCGGATATTCCTGCCGTTTGTTTGGAAGACTTGAATAATGAAAAGAGAATTTCCAGTTATTATGTAGAAAACGGTTCTTATCTGAAACTTCGGAATTTACAATTAGGTTATACATTGCCGACAGATATCTCGAAGAAAATAAAGATGGAACGTTTGCGATTCTATTTCAGCGCACAGAATTTGCTGACCATCAAAAGTAAGAACTTTACCGGTATGGATCCGGAAAATCCGAATTTCGGTTATCCGATTCCTCTCAATCTTACGTTCGGTTTCAACATAGGTTTTTAATTCATTAAATAAAGATAATTATGAAAATCAAGAATATATATATATCCTCTTTGCTGTTGGTAGCCTCGTTGGTCGGTACTACCGGTTGCAATGACTTTTTGGAAAGAGACTTACAGGGAAGTTCTGACGAGGGACAAACGATTAGTCCCGATAATGTGGACAATCTGGTAATTGCTGCTTACGCTCACATGGTGTCCGGTGAGGATATGAACAGTCCTTTCAGCCTTTGGCCGTATGGAAATGTCCGTGCAGATGATGCTTATAAAGGCGGGGCAAACTCCGAAGACGGTTCGCATTTCCATTTTCTGGAGATTGCTACGGGGATGACTACTGACAATTGGGCTTTTGATGATATCTGGTATCGTCTTTATTCGGGGGTGGCACGTGCCAATGCTGCTTTGAAATCTTTGGATGGTATGGATGCAAATACTTATCCGCAGAAGAATGAACGTATCGGTGAGATGCGTTTCTTACGTGGTCATTATATGTTTCTGTTGAAAGTGATGTTCAAGCATATCGTTTATGTAGATGAAACGATTCCTACTTCGGACTATACCAAGATTTCTAACCGACAGTATACTAACGACCAACTTTGGCAGAAGATAGCAGATGACTTTAAGTTTGCATATGATCATCTTCCCGATACACAAGTGGAAAAAGGGCGTCCTACGCAGGCTGCTGCATCGGCCTATCTGGCAAAGGTGATGCTTTACAAAGCTTATCGCCAGAATGAAAAGAATGAAGTGATCGAAATTAATGAAGATGATTTGAAAGCTGTAATTACGTATACGGATAATGCTATCATGACTGCCGGAGGTTTTGGTCTGGAAGAAGATTTTGCATATAATTTTCTGCCGCAATATGAGAACGGAAAGGAATCTATTTGGGCTGTCCAATATTCGCAGGATGATAATACGATGTATGGCAACTTGAACTTTGGTAATGAGTTGACAGCTCCGCAATTCTTCGGGTGTTGTGATTTTCAGAAGCCTAGCCAAAACTTGGTGAATGCTTTCCGCACGGAAAACGGTAGGCCGATGTTCGATACTTACAATGAGAAAGATAATTATGATGTGCAAGGCAACTACGATCCCCGTTTATTCCACACGGTGGCGATTCCGGGATTTCCTTATAAGTATAATGTGAACTATATTTTTGATAAGACGTGGACACGTAACGAACAGGAATATTATGGTCTTTACTCATCTTTAAAAGAGAATGTGGACCCCGATTGTTCTTGCCTGAAGAAAGTGAATTCTCCGTTTGTTGCTAATTCGATGAACCGTATTGTATTGCGTTATGCAGATGTAGTGCTGATGCGTGCCGAGGCATTGATTCAGTTGAATCGTTTGTCGGAAGCATTGCCGTTGGTCAATGAGATACGTAACCGTGCAGCCCGTAGTACTACGCTTGTTTTTGATTATGGGGCAAGTTTTAAAGTAGAACCGTATACAATGGCCGAATGGACTGATCGGGACATTGCTATGAGAGACCTGAAATGGGAACGTCGTCTTGAACTGGCATTGGAAGGAAGCCGCTTCTTTGATTTAGTTCGTTGGGGAGATGCGGCAAAAGTGATGAATCAATATTATGCGTCGGAAGCTAGTCGTCGTTCTTATTATTCGGATGCAAATTTTACAGCAGGAAAGAATGAATATCTGCCTATTCCTCAGAAGCAGATCAATTATAGTGGTGGTTTGTATCAGCAAAATAATGGTTGGGAGAAATAATAAATGGGAATTATGAAGACTTTGATAGATAAAATATATATGGTGTTACTGGCTGCACTTTTACTTTCTGCAGCTGGATGTAGTGATGATGATGACACATCGTTGGCTTTGAATGGTGATACATGGATTACTTCTTTCCATATCGAAGGTTATGATAACTTTATCGTTGAGCAGGATAATCAGGCGAGAAGCATTAAAGTACATGTGGAAGATGATACAGATGTGACAAATTTAATTCCGGTATTTACTTTGTCCGAAGGGGCTACGGCGAATTTGGAAAGTGGTAAACCTGTTAACTTTACAATGCCTGTAGTGGTAAAAGTCACAAACGGAAATGTATTTATGAATTATACGATTTCCGTAGAATTGGATAAGCCGCAGATTACTGGATTTATGATAGGAGAGTATGCGGGCAGAATTGATGAAACAAACAAGGAAATCGTTGTGTATGTACTTGAAGACATGGATATTACCGCTTTGTCTCCAGTCGTTACTGTTCCTGATGGTGCTACGGTAAGCCCGTTGTCAGGCACTACATTGGATTTCACTACACCTAAAGAATATACGGTTACAAATCATTTGAATGCAGCCACTTATACGGTGAAGGTAGAAAAGGTAAGAACTTTTGTTTCAATGGCATTTATCGGAACTGCTGCAACTATTGATGAACTGACTAATAATGAAGAAAAAGCCGCTGCTCAATGGATGTTGGATAATATGCCGGGGGCAAGGTATATTTCATATTCAGATTTGAGGGATGATAACCCGAAAGTGAAACTTGATCCGGAACAGATAAAAGTCATTTGGATTCATGATGATAATCCTATCTATGATGATAATGGATTTAATTGGAATTCAAAGAATAATATTAAGAATTATTATCAGACAGGTGGAAATTTGTTATTATCTCGTGGAGCTTTACGATATATCGTAAAAGATCGGTGGGCTATTTCTATGGATGGTAGAGATCCTAATAATCAATTTAGGAGTGAAGATCCTCAGACTGTTACAGAAAAACCTTGGGGCTTTTCAATAGAGGGTATCTCTCATGAAATATTTGATGGCTTAGTAACTGAGGATAATTCTAATATTTATTTAATAAATACAGGTTATCATATTTTTAATTGGGTATTTCAATGGTGTATAGATTGGGAACCTTATTGGGGAATAGAAGGATGGAGACAACAAACTGGTGCAATAGAGTTGGGGTATGATGTTTCCAATCACAATGCAGTGCCTATCGCTGAGTTCCCTTCTCGCCAGATAGGAGGAAATAGTAGTGGAAAGGTAATATGTATTGGCATGGCAGCTTATGATTGGTATGATGAAAACCAATCAGATAATCAATATCGTGGTAATATCGAGAAACTTACCTCTAATGCACTCGATTACTTAAGCAAGTAAAGTATAATCTGATAAAGAAAAGCAAATTATGAAAACTATGATATTAATGGCTTCAATACTGTGTCTGTCAATGTCGTTTGCTGCTTGCAGCGACGATAACAGTCCGGTAATCACAGATAAAAATCTGAATGAAACGACAACATTCTTTAGTTCGACGGAACCGAACAATTATACGACTTATTACAAACCTTATGTTGGTTATGTAGGTGATCCAATGCCTTTTTTTGATCCGGTAAGTAAAGAGTTTCGTATTCTTTACCTTCAGGATGATCGTGACGGTAATTCTACTATCTATCATCCTATCCACGAATTGGCAACTACGGATGTGGCAAACTATATCTCTTTCCGCGAAGCAATACCATGCGGAACAGCAGTAGAAGATGATCCGGCTATCGGGACAGGAAGTACTGTTTATGATGAGGCTACGAAAACTTATTATACTTTTTATACAGGACATAAAGCTACCGAACCTCGTGAAGTAATATTGTTGGCTACTTCCAAAGATTGTAAAACCTGGACTAAAGACCGTTCATTCCGTTTATCGGCTCCAATAGAAGCAGGGTATGATAAAAATGAATTCCGCGATCCATATGTTTTTTATGATGCAACTGCGCAATGTTATAGGATGTTAGTTTCTGCTCTGAAAAATGGGGATGGATATATCATTGAATTTACTTCTACCAATTTGCATGATTGGGATTTAAAACCGGAACCGTTCTTCAATAATATTTGGGGGCGTTTCTATGAATGTCCGGATGTTTTTCAGATGGGAAGTTATTGGTATATGGTTTATTCTTCACAAGGAACAAAAAATGAACCGGCCGTTGTCCAATATTTCTATGCGCAGACTTTGGAGGAATTGAAGGGAATAGCTGTAGAGAATGGGCAGTTCCCTACTTTCGTACCCCACGAAGGATGGTTAGATGGAGTTAGTTTTTATGCTGGAAAAACAGCGGGCGATGATACAAATCGTTATCTTTGGGGATGGTGTCCGACACGTGAAGGGCAGAAAACCACAGGTACCAAAAATTGGGCAGGAGCATTGGTCGCTCATAGATTGATTCAGAACGGAGATGGAACATTAAGTTTGGATGTTCCACAAGCGATTTCCGCCAAATATTCCCAATCGGTGACATTGACTGAAAAGACGAAGGTAGGGGATGTAACGGTCAGCACTTTTTCTTATACATTGAAAGCAAATTCATTTGTCCGCTTCGCCCGTTTGAGAAACCGGAACAAAATAACCATGACTGCAACAATCCCTGAAGAGAATGAAGCCGTATTCGGACTTTCATTTGTCGATTGCAGTGATAAGGCAGAAAAGGCGCGTATTTTCATTGAAGATAAATATAATTTCCTGAAGTTGAAAGAAGTAGAAGTAAATGAGAAAACAGGTGAATGGAATGATGTGGGTGCTATAACAGAACGTGCTATAACTCCGGCTACTGACAATGTATATCATATAGAGGTCTATACTGAAGAATCTGTGTGCATAGTCTATATAAATGGAAGGTATGCTTTCACCAACCGTATTTATGATTTGGCTAAAAATCCTTGGGCTATTTTTTGTACTGAGGGTGAAGTGACTGTATCTGATATAAAATTGAGTACTTATTAATTGAGAAAGTAACATCTTTTATAGCGTTTGAAACAAATGTGATAGGCGCTCCGATGCATTGCGCCTATCTTTGCATTGCAACAACCAAGAAATATGATACTATTAATAATAAGTAATAACCTTAATACCATAAACATGAATGTATTTTTACCCTTGAGAAAACTTCAGACTCTTCTGATTTGTTCCATTTTTATGAATATCTCGCTTCTGGCTTTAGCTGCAGATCCTTCTCTTTTAATAAAAGATTTAGGAGAAGGACATTGTTTGGTGCGTGTCAATACTACTCAGAAATACTTGTTATTACCGGTAGAAGATGCATCGCCTGACGTACGTATCAGTATGATTGTTGATAACAAAGAAGTGAAGAGCTTTGATGTCCGTCTGGCTATTAACAAGGTAGATTATTTTGTTCCGGTAGACCTTTCCGATTATTCCGGTAAGTTGGTTTCATTTAAATTCAAAATGAATTCAAATGATCCGGTACGTGTCAATCTTTCACCGGATAACACCGCTTGCTGTAGAGAAATGAAGTTGTCCGATACCTTCGATACAACTAATCGTGAAAAGTTCCGTCCTGTTTATCACTTCTCACCTCTTTATGGATGGATGAATGATCCCAACGGAATGGTATATAAAGACGGAGAATATCATTTGTTTTATCAACATAATCCATACGGTTCCAAATGGGGAAATATGAATTGGGGACATGCTATCAGTAAAGACTTAATCAATTGGGAACATCGGCCTGATGCTATAACCCCGGATGCGTTTGGCACTATTTTCAGTGGTTCGGCTGTGGTGGATCATAATAATACGGCTGGTTTTGGTGCAGGTGCTATCATCGCTATCTATACACAGAACGGTGATCGTCAGGTGCAAAGTATCGCTTACAGTACCGACAATGGACGTACTTTTACAAAGTATGCGGATAATCCGGTGTTGGTATCTGAAGCTCGCGATTTCCGCGATCCGAAAGTCTTTTGGTATGAAGGGACAAAACGTTGGATTATGGTACTTGCCGTAGGGCAGGAAATGCAGATTTTCTCTTCTCCCAATTTGAAAAACTGGACTTTTGAAAGCAGTTTCGGTAAGGGACAAGGTGCTCACGGAAATGTTTGGGAATGTCCGGATTTATTTGAACTTCCCGTGGAAGGTACGAATGAAAAGAAATGGGTATTGCTTTGTAGTCTTGGTGACGGCCCTTTCGGTGACTCGGCCACTCAATACTTTGTCGGAACGTTCAACGGAAAAGAATTTGTA
>ERZ773173.2155-NODE-2155-length-15324-cov-3.824284_pt1 | contig 15324 bp, 13 predicted proteins | sample MGYA00580535_ERZ773173 | MGnify/ENA primary metagenome ERZ773173 (study PRJEB29015, sample SAMEA2737856) | human gut metagenome | biome: human gut; feature: human-associated habitat; material: faeces | place: China | collected 2012 ...
CACCGCCGCAGCCGTCACGGCCGGTTCTTCCGCCGAGAAGTACGATTACATCATCGGGGAGAGGAGTTTCACGGATAACATTTTCCTTTGGAGATGCACCGATAACAGCACCGATTTCCATTCTCTTTGCAACATAGCCCTGATCGTAAAGCTCGGTTACCTGACCTGTTGCAAGACCGATCTGGTTACCGTATGAGCTGTAACCCTGAGCGGCACCTGTTGTAATTTTGCGTGAAGGGAGCTTGCCGTGCATTGTATCCTTGAAAGGAATTGTCGGATCGCCCGAGCCTGTAACACGCATAGCCTGATATACATATGAACGGCCTGAAAGCGGATCACGGATTGCACCGCCAAGACAGGTTGCGGCACCGCCGAAAGGCTCGATTTCTGTCGGGTGGTTGTGAGTTTCGTTCTTGAACTGAACGAGCCACTGTTCTGTTTTTCCATCTATAGTAACGGGAACCTGAATTGAGCAGGCATTGATTTCTTCACTTTCGTCAAGGTCGGGAATGGGTCCCTTTTTCTTGAGTGACTTCATACCGATGAGAGCCATATCCATAAGTGAAACGATTCTCTTTGTATCCTTGCCGTAAACCTCGTCACGGGTTGCATAATACTCGCTGAGTGCATCCTCGATAACCTTGCCGAGAGCAGACTTTTCAATCTCAATCTCTTCAAGTCTTGTGAGGAATGTTGTGTGACGGCAATGATCCGACCAGTATGTGTCAATTACACGAAGTTCTGTAACCGACGGATCACGGTGCTCTGTATCTCTGAAGTAATCACGGCAGAACTTGAGGTCTGCAAGTGTCATTGCAAAGCCCATTGAATCGTAATACTTCTGCATCTCATCGTCATTCCAGCCGTTGAAGCCCTCTACCCTCTTAACATTTTCGGGAACGGGAATTTCCATATCAAGAGTCTTTGGCTTTTCAAGAGATGCAAGACGGCTTTCAACAGGGTTGATGAGGTACTCCTCAACCTTTACAAGCTCTTCGTCTGTAATATTGCCCTTGAGAGCAATTACTCTTGCTGTAAGAACCTTGCAACGCTCGCCCTGAGTAAGGAGCTGAACGCACTGCTCAGCAGAGTCGCCGCGCTGATCGTACTGACCGGGGAGATACTCCATTGCGAATACCTTCCAGCCGTCCTCAACGGGGAGAGTTTCTTCATAGATTACATCGGCGTTAGGCTCTGACAAAACAATGGTTTTCGCCTTGTCATATTCTTCCTTAGTAAGTCCCTCAAGATCGTAACGCACAATGTAACGAAGATCTTCGACAGACTTCATACCGAGGTTGTGGCGGATGTCCCAAAGTGTCTGCTTTGCAAGAACATTGAAGCCATCCTTTTTTTCAACAAAAATTCTGATTACTTCTGACATAATTCATTCACCTGCTTAATTAAGATATAAAACAAAATAAATCCCGTCTGATAACCTGTATCACATCACATAATACCACATTTGACTATTTTTTTATTTCATTTAAGGCATTAAAAGGTATTCTGTAAAAGTAAAATTAAATGCACACAGAAAAAGCGGTCAGACAAAGCAAAATGCCGTCTGACCGCACAATATAATCATATTTAATCGCCTTTGAGAAAATCTTTGTAAAATTCCTCAAAACTGCCGTTTTTGTAGTCTGAATAATCCTTATTATCTCTGTTCACAATTGTGTCGGTAATAAGGTATGTATCAAAGCCGAGTTTTGCGCTGCACAAATCCTCGTCAACATCGTTGCCGATCATAATGCTGTCTTCGGGCTTGATATCCTGCTTTTTGCAGATTTCTTCAAAATATTTCAGATTCGGCTTGCAGCAACCAAAGTTTTCGTATGTTGTAACAAGTTCAAAATCGTCGGGAGAAACTCCTGCCCATTCAAGTCTGCGTTTTGTTGCAACAAACGGAAAAATCGGATTTGTTGCGGCAATAAGTCTGCCGCCGTTTTTCTTTATGAAATCAATACTTTTCTTTGCATAAGGAGTAAAGCTTGTAGCGTCTTTCGGAACGATAAACTCGTTTTCGTAATAATCGGTAAAAAGGTCATCAAACTTTTCAAGGTCGGCACCGCTGACTTTGCCCGCTGTTTCCCAGAAAACTTCACGGTTTGTACGGCTGTTATCGTTCTTTGTCATAGCGTCAGTGCCTGCCCACATCGCCTTTATAAGGGCGTCGGGTTCGATTTTTATAACAGGAGTGCAACGCTTGCAGAGCGATGAAAAATACAGCTTTACGAATTTTTCCATGTCCATGGGAAGCAAAGTTCCGTCCAAATCAAAAAGATAATTTTTATACATTAACATACCGTTCCTTTCAATTTATGCACAAATATTATACAAAATTTCGATTTGGATTGCAAGGAAAAAATTTTCGGTATATACTATAGTCAGTAAAAAACGAGGTGATAAGATGAAAATAGTTTTAACAGACGCACAGACTGTTCTTGACGATATTGTAAATGCCGATGTGCTTAATAGGTTCGGCGAGGTTGAGTCGTTCGGTCTTTTGAAATATGAAGAAGTTGCGGAGAAAATTGCAGATGCAGATATCGTTGTGTGCAACAAAACTCTGCTTGATTCGCACACAATGCGACTTGCAAAAAATCTGAAATATATAGGACTTTTTGCAACAGGCTACAACAACATTGACCTTGACTACTGCACCAAAAACGGCATAACCGTCTGCAACGCAGGTTCATATTCAACAAATGCGGTTGCACAGCACACATTTGCACTCATTCTTGAACATTTCAATCACACTGCGGAATATAATCGGTTTGTTCAGGACGGCAAGTGGAAAAGAAGCAAAACTTTTTCACCGTTTGTATATCCGCTGAATGAACTTGCAGGCAAAACACTCGGCATTGTCGGACTCGGAAACATCGGAAAGGCTGTTGCAAAAATTGCAAACGCTTTTGATATGAATGTAATCGCATCGAGCAGAACTCCGAAAAATATTGACGGAATCAAAGATGTTTCATTTGACGAACTTCTTGAAACAAGCGACATTGTAAGCGTTCATTGTCCGCTAAATCCACAGTCGAAAAATATGTTTGACAAAAATGCCTTTGCCAACATGAAACAGGGTGCATTGTTCGTAAACACGGCAAGAGGCGGTGTTATGGTTGAAGAAGATTTGCTTGAGGCACTCGAAAGCGGTCACCTCGGCGGCGCGGCAATCGACACCCTCAAGGTTGAGCCTATGGTTGAGGACTGCATTCTTATGGGTGCAAAAAATTGCATCATCACCCCCCACATCGCATGGGCGCCCGTTGAAACCAGAGAACGCCTTATGGGCATAGTTTCGGACAACATCAAAAATTTTCTGAACGGAACTCCGACAAATAAAGTAAATTAACGGCGAGTAAGTAATGACACAAATTATATATTAAGATATATTTTATAAATGTCACAATGTAATTGACCTACTGTAGCGGTAATTCTATTCTATTTATATAATTGGATTTATCCATATCATTGTACGACGATTACTTGCTGGCGGATAATATCCGCTCCTACAGAATAACAATCATGTCATCAAACAGAAACAACCGCCCACCTTTCGGTGAGCGGTTGTTTTGTGTAGTGTAGTATTAGGAAATTGGGATTAGATTACAATTACTGCTGTCTTTCGCAATAACTTGAAAGTCCTGTGTTAGGATCTGTGTATTTGAGCATATCATTGTCAGCGTCATATGTGTAGTTAAACTGCTGTTCGCCTACTGTCATAACGAGATCTGTACCCTCAAATGTGTAGTTGCCCGAAACACTTACACCGCTCATTTCGCCTGAGAATGTACCGTCATCTGCAAATGTGTATGTACATTTCAAAGTTTCGGGGTCAACACCGTTTGCTGTTGCGTAGTCATCAATTGAAACGGCTGTACCGTCCGTACCTTCAAGTGCTGTTACAGTCCAAGTACCTACAACGCTTGCCGATGAATCGCCGTCCTTTGAATCAGCGGCGCTGTCATCTGCACTGTTTGCATTGTCGTCAGCAGTCTGTGATGCCGAACTTTCGTTTTTGCTTGACGAGTCACCGTCATTACCGCAACCTACAAGACCTACTGTACCTACCATACAAATTGCAAGCAATAAAGCTAACTTCTTAATTTTTTTCATAGTTGATTACCTCTTTCCGATATTTTTTACTTTCCGATTTTGATTTACGGAAACACCGCAATTTTCGTGTTTCGCTTTTATCACCTCAATGATAGCCAATTTAATGCAACATTTCAACAAGTTGGCACAAACATCAATCTTTTGGCAAAAACATATGACAATCGGATATAATATTTTTCAAATTTATGGTATAATCTAAGTGCAGTTAATCATTGCTCCGAATTAAATTATTTCAAAGGAGGCGATATCTTGAAAATTGCAGTTATTGACGACGAAAAGCCTCAGGCAGACATTCTCTACTCAGTCTGCAACGCATATTTTGGCGGACACAAGCAAAATGTGCAGATTGATTGTTTTCCTGACGGAATAGCTTTTTTCAATTCATTCAAGGAAAACACCTACAAAATAGCCTTTGTAGATATTTTTATGGAGAAGATGAACGGCATTGCCGTGGCTGAAAAGCTTCGTGAAAAAGACCGTGATATTCTTATTGTATTTGTCACAACAAGCCCCGATTTTATGATGCAGGCATTTTCCGTTCACGCTTTTCATTACATAACAAAACCATACAAAGCTGAGCAGATTTACAAGGTACTTGATGATGCCTCGTCATATGTATCGGATAATTCAAAATACATTGAAGTTATGTGTGACCGCCGAAACACGCTGATTTCGCTTAAGGAAATTGTTTCTGTTGAATCCGACGCACATTATATCAACATAGGTGTTGTTTCGGGACTTAGATATCGCACACGAATGACCATTGCAGAGTTTCTCAAGCTTGCAGACAACGACACCCGTTTCATACCCGTAAACAGGGGAATCGTGCTGAATGCCGATTACATAAAGGACATTGAAGGCTCTGTATGTGTTACAGGCAACGGTGAAAGATTCCCGATTAAAATTCGTGAAAAAACTCGGATTGAACAGAGCATCCGTGAATATATGTTCAAAAAAATCAGAGAAAACCAACGGAGGTGAACATGGACGCATTCATAAAATTTCTTTAGGCATTTTTCAGCTTTGTCATAATAATACCGTTAAGTTTATTCTGCCTTTTACCGTTAAAAAATCAATTAAAATACCCGATTTCAAAGATAGTAATGCTCTTTTTGTGTTCATTTATCATACTCGGTTCTCTCTCGTCAATTGTGATGACGGCTTTTGACATTCAGAATTTAAACTTTGTTCTCTTCCCCGACCTTGTAATATTTTTCTTCCTTATTAAGAGCGTTACAAAGGCCGGAACAGCACGCTGTTTGTTTGTTTTTATAAGTGTGTGCTGTTTGATTTCATTCTTTTCTCTGTATGCATATTTTATCAACTCATTTTTTCAGGAAGAAATCTCACGAGGAGTTAACACCTCATATAGCCTGATTCAAATGGGGCTTTCGGTTGTGGCAATGGGAGCGCTTGTTCCGCTTACAAAATACTATGCATGGATGATTGACAACATAAATATCGGCAAGGTGTGGTATTTGTTTTCAATTTTGCCCATTGCACTTATGGTGTCAAACATCTATATCATACCGATTTCCTACGCAAATATTCGTGTTGGAAAGGTTTATGCAAAAGGATTCATCATTACAATATTTGAGCTTGCATTGTATCTTATAGTATTCATATTATTCTACATTTTCAGCAAGACTACTATTGAAAAAACAAAGCTTACAGAACGAAACAACATTCTTGAAATTCAGAAAAGTTACACAGAATCGTTGCAGTCGTACATAAAATACACCTCAAAAGCAAGGCATGATTTTAAACATTCAGTTCACGTTATGAGCCGACTTGCAGATGAAGGAAATCTTTCGGCGCTGAAAGACTACATTGCCCAGTATGAAAATTCGCTGACTGTAACAGCACCTGTGCGAATCTGCAAAAGTGACGCACTCAATGCTTTGTTCAATCACTATCGTCAACAGGCGATTGAGAACAATGTTGACATTAACTGGCGGATTGATTTGCCCGACAAATCGAGAATTCTTGATGTTGACCTCTGCAGTATTTTCGGCAACATACTTGAAAACGCAATTGACGGTTGCTGTACCGTAGAAGAAGGCAAAAGATATTTTAACCTGACTTCCGAAATAAAAGGTGACTGTTTGTACATTGTTTCAACAAACAACTACGGCAAGCCTTTGGAAATGGACGGCGAAACTTATTCGTCCACAAAGCATCAGGGCAAGGGCATCGGACTTCACTCCATGAAGAGCATAACCGAAGTCTATGACGGAATTTTTGATGCAGGCAACAATAACGGTGAATTTTTCGTTGACATAATGCTTAAATATTAAACTTATTAAACTCAAAAAGGGTATGCATCCTCGCATACCCTTCTTTGTTATAAAAGTTCCAAACAAAAAACACGCTCTGCAAAATGCAAAGCGTGTTTTGATTTTGTTTTGTTGTTATCAGTTATTACCGACAACAAGTTTCTGGATTTCTGTGGCATCCACGACATTGATTTCACCGTCATGGTTGTAATCCGCAAGTTCTCTCTGAACATCAGAAAGTGTTGAAATTGAAACAATGTACTTGCTGATTTCAGTTGCGTCAATAACATTGACATGACCGTCAAGGTTTACATCGCCGATCATATACGGAGTATCATTGTTGTTGTCATTGCTCGGCTGTGTAGTTACAGGAGCTGTTGTTGCCTGTACCGTAGTAGGCTGTACTGTTGCAGCAGGAACAGTTGTTGCAGGCTGTGTAGCCTTGGCTGTTGTCGGCTGAACAGTTGCCTTTGCAGTAGTCGGCTGAACCGTGGCTTTGGCTGTGGTAGGCTGTACAGTAGGTTTTGCTGTTGTTGGCTGTACCGTTGATGAAGAAACAAAAGTACAGAACTCAAGAGCAACCCAACCTGTCTTGCCGTTGTACGAGGTGTAACCCCATGTGTAACCGCCGGCTGTTGAAACCTTTGTTACATTAAGAGTAACATTGTTCGGAACAAATGCTATAGATGAATAGCTTGTACCCGCACCGCTTCTCATTTTGAGATAATCGTCAACATTTGTTTTATATGTACCTGTTGTGTAAGTTACCTTTTTGGTTGTAGCCTGAGTAGTGCTTGTACTGCCGCTGAAATCGCCAAGGTAAATGTAGCCCTGAAAATTCCACCAGCTGTTACCGCCGGCATTCTTGTCGGATGTGCTTGCATAGGAAAGGTAGAAGTTCTGACCGCTCCATGCAGAGTTAGAAAATGTAATCTGACCGTTTTCAACCTTTTCTACAACAGCAACATGACCGCCGCCACCGTTATATGACCAGCAGGCAATTGCGCCGACCTTTGGAGTCTGACCGTACTTGTAGTAGCCGTTAGACTTGTTGTAATCGTACCACTGCTCGGCATTGTTCCATGAAAGCTTTGGCTCAGAGCCGAGAATCTCATAAGCTCTGCCGTAGGCATATGCTGTACAGTTAGGCATGCCGTAACCATACTTATAAAAAACATTTAAATTACTGTAATAATATTTGTTACTTGAACTCGGGGCAGACAGTCTCGGTGAGAACGATGCCGCACTCGCAATCATCGACATTGAGAAAACCGACACAAACAGCATTACAGCCGTAAGAACTGCCGCAGAAACCTTTTTGCTAAAAACACTTTTTAAAACATTTCGCAAAGAAACACTCCTTTTTTTGAATTCAAAGTGATTGTTACCTATTTGTAACCACTTTATGTACATTCTATCACAAATTGTTCCAAATTCAAAGAGTAGAAATGCTGAAAATAGCCTTTATAATCTATTTTTTTAAGCCATTGTACACAATAATTTTCATTTTATGCATACTTTGAACAAAATTTAACTAACATTCTTTAAAAGATAGTGTTTATTGTACAAGGATGAGGTCTGAGTTTTAAGGTGTAAAGGATTAGATAAACTTAATCATCAGAAACGCTTACGGCGTTAGAATGTTTATATGTTTCATTTATCGTTTTTCTTTACTGTATTGATCGATGAAATCAGCATTCTCCTGATTGTGCCGCACTGATTTTGCAATGGCTTATATACGGTTTCGGATATATATCCTGTTTCAAAAAGAAGTTCCAGCCAATATTCAGTTTCAAAGCACTCTTTTTGTGCTATTTCCAACTTGGAGATAAAATCCTTTTTACCCTGCGCATATTGTGCTTCGTGAATATTTGCACCTATACTTGTTCCCGAACGCAAAAGTTGATTAGTTAAAACCGATTCTCTTGCATTTGCTTTGATATCACGACACATATATACAATCTGTTTTGCAAATTCTTTTGATTTATTCCGTAAAATACTTTCAGACACAATCATCACCCAAAATACAATATATCACAAAGCCGAATGTCTGTAAAGTTATCGGTGATATGCCTCGTTTAACTCGGCGTGATATAAATGTGTTATCGCTCGCTTTCGCTCTCGGTGATATTATATTCGCTTTAAAACTGCCGCAGGCAATATCACTCGGTATGACCGAATATCACTGCACGGCAATATCACTCGTCGACAGGCGAATATAACTGAAAAACGCACTTGTTTACACAAGTGCGTTTTTCTTGGCGCGCCGGAAGAGACTCGAACTCCCGACCTTCTGATTCGTAGTCAGACACTCTATCCAGCTGAGCTACCGGCGCATATGCGGCCTTTTATCAGCCGCAAGTAGTATGATATCACAACTCGGTGCAAAAATCAAGTGTTTTTTGTATTTTTTCCGAAATTAATCTTTTGTATCAAAAAAAGTGAAGAATGCTCTGTATGCCATATAAACATCTGTCTTGGAAACAATTTCAAACGGAGCATGCATTGAAAGCACGGGAACGCCGAGATCAACAACATCGACATTCATATTGGCAACATACTTTGCGATTGTTCCGCCGCCGCCGCCGTCAACCTTGCCGAGTTCACCAACCTGCCAGAGAATATCGTTGTTCTCAAGCATAGCTCTGATTTTTCCCATATATTCGGCAGACGCATCTGATGTGTCATACTTTCCGCCGTGACCTGTGTATTTTGAAATAATTACACCGTTGTTAATGTAAGAGCAGTTGTTAGCCTCATATGCAGATGCAAAAGTCGGATCAAATGCGGCATTTACATCGGCAGAAAGGCAGGTGCTTTTTGAAAGAACACGGTAGCCGTCAACACCGTCCTGCTTTGCAAGGTCATAGATGAAGAAACGGAGGAAGTCGCTCTGCATACCTGTGTTGCCGTCACTGCCTGTTTCTTCTTTGTCTGTAAGATATGTGATACAAGTCTGCTCGGGCATTTCAACATCAAGAGCCGCCATAACAGCCGGATAAGCACAAACCTTATCATCATGACCGTAACCGCCGATCATGCTTCTGTCAAAACCGATATCTCTTGACTTAAAAGACGGGATAAGGCAGAGCTCAGCCGAAAGGAAGTCACCCTCGCAGATACCGTACTTCTCATTGAGTACAGCCATTACATTGAGCTTTACAAGGTCTTTTTCGTCGCTGTCTGCATCATATGGACGAGAGCCGAGGATAACATTGAGGTTTTCGCCCTCAATTGCCTTTGCCATTGGCTTTGACGCCTGCTCTCTTGCAAGGTGCGGAAGAAGGTCTGTAATGCAGAAACAGCTTTCGTTCTCATCATCGCCCCAGCAGATGTCAACTCTTGTACCGTCAAGCTTTACAACCGAACCGTGAAGTGAAAGCGGAATTGTTGTCCACTGATATTTTTTAAGACCGCCGTAGTAATGAGTCTTAAAGAACGCAAGATTGTTTGCCTCAAAAAGAGGATTCGGTTTGAGGTCAACTCTCGGGGAATCAATATGAGCGATTGCAAGCCTTGCACCGTTCTTAACACCGTTTTTACCGATTACGGCAAGAGCAACAGCCTTGTCACGGTTTACATAATAAAGCCTGTCACCGGCCTTATATTCTTTGTCCTGTTCATACTCTGCAAAACCTGCTTTTTTGGCAAGCTCAACAGTATAGCGAACAGCCTCACGCTCAACGGGTGAGTTATCAAGAAACTTTTTGTAACCATCGCAAAAGCTGTCTGCCTTTTTAATTTCTTCCTCCGAAAGAGCCTTAACGCCCTTCGGTTCGGTCATCATAATTTTTTCCTTTAATAAAGTTGTCTTTGACTTTTCTTCAGCCATAATAACCGTCCTTTCTGTGCCGTAAAACACGGCAAAACCATTTTATTTTGAAATCCGCCGCCAAAGGCATCGGAACATCTCTGCACTTAATTAGATTGTGAATAATAAAGTTTTATATACATTTCCTTGGCACTTTCAACCTTGTCAACATAATTCTTTGTTTCGGGATACGGAATGGAATCAAGATTTTTTCCGTCCGAACTGTAATTAGTATCGTTGAGCCAGTCGCTTACAACAAAGCCGGCATTATATGCGGCAATTGCCGAGCGTTCCGTGCCGTAATAATCGTAAAAATATTTTAAAAGATAACTTCCGTAATCAATACAGATTTCGGGGTCAAACAGGTCATCCTCGGTGTACTGTCCCGCACAACCTCTTTGCTCCTGCAGCCACTCAAAGGACGATGGCATCATCTGCATAACACCCTTTGCTCCGACGCCCGATTCGGCTTTCGGGTCAAAGCCGCTTTCCGTGTGGATTACGGCATATATCAACGCAGGATCAAGGTCATAATCCTTGGCGGCTTTTTCAACATATGTGCTGTAGGTGCGTGGATAATTCATCTCATCAAGCTTTTTCTTTGCGTCCTCGTAAAAGACCGAAACAAACACAAATACTCCCGCCGCAAGAATTGCAAGCACAATTATCCATGCCAAAATCGCCTTTCCTGCACTTTTTTTCTTTTTATATCGCCTTGATTGGGGCATCCTATCACCTCATCAGGTTGTTAATAGCCTCTGCCGCCTTTTGTGCGGCAAGCTCGACTTGCTCTATAGAAAAATTGTTTTCAATAACAATGTCGCTGTGACTTCTGAAAAATTCCTCGTCAAGCTGTGCAGACATTCTTTGCTCTGCACGGGAAATGTCAATGTTATCCCTTTTGCAGATTCTCTCAAGCCTTATTTCTTTTTTAGCGGTAACGCTTACAATAAGGTCGCAAAACACATCGGCACCGCTTTCAAAAAGCTGAGGAGCGTCATAAATCACAACGCTTTTGCCGTCTGTCTGAGCCTGTTTCGCCATCTGCATAAATTCATATGTAACAAACGGATGAACAATTGAATTGAGCAAATGTGTGTTTTCTTTGCTTGAAAATGCCCTTTTGGCAAGCAACGGTCTGTCAATGTTGCCGTCAGAAAGGATAATATCCTGACCGAAAACACCCGAAACAGCCTTTAAGCATACGGAATCGGGAGTGTAAAGATTTTTTACAATCTCGTCAGCATTTATAACGCACATTCCGTTTTTGGCAAAATATGCCGAAACCGTGCTTTTTCCCGCACCGCTCTGTCCCGTAAGACCGACAATTTTAATTCTGTTCAAGGTCAATCACCTCAAAGCCTGCCGCTCTTATAAGTCGGTTGTAAACAGCCATTCCGACGCCGTTCGTTTTTGGCAGTCTTGAATATACAACCTTAACGCTGTCGTCCTCATCAATTCTGCGAAGCTCGTCAAAAAGCGTGTGAGCCTGTCTTGTATAGTCGTTTCGTTTTCCGAGAGAGAAAACGGGAGTTTTCAAAAGCGGAATATCTTCGTCGCAACAGAGTGCCGCAACTCCTTCAGCCGCCTTTTTGTTTACATAATCAATATATTGCTCATCATTGCAATTAAGAAGTATTACTCTCGCCCTTGGCGCATAGTGCTTGTACTTCATACCGGGGCTTGCAACCTTTACATTGTCTGCAAGTTTGTGCAAAACCGCATCATCAACTTCAACCTTGCCGAGAACGCTTTCAAGCATTTCAACAGTAATTCCGCCCGGGCGAAGTACCCTCGGAACATCTCCCGCAAGAGTGATTACCGTGCTTTCAAGACCTACCTCACTTGCACCGCCGTCAAGAACAGCGTCGATTTTGCCGTCCATATCGTTCATAACATGCTGTGCGGTTGTCGGACTGGGTGAGCCCGAAATATTTGCCGAAGGTGCGGCAAGAACCGTACCCGATTCACGGATAATCGCCTGTGCGGTTTTGTGGCTCGGAAAACGGATTGCAACCGTGTCAAGTCCTGCCGAAACTTCATTCGGAATAACATCCGACTTTTTCATAATCATTGTGAGCGGTCCCGGCCAGAACGCATCGGCAAGTTTTTTTGCCGTGTCGGGGATCTTCGTCACAAGGTTAAGTCTTTCAATATCGGAAAAATCGCAGATGTGGACAATCAACGGATTATCCCCGGGTCTGCCCTTTGCTTTAAAAATCTTCTTTACGGCCTCGGGGTTGAGTGCGTCAGCCGCAAGTCCGTAAACTGTTTCGGTCGGGATTCCTACAACACCGCCGTTTTTAAGCAACTCTGCGGCGGTTTTTATATCTTCCTCTGTATTTTTTAACAACAATGTTTTCACAATTATCACCGGATTATTTTTCCATACTTTCTTTGAGCTTTTCGGCTCTGTCAGCGGCAACAAGTGCGTCAATCACTTCGTCAAGGCTGCCGTTGAGAATTTCTTCAAGCTTGTAGAGAGTAAGACCGATTCTGTGGTCGGTTACTCTGCCCTGCGGATAGTTATATGTGCGGATTCGCTCACTGCGGTCGCCCGTACCTACCTGCATTTTTCTGTTTTCGGCAATTTCACTCGCCTGTTTGTCCTGTTTTTCCTTGAGAAGCCGGCTTTTGAGAACTTTAAGAGCCTTGTCCTTGTTCTTGTACTGACTTCTCTCGTCCTGACACTCAACTACCATACCTGTGGGCAAGTGAGTGATTCGGATTGCGGAACTTGTTTTGTTGATATGCTGACCGCCTGCGCCGCTTGAACGGAAGGTGTCAATTTTGAGGTCATTCGGATCAATTTCAAGCTCAACATCTTCTGCCTCGGGCAAAACCGCAACGGTTGTTGTCGATGTGTGAACTCTGCCCTGACTTTCGGTTTCGGGTACTCGCTGAACACGGTGAACACCGCTTTCGTACTTAAAGCGTGAGTATGCACCCTCGCCCTCAATCATAAAGGAAATTTCCTTGTAACCGCCGATTTCGGTTTCATTGGCATTGATAATCTCGATTTTAAAGCCCTTTTTTTCGGCATACATCGAGTACATTCTGAACAAAACCGCACTGAACAGAGCCGATTCCTCACCGCCTGCACCGCCACGGATTTCAACGATAACATTCCGTTCATCGTTCGGATCCTTCGGCAAAAGCAGAATTTTCAAATCTTCCGCAAGATTTTTGATATTATTCTTAGCCTCGTCAAGCTCGATCTGAGCAAGCTCTTTAAGCTCTTTGTCGCTTGTTTCCTCAAGAATTTCAAGGCTGTCTTTTTCGGTCTGAACAGCCTCTTTGTATTTACGGTAGGTCAAAACGATTTCCTCAATCGACTTGATTTCCTTCATAATTTTCTGATATTCCTCGGGATTGCCCGCTACTGACGGCTGGTAGAGCCTTTCGGAAAGCTCGGAGTACCTTTTGTCAAATATTTCGATTTTTTCAAACATATATATCCTACTCCGTCAAAATTTTTTTAATATTTTTTTCAATCTTTGCACGGGGCGCCATAACCTCTCTGCCGCATTTTTCGCATTTTATCTTAAAATCCATTCCCACACGCAGAATTTCAAAGGTTTTGCAACCGCATGGGTGCTGTTTTTTCATCTCAACTCTGTCGCCAACGCTGATATCCACAAAAATCACCCTCCTGCAAATTTCTTACATTTTTCACATTTTGAATTTCTATGATTATTTACATCACTTTAGAGATGCAAATAATCTGCACTTAGATTATACAACAGAGATTTAAAAATATCAACCAATGCCGATAATTCCGAGAAGTCCCGTGTATTCAAGCGAAAGGGCAACGGGAATTGAAATCAGCAGAGAAAATGCACTCTGTTTTACATCCTTGAACAAAATTCCGATGCTTGCAAGCCAAAGTATAAATTCGGGGAAGTACAGAATTCTGAAATCGGCAAAGTTGAGATTAAATGCAAAGCAACAGAATATTGCTATGAGTACGGAAGAAATTCCGATTGCAAGCGCACCCCGTCCCCTTGCATACCAAATCAGAAATGCCAAAAACGGCGATACAACAGCAAGAATCAGCCACCTCATAAGGTACGGAATATCGGGGTAAAAGCCTGCAAAAACACTTGTCCACACATAGTACCCTATTAACATTCCCACAAAAAACGCAAAAACATTAATTCCTGCTTTTAAGGGGGATTTGCTGAATACGGCAAGGCACACGGCAATAAAAATCCACGGTGCTGTTCTGCCCAAAAAGTTTGACAAATCAAGCCAATCGAGAAAGCTCGGCAGCCTGTTCAAATCAAGAAACTTTGCGACAATTCCCATGCCACCGCCAAAAAGCAGAGCAAAGAATGTTGTCATAATTTGTTTCGGTACGGACATTTTGCCCGATACCTTTCGGGTTTTATTCAAAATTTTTAACATAAAATCCTCGTTTCATCTACATCAAAAGGACTTCTCAAAAAAGAAGTCCTCTTTAACCTTAATTATTCCGCACTGTTTTGCTCACCGAAAACCTTTAAAATTTCGTCCTTGTGAGCCATAATCGCATCGTAGCCCTCCTGAATGGTTTCGTCAACGCTGTCCATTGAGAAAAGCTGTGTGTTTTCGTTCTTGATATCAATTGCGAGGTCAGCCATTTTCTTTGACTCTCTTGTGCCGTCAATTGAATAAACATCAAGCGCACGCCAAATAACCTTAATAAGACCGCCAAGGCCTGCGTCGGGATTGTAGGTCATAATATCAAAGCCGATTGCAAGAACCTTGCCGACGCCCATATCACGCAGAATTTTTACGGGCAAATTGTCCTTTGAACCGCCGTCAATAAAGTTGTACTTGTCATAAGGACAGGTTGTGTAAATTGCAGGGAATGACATACTTGCACGAACAGCAGTTTCAAGCGGAGCGCCTGTTATGTAGTGAATATGCTCGTTTTCAAGATTTTCTTCCTTGGTTGTAAAAATACATTCATCGGTTGTAAGCGTGTCAACCGTACAGATTGAAAGGTTAATCGGAAGATTTTCAAAGCCTGTTATCCCTTTTTCATTCATAATGTCACGGATAACATCTTCAATCAGTTCACCCGACTTGATGCCGTCTTTCTGAATCTTTTTATTTAATGCGTCTATCTTG
>ERZ773173.2166-NODE-2166-length-15249-cov-3.716994_pt1 | contig 15249 bp, 8 predicted proteins | sample MGYA00580535_ERZ773173 | MGnify/ENA primary metagenome ERZ773173 (study PRJEB29015, sample SAMEA2737856) | human gut metagenome | biome: human gut; feature: human-associated habitat; material: faeces | place: China | collected 2012 ...
CCACTACTCGCGTGAGCCGATGCCACTATACGTGTGAGCCTGCGCCACTACTGGTGCGAAATCGGCCCATTTATACTACTTTTCCGTGATATAATTGACAACCCAACTACCCACTTCTTTCGTTCCATATTTCGCTCCACCTTCCACTTGGATTTCCGGCGTACGGACATTCGCATCGAGGGAAGCGTCTACGGCTTCACGGATCAAGGCTCCCTCTTCTTTGAGGTCGAAATACTCGAATAACATCGCTACTGAAAGAATTTGCGCCAAGGGGTTCGCAATATTCAGCCCTTTCGCCTGCGGCCAAGAGCCATGAATCGGCTCGAAAACCGGTGTGCTCTCTCCGGTAGAAGCGGAAGGCAGCAAGCCCATAGAGCCGCTGATGCAAGAACCCTCATCCGTCAAGATATCACCAAACGTATTCTCGGTTACCATCACGTCGAAGAATTTCGGCTCTTGGATCATACGCATAGCGGCGTTGTCCACATACATATAGTCTGTCGTTACTTCCGGATAGCTAGGAGCCATCTCTTGAGCGATCTGGCGCCATAGACGGGAAGAGGCAAGTACGTTCGCCTTGTCAACAACCGTCAGGTGCTTATTCCGTTTCATCGCATACTCGAAGCCCACTTTCAAGATACGCTCGATTTCCGGGCGGGTATACATATTCGTATCGTATGCCTTATCGTTGTCTTGATATTTCTCACCGAAATACATACCACCGGTCAACTCACGGATACATAAGAAATCCGCGCCATCCACCAATTCGGCACGCAACGGCGATTTATGCAATAGGCATTTGAAGGTCTGCACCGGACGGATATTAGCGAACAGGCCCAACTTCTTACGCATCGCCAAAAGACCTTGCTCCGGACGTACTTTCGCTGTCGGATCATTATCAAACTTAGGATCGCCCACGGCCGAGAAAAGAACAGCGTCGGCATCCTTACAAATCCGATAGGTCTCCTCCGGGAAAGGATCGCCTACCTTATCGATCGCGTCAGCGCCACAAAGGGCATACTCATAGTGAACCTCATGTCCGAATTTCTCACAAACGGCACTCATTACTTCCACGCCTTGCACGGAAATCTCTGGTCCGATCCCGTCTCCGGGAAGTACTGCTATATTCAGTTTCATCGTAAATGTTTGTTATTATTCTCTGTTAAAATGTACATACTTAGGCTCCGTGGGGAAATACGTGTCATCATCCCACAGGGTACTTGTAATCATCAAGTCGGCGCTATAACGGTTACAAGCGATAGGTACGTTATGAACACGGCACTGGCGAAGCAACATCTGGATGTCGGCCTCGTGCGGTTGCGGATTCAAGTCGTCTATCAAAAAGACCGCCAAATCGATCTCCTTACGGACAACCATAGCGGCAATCTCAGCATCGCCTCCCATCGGACCGGAATGCATGCAAGCAATATCCGCGTTCACCCCTTTTTCCTCGAGAGCTTTACGAACCAAATTTCCGGTCGTACCCGTACAAACAATATGGTGGTGAGACAAGAACTCAGCGTTATGTACCGCCCATTCTACCATTTCCGCCTTACGATTGTCGTGCGCTACAAGCGCGATAGTCAACTTTTTCATACCCTTTACCTTTTTAATTATTAATCCTCTATCTTGTTCAGCATCTTCAATGTCGCCTTGATCGCCGCCTCAGTCTGATCAGCGTCCAGACCACGAGTCTTGAAATCGACCCCGGCATAATTCCAGCTGATGACCGTCTGCACGAACGCATCCGTACGTCCTCCCGGCGGGATGGATACCGAATAGTTCGTCAACATCGGGAACGGGCGGTTCAAACGGGAATAAATCCGGCGTAGGGCACGAACGAAAGCGTCGTATTGGCCATCACCGGAAGCCGATTCCTCGTAAGCCTCGCCATTGATCTCGATCTTCAAGGTAGCCACCGGTTTCAGCCCTTGGGCCAAGGATAAGGAATAGTTCAAGATCCGTATTTTCTGATCCTCCAGCGCATTATCATGATGAAGCACATCGCTGATAATATAAGGAAGATCCTCCGGGGTAACCATTTCTTTCTTATCCCCTAACTCAATGATCCGTTCCGTAACCTTACGCATCGAGCCCTCATCCATGTCGATACCGAGCGCTTCCAGATTCTTGCGGATATTCGCTTTTCCGGAGGTCTTGCCCAAGGCATACTCGCGAACCCGTCCGAAACGCTCAGGAAGCAGGTCGTTGCAATACAGGTTGTTCTTGCTATCACCGTCCGCATGGACACCGGCGCATTGCGTAAACACATGCTCTCCGATAATCGGCTTATTGGGCGGGATATGCACCCCCGAATAGGTCTCGACCAAACGACTGGCCTTGTTTATCTTTTCCTCCCTCAAGTTCGTCTCCTCTCCCAACTGATCCTTGATGACGGCAAGGACGCTGCTCAATGGAGCATTACCCGCACGCTCTCCCAAACCGTTCACGGTCGTATGGATTCCCTTGATACCCGCACGGATGGCGGAATATACATTCGCTACGGCAAGATCATAGTCGTTATGCGCATGGAAGTCAAACCGTAAATCAGGGTAACGGTCCACCATCATCTTGCAATACTCGTAGGTATTTCCGGGATTCAAGACTCCCAAGGTATCCGGGAGCATGAAACGGCAGATCGGAAGTCCTTTCAACGCATCGATTACCAAGAATACGTAATCCGGGGAATGCTTGATACCGTTCGACCAGTCCTCCAAATAGATATTCACGTCGATCTTCCGTCTCGCCGCTTCCAATACGACCGTACGAATATCGTCAACGTGTTGCTCGGGAGTCTTTCGAAGCTGTTCGGTGACATGCTTATAAGAGCCCTTGCAAAGCAAGTTCACGACACGGCAACCTGCGGATTCAATCCAGTCGAGAGAGACCGTACCATCCACGAAACCCAAGACCTCCAATTTGTCTAGGTTTCCGGAACGGGCGGCCCAAGCGGCTACACGCTTCACGGCCTCAAACTCTCCGTCCGACACACGGGCGGAGGCGATCTCCACCCGGTTCACGCCTAAGTCGCTCAGCAGCACTTGCGCTATGCTAAGCTTCTCGTGAGCAGCGAAGGAGACGCCCGAAGTTTGCTCCCCATCTCTGAGGGTTGTATCCATTATTTCTATCATAATCAGCGTGCTGCCTCGAAGGCTTCTATCTTTGATTTATTTGCCAGTAAATAGTCGATATCGTCCAATCCGTTGATCAGGCAATCCTTTTTATAGGCGTTGATCTCGAAATGCTCGCTTTTGCCCGTAGCCTTGTTCGTGATCGTTTGCTCCGGTAGATTTACCTCGACCTCAGTTTTCGGGTCCTTGTAAATCGAATCGAACAATTCAGCGAGGAACTCTTCAGTCACAACAACCGGCAGCACGAAGTTGTTCAACTCGTTGTTTTTATGGATATCGGCGAAGAAACTGGAGACCACGACACGGAAACCGTAATCGGCGATCGCCCAAGCCGCATGCTCACGGCTGGAACCGGAACCGAAGTTCTTTCCCGCTACCAATATCTTTCCGCTATACGTAGGATCGTTCAAGACGAATGATTCGATCTTATTACCTTCCTTATCATATCGCCAATCCCGGAATAAGTTCTCGCCGAACCCTTCTTTGGTAGTCGCTTTCAGAAAGCGGGCTGGGATAATCTGGTCGGTATCCACGTTCTCTAAAGGAAGAGGTACGCAAGTGCTTGTGATTATATTGAATTTTGTTTTCATCTTATGCTACTTTATTAGATTAGTCTTTACATCAGTTCTCTCGGATCCGTGATCTTACCTGTCACAGCGGCGGCGGCGGCCACAAGCGGCCCCGCTAAGATGGTGCGCGCACCCGGTCCTTGGCGGCCCTCGAAATTACGGTTGGAAGTGGAAACCGCATATTTACCCGCCGGAACCTTATCCTCATTCATCGCCAGACAAGCGGAACATCCCGGTTGACGAAGGACGAAGCCGGCCTCGACCAAAACCTTGTCGATCCCCTCGGCACGAATCTCCCGCTCTACCTGCCAACTGCCGGGAACCAGCCAAACCGTTACATCATCCGCTTTCTTCTTTCCTTTCACCAAAGAGGCGAAAGCACGGAAATCCTCGATACGGCCATTCGTACAGCTACCTAAAAAGACATAATCCACTTTCTTACCCAACATAGACTCGCCTGCCTTGAAGCCCATATAATCCAAAGACTTCTTATAAGAGATACGGCCTGCCTCGGGCACGCTTTCTAAAGAGGGAATATCTTTGCTGATACTCATACCCATGCCCGGGTTCGTACCGTACGTAACCATCGGGTCGATATCCTCGGCGTGAAAAACGATCTCCTTATCGAACTTAGCGTCCGGATCACTATATAGCTGACGCCACTCGCTCACCTTCCGCTCCCATTCCTCGCCTCTTGGGGCAAACTCACGGTCTTTCAAATAATCGAAAGTAACATCATCCGGAGCGATCATACCGCCACGGGCACCCATCTCGATAGAAAGGTTACAGATCGTCAGACGTTCCTCCATGGTCGTATTACGAATCGCCTCGCCAGCATACTCTACGAAATAGCCCGTAGCACCACTGGTACTCATCTTACTAATAATGTATAAAGCAAAGTCCTTCGCCGTAACGCCCGGTTTGCGTACACCATCGATCGTGATACGCATCGTTTTCGGCTTACGCTGCATGATACATTGGGTAGCCAAGGTCATCTCCACCTCGCTCGTACCGATACCGAAGGCGATAGCGCCCATGGCACCGTGCGTAGAAGTATGGGAGTCGCCACAAACGATCGTCATACCCGGCTGCGTCAAGCCTGTCTCCGGACCTACCACATGGATGATACCATTCTTCGGATGTTGAAGACCGTAATACGTCAAGCCGAAATACTTCGCGTTCTCTTCCAAGGTATCCACTTGATTCTTGGATATAGGGTCCTCGATAGGCTTATCTTGGTTCAATGTCGGGATATTGTGGTCCGGCATACAAGTGATTTGCGCGGGACGGAAGGGCTTCAATCCACGTACACGTAATCCGGCGAAAGCCTGCGGGCTAGTCACCTCATGACAATACAGACGGTCGATATACAATTGTATGGTTCCGTCGGGCAACGTGTCCACCACGTGTTTGTCCCAGATTTTCTCAAATAATGTCTTGCTCATTGTCTTGTCTATTTTTAGTCTACTATAAACTTATTGATGGCGTCCACGAAAGCCTCCACGGAAGCAGCGATAATATCGGTATTCGCGGAGAACCCATAATAGGTAGCCCCGTTATACTCTACCTGCATATGCACCTTGCCCGTATCATCGCTACCTTTATTAATGGCTTGGATCAAGAATTCCTGAATCGTCATGTCACTATTACTAATGGCTTTTTTCACCGCCTTGATACCCGCGTCAACCGGACCGTTACCAGCCGCGGCCTCATATCTTCTTACTCCAGACAAATTTAAACAAATACTTGCGACTGATTGTACTCCAACACCACTAGTTACCTGTAAATATTCCAATTTAATACGGTGGGTGGCCGTACGATCCTTTCCGACCAACATCAAAACATCATCATCATTAATATCTTTCTTACGATCGGCCAGTTTCAAGAACTCATCGTACACCTTGTCCAATTTCTCCTGCTCCAGATCCACACCTAAAACATGCAGGCGATGCTTCAACGCCGCACGACCGCTACGAGCAGTCAATACGATCGCATTATCATCAATACCCACATCCTTCGGATCGATGATCTCGTAGGTTTGCGCATTCTTCAAAACGCCATCTTGATGGATACCGGAGGAGTGAGCGAACGCATTACGTCCGACAATAGCCTTATTCGGTTGTACCGGCATATTCATCAAGCTAGAAACCATACGGCTCGTACTATAGATCTTATTCGTCGTGATATTGGTGATGATATCACGTTCTTTATGGCTCTTGAAAACCATGGCGACTTCTTCCAATGACGTGTTACCCGCACGCTCACCGATGCCGTTTATGGTTACCTCCACCTGACGGGCTCCGTTCAACACGCCTTGTACGGTATTTGCGGTAGCCATGCCCAAGTCATTATGGCAATGGGTGGACAAGATCGCGTTATGTACGCCATCCACATGTTCCATCAGATACTTAATCTTCGCCCCGTACTCATCCGGCAAGCAATATCCTGTCGTATCCGGGATATTCACTACGGTAGCCCCGGCCTTGATCACGGCCTCCACGACACGGGCTAGATATTCATTATCCGTACGCCCGGCATCCTCACAGTAGAATTCTACGTCCTCCACGTACTTTTTAGCGTATTTCGTGGCGGCGATCGCACGCTCTATAATCTCCTCTCTCGTGGAGTTAAACTTGTATTTGATATGAGAATCAGAAGTACCGATACCCGTATGAATACGTCCTCGCTTAGCGAATTTCAACGCCTCGGCTGCCACGTCGATATCTTTCTCCACCGCACGGGTCAATGCACAGATGGTCGGCCAAGTCACGGCCTTTGAGATCTCAACCACACTCTTAAAATCCCCGGGACTGGAGACAGGGAAACCAGCCTCGATCACATCAACACCTAGCTGTTCCAACGCCTTAGCTACTTGAATCTTTTCCACTGTATTCAACTGGCATCCCGGAACCTGTTCACCATCACGTAAGGTGGTGTCGAAAATAAATAATCTGTCTGACATAATCTTATATTCTTAATTTACTAATATCCTATACTAACTAAAAAAGCCTCTCTCACAAGGAAGTGAGAAAGGCTCTTTCATATATCGTAATGCTCGCAAAGCATACAGTCTCACTTCCTATCCCGTTCCCAGAGTAGAATAATGTTTAGAGAAATAATGAGACTATTTTGCAAGTTGCGTGTCATTGTTCTTGTCTTTATTGTTTTTGTTTCAACGTTGCAAAGATACGGCCTTTTTCGAGACCAGCAAATATAATCCGAAGTTTTTTACTTATTATTTATTATAAACCGTAAGCCAAACGATCGTATACCTTACGAAATAACACTACCCATCGTAAGGTTGTTACGATGGGCAGTATAAGGTGTTTACAATGCCCATCATAAGCACCTTACGATGGGCATTGGCAGAATCAGCGAACCACGACTTTCCGTACGAACGAATCGCCGAAGGCCTCGCAGCGGACGAAGTAGACTCCGGCATGCCCTACCGGGATCTCAGCCTTGCCAAGAATCGAACCTTCGTAAAGAACGATGCCGGACACATCGACTACCTTCAAGGCTACCTGCTGAGGCATATTCACGAAGATAGATTGATTGGCCGTATACAGGCTCATGCCTTCCTCGATGGACTCGATGCCGGTTGGCGTATCCGGTTGGTCCGGCTTGTCTGGATTCTCCGGATCTACGGGGTCTACAGGAGGAGTAACCGGATCCAAGAAAGTAGCGGAAACAACCTTCACCTCTATCTTGCTACTAACCGGCTTGTAATTCGGATCGGTCGGCGTAAAGGTAACCTCTTGCTGACCGGTGGCCGTAGGCGCTGTTTCCGGCTTGCTCCAAGCGAATGTTCCGGCTACGATACCGGGATTTCCACCTTGTAGAATTGATTCGGCCAGTGTATGACCGAGCAAGATATCGGAAGCATCCGGCCACTTCGTAATCGCAGGTTCGGCTTGTTCTATCGCATAGGGGAATACTTCAGTATATTCTTTATACTTCGCATCAGCTGAACGATAAACACGTACATAATACTTATCGACATTCTTCAAGACAGCCGGTTGCGTACAGGCCTCGTCAAAGAAGAACGTGATCTGGCAAGCCTCGTTGCCCGTACCTGTCACGGATACGAGTTGAGCCGCACCGTTATATACGGAGGAGGTTTGAGCTAACTTGAACTCTAGTTTATCCTTGCCGACAAATTCAGGAGTAACCCCCGTAGAGCCTTCCGCTACCACATATTCCCGAGGGTTCTTCTTTGCGTCAACAGGGTTAGACTCAATATCAGACCAATGAGAGAACTTAGCGCCTTCCGCAGGCACAGCTTCCAGCGTCACCGTTATACCGGCGGGGATAGAAACCTTACCATCCGTTGCGTCGTATGGCATACCGCCATTAGTGACACGTACGTAGCCCATCGGTGATACCGGTTCCCCTCCCGCACGTAGGATAGACTCACCAAAGGATAAGTTTACCGGATCTTTCGTAGAATGATAGTAAACCGTGCCTTCGTAATTCTTTTTAGCCGCATCGCTGTTAGGCTCAATCACGTATTTTGTCACGCCATTGGTAGTTGTGCTTGTGATGTCCACCTCTGCCGGGCGAGTCTTCGGATTACCTCCGTTCGTAGGCGCTTCCGTTACCGAGACCTTGGACTTATGGATCACTAAGCCATCCTTATACTCCCCTTTGAACTCATTATACAAACCATCCTCTTCGCGATGCAACAAGACCGTATAATTGTCCGCATCGATTGCCTTAGCAGTCTTCTCACCCTTAGTGTTCTTATATAAGACCTCAAAAGAGAAACCAGCGTAAGTCTGCGAAGCGAAAGGCACGAAGTTGCGGGATACGCCACTGTAGTAGTATTCTTGATACGGCCAAAGGATGTATGTCTTCTCGATATTTACCCGAGGATCGAATACAGCTGTCACCGTCAGGTCGCCGGTTACGGTCAAGACATCATTTTGAGATATTTCCTTACCGTTCGCCAAGATGGTAAGCAGTCTCGCTCCGTTCTGTCCCTCGGCACTCGCTATACGAACCTCCGTACCATAAGGTTGTTCTCCGGATGGCTCCAACGTGATCGTACCGGAAGCGGTCTGAGTCGGGTTGCTGTTTACGGCAGAGGCCTTCACCATGTATTTCTTCGCACCGAAAGCAGCTTTTGCCGTAACATCGCCTGTCACGGTCCACAGGTCGTTCGTAGGGCCGGTCACGCCCGATAAGGTGACACTGCCATCCAAGCTATACCCGGCATCCGGAAGCGCAACCGCACGTAGCTTCGTACCAACAGGAACGGAAGAACCGTAAGCGATCAAACTGCCGTCTTCCTTATATAATAAGATAGAGCCGTTCGCCACATCTTTATCGATGGAGACAAGTGCCCCCTCTTTTGGCTTGAATGCGGCATTGACCTCCAAATCCGCTGTAAGCGTCACCTTGTTACCCTCTAGAGGCTTCTTGTTTATAGTCAATGATTCCAACTGGGAGTTCACGTCCGGTGTAGCCACGATTTGCAAGATCGTACCTTGTCGCAAGAAAGCTCCAGACGCAACCTTCGCACCTTCGGCCGTAACCGAGAGACTGCCGTTGCCTACATGATTGATCGTTACCGCACGCATGATCGGGGAGAAGTTCGCCGTATAGGTCTTATTATTATCCGCCTTAACAAAGATGGAATCATTCGCCGGCAAGGTCTCGCTCGCGCCCGTTACCGACCAACTCTCGAACTTATAATTGGGCAGAGACAGGGCTACCAAGGAGATCTCTTGACCCTTCACGTACACGTCATCCTCGGTCTTGCCCAATACGTTTACGGTACCTCCTGTTGTCCCTGTAGCGGTGACTAGATACGTAGGGGTTACCTCAACCTCCACAGACACCTCCGCTGTATTGTAATAAGAGGAGTTATCCGGATAGAAAGTGACGGAACAGCTTTGCTTCCCGGCCGGCATCACCGCATTCCCGTTCGTCCAAACGAAGGTACCGGCAATCGTATATCCATCTTCATCCTTTACGCTACCACCGGACAGTAAAGAAGTTGAAAGCAATTGCCCCTCCTTGATACCTGTCGTTTGCGGCTTCGTGATTTTACTTGCGTCAATAGCGATCTTGCTCGTCAGACTCATGACATAGACCTCCTCGAACTCAGCGTAGTCAGTGTCACCCGCATAGGATAGCTTGACATACAGGATACCCTCTTCCTTGCGGTCATTGTCGGTAGCCGCTATTTTACAAGAATCATCCTTAAAATAAGCGACCGTAAGCGTCTTATCCTCCGGGATGGTCGTATAGCTCAATCCTGCGGCTATAGCCGGGTTGACCACTTGCTCTTGGCCCGATACGTTCACCACCAGATGGGCTCTTTCCTTATACGCTGTAAGGGTCGCTCCACTCAAGTCCTTCACCGACTGCCCATTGGAGGCCTTGTTAGACAAGAGTCCGTTTTTCGCCGTGAACTTTCCTCCCTCAAAAGAGGCCGCCAGCACTACCGGGATACGGAGCACAGGGCCTTCCGGGGCTTTCATATCCTTGTTTCCTGCACTGTATACCACGCAACGGAAGCTGCCGTCACTTTGCTTACTCCACGTAAGAGCATGATCATTTGCCAACTCGCCGAGGATCGGGGTTCCATCTAGCAAGATACCCTCGGACAAGGTGAAATCCACCTGGAAGGAAGAAAAACTAAAGGAATTGCCGGATACCTCCAGCGTGAGCGTATCCTTACTGCCAGCGGCGTTCAGGTTCGTCTTCGCCAATTTCCACTGGGCGGCAGTAGCCGTTCCCGCCGATAACAGCAGGGAGAGGGCTACGAATAATTGTTTTATATGATTCACTTTCATAATTTACTTACAGATAAAGATGTTAGTATTACTTGCCTTCACACCATGGCCTGTCTTTGCCGTCAAGCGGTAATAGTAAACGCCCGCCGGTAAGGTAAGAGCCGCCGAATATTGGTTATCGCCCACTTCGCCGGGCAGACCGTTCAATACCACGGCCAAAGCGCCATTCGCAGAGAATACGTGGATCGTCACGGATTTGGCCGCCTCCGTCAACTGATAACGGAAGGTCGTGCTGCCACGGAACGGGTTCGGATAATTGGACACGGCTGCCAATTGGCTGATCGCCTCGATCGGGGCGTTGGAAGTCACGATCGCATCGCCACCAGACCTCAAGCTGTTGGCCTTCGCATCGGAGAAGGAGGCTCCTACCAAGGTAACGCCCGCCGGCATACGCAGGATACGGCTCTTGCCCGAAGGAATCGTGCGGCCATCCAAGCTATAACCGATCACCCGCAAGGTATCCCCGTTCAAGCTGGAAGCCTGCAGGAACTTAGCAGCGTCGCCCAGTAACGGGATCTCGTCGATGACTCCCACCAACTCCAGATAGATACCGGCTACCGGTACTTGGCTATTCATCGTCAAGAAGTTGTCAGCGTCGAGCTCCATTTGTACGGGAACCTCGGACTCAGAACGCAGTGCACCGGCCTTGGTAACCGGCTTGCCGTGGATGAGGTTGACGATACCAATTACGTCAGCGATCTCTACATTATTATTATAGTTCACATCCGCCTCGGCAAAACCGAAGTTGGGGATCATGTTATCCTTATCCTCCAAGATGTAGCTTACCGTAGCGGTCACGTCTTGCACGTTCACGGACTTGTCGAGGTTCGCGTCGCCGTCGCAGGTGTAGACGGTCGTTACATATCTTATTCTCCAGCCCGGGAATAAAGGATTCGTCACGGAAACCACCACTAGGTCATTCGGCATCAATTCCTCCGCTATCGTATATTGGTTATCCTTGAAATCTATCGTATCGTTATTCACGGCCCAGATATAATCTGAGACAGTACCCGCTACCGTGGCTTGAGCCGACAGGTCGATCTTCTCACCATAAAGGCTGAAACCACCTAGACGAGCCTTGCCTACCGCAAGCAACACATCACCTTCAGCGGATTCCAACTGTCTCGGGTTCTGTACGCCGCTGAACTCCAGAGCCGATCCGGAGGTATGCAATGCCTTCAAAGCCGGGAACCTATCCAAATCAATCGAGGTAGTAGTCTTGGGAACACCATATGTCTGCAATAAGGCGGCGATCTCCGGGCAAGTCTCCTCTATCGGCTTTATCTCCGTCCAGCCCAAGAACAACCCCCTCAAATTCTTATTATTGGAAACATCGCAAGCCTTCAAGCCGGTATTGGATACATCCAGATACTCCAACGCGGGATACATGGAGACGATCAAGGTAGAAAGCGGCGTATTGCCGGCAAGCATCAAGGAGCTCAATACCGTGCTATTCTTCGGCAAGGTTAGTTTCTCTACCCGGTTGCCGTAAAGCGATAGCTCTTGCAGCTTATCCAAGGCGGACAGATCTACTTCCTTCGTGAAGCTATTGCCCATCTGATACATATATAATTTCACTAAACGTCGAGGGTTCTCGTCGTTCCAGATCACTTGCGCATACTGTGAGTTCTCGTTCGTCTGCCATGCGCCGCTGCTCCACCACTCGCTCAGCTCCTTGTTGTTGGAAGCGTCTACGATACGTGCCAAGGTAGCCACATCGCTCTCGGCGAATACTTGGGGGACGGTGGTTTCCACATGGATGCGTGAGGTCTCGATCTGCCAGCCGTCACGTACATTGATCTCCGTGATTCTACAGAACTTCGGGTTCATCAGCTTACAATAGTAGTCTCCATACTTTTCCTCCTTGCTGTCCAGCACGAATACGCCCGGACGGTTTGGTACCGGCTTCAATGCCTCTTTCTCCTCTATCCCATATTTGGCGTTTACCCATAGGAATACGGTCTCTATGCCATCGATCACAGCCTCCGAGGAGAGGTCGATCGTATCGCCGTTCTCGAACCATTCTATACTCTCCGGATGCGAGGGGGAAGTAAGCGTTATGTGCCCCCAACCGTTATAATTTATCTGCCGATAATTCTTTACCGTAGAATATCTCAAAAGAGATCCATCCGCATTCAAGTTACTCAAGTTCGGGTACTGAGCCAGATCGAGACTCTTCACATATCCCGGCAATCCCAACGACTCCAGATTCTTTCCCACATGCGCGGAAGGAAGCTCATACTCCGTATCTTGCAAATATAGATGACGGATAAACGCCGGTAGGTTCTTTATCAGATCGGCGAACTGCTTCGTATGCGGCAAGGCCAAATAGGTCAAGCTCGTAGCCTTATCGAAACCTTGTACCTTTAAGTCTGGGCAATACTCGATGGTCAGCCTATTTAATCGCTTAAAGGAAGAGATATCCAACGAAGTCAAAGATAAATGCTCTAGGTAAAGCTCCGTCAACTTCGAGCAACCAGTCAAGTTCAGTCTCGCCAACCTCGTTTTTTGGTAAGATCCCTCGCCCCTGTATCGCGTGCCAAATCCGAAATATTGCAGTTCCGGACATTTAGATAGGTCAAGAGACTCCAGATTCTTACTATATACATGCAGGTGCTCCAGCTTCGTATTCTTCGATAGATCCAGCTTCTCTATATTCATGAAACGCTCGCACTCGAGATACTTCAACTCGGTGAAGGCGCTTAGGTCCAGTTGGGAGATCGTATCCTTCGAGTTCCAATCAAACTCAATAGCTAGATGTGTCAACCGACCGACCTCGTCCGTGCTCCAGTCCGTACGAATCACGTCTTGATACGAGTTCCAATTCTCGCGTTCCCAGCCCTTGCTGTCCACGAACTCCTTTAATTGGGTGATATTCGGGTTATCGGCAGTCAACTTCTTCAATCCGGCGATGTCCGCAGGGGAGTAGCTGTCCGAGTTACGGGCTACCTTGATCTGCACCGTATTCATCCTCCAATTTCCGTAATTCGGATTGGTAATCTCGCACATATAATATTCACCCGGCTTCCCGGTAAATACGAAAGCCCCTTCCTTGCCGGATACCGCCAGCATGGTTGCTTCCGTCTGTTCACCAGTAGCCCGATCAATAAGGTACCATTGATATACCGATTTCACGCCACCCACCGAAGCGTAAGCGGATAGATCGATCTCCTCGCCCTTCGCGGCATAAGCGTTATAATCGTCTACCGGTGTACCGGCCATAATCGTGGTGTTACCACCAATCCAGAAATTCTCCGGTAACGGGCTTGGGAGCTTCACCGTAAACCAAGCAAGCGAATCATTACCATACAAACTCAAGCTCCGAAGTTTTGTCAAAGTGGACAAATCCAAGGATTTCAACCGGGTATTCTGCAAGTCCAACTGCTCTAACCCGGACAACGCCGATACATCCATGGAAGTGATCGTACGGGTTCTTCCATCATTAATGAAGAAACTTTTCACCCGGCTCGTGGACTCGGTGTTCCATGTCACGCCCACGTTGTAACCATCGTTCGATCCCCTGTCTTTCAAGTAATCCTTGTTGGAGATGAAGTTCCGCAAGTCCGAGTTCAGCGGATTGGCCTCGGCGATCGCTTTCAAAGCGGCGATATCGTCCTGTGAGTTATTGGCCGGAAAAACGAACGGTGCTTGGCCGCCATATACTATCCTATTGTCGTCCGCATCACAAATATCCACTTGAACCGTTCCGTTCCATTCCTCCGTGGCGTGAGCCATCAACGTGAATTGCGTAGCGGAGAAGGAAGGGATATCTAATACGTATCTGGACTCATTATATGGACTAGTCTCTTTACTTAGGTTCTGCCCGGAAAGAGTCAAGCCTTCAGAAGGACCATACAGATAAATTTTCATCCTAGCGTGTTGCCCCTGCAGGAAACCCGCCTTCGTCACGTTGATCGCAAAAGGGATATCCTCGTTCAGATCGCCGGATGTACGCGACAGACTTTCCATGCGAGGGCTCTTATCTTCCATCAGATATCGCACCTCATGCGTAGAGGAGGCCAAAGGATTCGCAGTCAAGTCTTGCGACGGGTATACGCTTACGGTATACTTCACCGTACACTCCTCCGAGCTGTACATTCTAAAATGAAGATGGGCATCATCTCCATTTTTAGACAAATTCTCATCCGGCACCCAAAAACCGCCATTGTCTAACGCCTGCGCAGGTTCGGACTCTTCCCCGAAACGGAACACTACCCCGTCCGGATTCGCCGTGTTCGCCAATTGCACGCGCATGACCATGCCTTCCGTGAAATGTTCGGCACTAAAATCTATGTACTCAGCAGCTACCGGATTCCATTTACTGATAAAACCATAAGATACAGGATACGGATGAGCGTAAAACCGTACCTCCCCTTCTGCCGGATCCGCCGACCCGACCATACCCCAAGCCAGTCCATGCCCCGGCCATGCGGCGCATAAACATAAGACCATCGCAATGAGCGACAACCTCATACTAATTCCTCGTAAAATTGTTTTCATAAGCAATAAATTTATAAATAGGTGTTTTGTATTCATAATACGTATCGGTATCTCTCACCATTCCCGACTTAGCGTGTCGTATTCGTAGGATGGCCTTTTTCCCATGCGCCGAGCGCAAACACGCCGGGCCGGTATGCGGAGGAAATCCTCCGCATACCGGCCCGGCGTATACATATAATAGATCTGGGTTAGCTTGCTTGCTTGCTTGCTTGCTTGCTTGCTTGCTTGCTTGCTTGCTTGCTTGCT
>ERZ773173.2177-NODE-2177-length-15208-cov-2.690754_pt1 | contig 15208 bp, 10 predicted proteins | sample MGYA00580535_ERZ773173 | MGnify/ENA primary metagenome ERZ773173 (study PRJEB29015, sample SAMEA2737856) | human gut metagenome | biome: human gut; feature: human-associated habitat; material: faeces | place: China | collected 2012 ...
GATCTGCAGCCGTAAAGCCACCTGCCTCCTGGGGGATCATAGCTTCTGTCCTAGTCAGTTTCTTCAGCAGCAATCGTCTGTTTCTTAGCAGATTATTGCAACGTGCCAAGAGTAATTTCACATTAAAGGGTTTTGTGATATAATCATCTGCTCCAAACATATATCCTTCTATCGTATAATCTATTGAAGATTGTGCTGTAAGCAATACAACAGGGATATAGGCCAATTCCAGAGAATTCTTAATTTTATAGCACATTTCCTTACCAGACATCACCGGCATCATAACGTCACTCACTACCAGATCCGGCTGCAACTGTTGAGCCAGTTCAAAACCCATTTGTCCGTTTGACGCTTTATATACAATATAGCTTGATGAAAAAATACCTTCCAACATATCCAATACTCCTTCATCATCTTCTACCAACAATACACGAGGTTTTCCGGATTCTTCTTTCTCCTGCCCTGCATCCATCTCACTCTCTTCAGACTCTTCTTCCGGTAATGGTTCCACCTCATCGTAGACAATAGCTTCCCAATCCAATGCAGGTACCGTTACTTTCTCATGTTCCAACTCTTCCTTAGTAAAATGGTTGTTGCCCAGAAGCAGTTGTATTTTAAAGCTACTTCCTTCTTCCAGTATACTTTCTACGGCAATATCACCTCTGTGAGCCTCAATTATTCCTTTAGTAAGAGCCAGCCCGATGCCACTTCCAGCAATCCCCCTCTGTTGCTTTTCATTCCCTTGATAAAAACGTTCAAAAATTCTGGATAAATCATCCTGGGGAATTCCACATCCGGTATCTGATACAGTTATTTCCATTATCTGCTGCTGCTTCCTGACTGATACCTTAACACTTTTCCCATCAGATGTATATTTAAAAGCATTCGATAACAGATTAAACACTGCTTTCTGCATCTGCACAGGATCAAACCAGACTTCCATCTTCTCATTGGGATGTTCAAACGTATATACTATATTTCTTTTCCGGGCAAGTTCCCAAAATGAACGGTAAACATCTTCCAGAAATGGTACTATATCAACACACTCTACCTTCAATTTCATGAATCCCTGCTCCTGTTTTCTGAAATCCAATAGTTCTGTAATCAAAAAACGTAAATTCATTGCATTCTTATGAATACTATGTAATCTGCGATAAACAGAAAGTGAAAGCTTTTCTGATTGCAACAACATCTCTATCTGCCCAACGATCAAAGTTAACGGAGTACGGAATTCATGGGATATATTAGTAAAGAAACGAAGTTTCATTTTATTCACTTCTTCTATTCGTTCCTTTTCATCCTTTTCTTTGGCTAATGAAAGAGCCAGTGCCTTACGGGCATTTCGTACCCTTAGGAAAACATATATAATTCCTGCTACTATCAGAAAATACACCAGATAGGCCCAAAAACTACGATACCAGGGATAATGTATCACAATGTTAAGTGCTATTTCCTCTCCCATATCCTCACCCAATCTGTTTTTTGCCTCACGTACTTTTAATACGTAATTCCCCGGAGCAAGATTCGTATAAATCAGTCGTAATTGGTTTGTTGATATCCAATCTTTATCAAAACCTTCTAATTTATACTGATACCAGATACTTTTTTCTAATTCGATATAGTTGGAGCTGGAAAAGTCCACCATCAGATTATTCTGCCAAGACGATAAATCGATATACTGTATAAATGGCAATGATTCCTCCAATACATGTTGGGTATCTCCCGGACACACCTTGACATTATTGACAAAAAGACTCACAAAATAAAGTTCAGAAGTGTCACTCTCATCATTTATATATAAATCTTTCTCACGAAACGAGATCACACCATCTACCCCACCGATATAAACCATGTCATCATCCGCTACACAAATTCCACCTCCATCTGCAACTGCAGAAATCATACCTTTTATAGCTCCCAACTCAACCGAATACATCGAATGGCTAAAAGGTGAATAAATAGAGATTCCTTTATCATTGGTTATCAGTATATTATTTAGAGGAGATTCGGCCAGATTATAACAGAAATTACTTAACAAACTATTTTGTTCAGCTGTGTAATGTTCCCACTTCCCTGTATCATAGTTATATGAAAACACTCCATTACCTATGGTCGAAACGTAAACAGTTCCATCCTTAGCTTCCATTATCTTAGTAATCCGTACCTTACGGTTTCCTAATGTGTCAAAGTGCACAGATTCGATCTTGCCCCAATCACTTAATGATAATTTATACAGGTCCAAATCGGCAGCCAGCCAAACATATCCCCGGGAATCAATTTCAAATGTCTGAAAAATATCTTTATTGCTGATTAAGTGGAATTCCCCTTTATCCGGATGCATACGCCAGAAGCCATTTCGGGCTGTCACATACAACCAGCCATCTTTAAATAGAGAATAATAAATAATATGGTCAGGACCTTTTCCGGTACGTTTATAGTCATCCAAATAATTATGAAAAAGATTAGTTGCTCTATCATAGAGGCTAAGTCCTCCCGTATATGTACCTATATATATTTGGTCACGGCTTTCATCATAAGTAATAGTCTTCACATTATCATGCAAAATTGAATTCTTACCACTCTCAGTAGTATAATAGGTAAAAGTATTCGTTTTCCGGTTGAACCGATTTACACCTCCTCCATCCGTACATATCCAAAGGTCACGCCTCTTATCTTCTATTATTTGCCCTATAATCGGATAATTCAAACAATTATTGTTTGCCTCGGCATAGACGTAATACTTAAATAAATCCTTTTTCAGATTGAAATAATTCACACCTCCATAATAAGTGCCAACCCAGATAGTACCTTGCCTGTCCTTATAAAGAGAAAATACAGATTCATGTGATAACGAACCCGGATGAAAATTCGGACGATATACACAATAAGTATCCGTACTGGGTCTATACATTTGCAATCCATCAAAAGTACCGAACCAGACATTATTTTGGTCATCCTCCACAAAACTACGTATCTGTTCACTTACTACACGATCGGAAGCAGATATTTCTTTTTTCAGAATTCCATCACGCCCTATCTTATATAAGCCTCTCATGCGGGAAGCAATCCACAATTCATTTCTGCTACTTACAAATAATTTAAAAATCTCAATTCCCGTTAACAGGCACTTTACGGTTTCTCCTTCCAATACATATAAACCTTTGGCTGTTCCAATCCATGTTTTATCCCCACTTTTAGCCATACACCAAATTGTTGGAGTATTCAACTTCTGATAAAAAGACAGGGAGTCAGCCTCAGCATTATATCTAAACAAGGAATCACCGGCAGCACACCAGACTTCATTATCAAAAACAGCAATGGAACTTATGCCTGTAGGATATATTTCTTTAAAACGTTCTTTTCTAATATCATATTTAATTAGCGCTCCATCCGTCTTCAGAAAAACATCCCCGTAAAAGTCACCTACGATTTGATCGACTACTCCATTAATGAACTTCTTCTTCCGAAGTTGATTATCTATGATTTCATAAGATTTATATGTAGAGAGCCGTTCGCCATCATAGATATTAACCCCCTCATTTGTCCCAAACCACATACGCCCCAAAGTATCCTGGTAGATGGCCAGAACCGAAAGATTTGAAAGTCCATCTTTCATATCCAGTTTCTTGAAATACTGTCCATACAAGTTAATGCAAAATAATAATAAGACAGGTGTTACATAGTATTTGGTTCTTTTCATATAAATTATTAATTTCTTAAAAGCAAAACTATAGAAATTATTCAAATAAGGCAAATAAACTTTTAAAATTATAGTTTTCTCGATTTTAATAGTTTCAAGCTATGCCAATAACGTCCATTTTTGTAGCACAAATTGTGTAATCATCTAAAAATGAAATGTATCAAAGAGAGCTACTCTGAAATTTTCTATACCTTTGCACTAATCCTAAAATCAAAATACAGAAAGCCATGAAAGGAATTTTCTTATCAATACTATTGTTTTTATCAACGTTAAGCATACAAGGTGCTGAGTCAAATAAAGAATACACATTATGGTACAATCGCCCGGCATACAACCGTGGGGGAAACTTTAGCCAAATTGCAGCAAGAGGATTTCCTTATGATGAAGATTGGGAGAAATGGTCACTTCCCATTGGGAATGGTGCTATGGGAGTCTGCATCTTCGGACGAACTGATGTAGAACGTATCCAATTAGCAGAGAAAACAATGGGTAACAAGGGTGCCTATGGTATGGGAGGATTCACTAACTTCGCAGAAATCTACCTGGATATTCATCATAACTATGCACAAGATTACAAGCGCGCACTACGCTTAAATGATGCAATTTCCACTGTAAACTACAAACATGAGGAAATAGAATATGACAGAGAATACTTTGCCAGCTATCCTGCCAATATAATTGCTGTAAAATTAAAAGCCAGTCAACCGGGTAAGGTGTCATTTACACTTCGCCCGGTCTTACCGTACCTGCATTCGTTTAATGATGAACAAACCGGACGTAGCGGACAAGCACATGCCGAAAAAGATCTCATAACATTGAAAGGAGAAATCCAATACTTCCATTTACCTTACGAAGGGCAAATAAAAGTAGTGAATTATGGGGGAACACTCTCCTGTTCAAACAAGGGTGAGAACAACAGCACTATAGATATAAGCAAAGCCGACAGCGTAATACTATACATATCCGCTGCTACTTCTTACCAACTAAAAGACAGTGTCTTTCTTTTACCAAATGCAGAAAAATTCAAAGGCAATACCCATCCGCATAAACAAGTTTCTGAATGTATAGGGAGAGCTGTAGAGAAGGGGTATGAAGTCCTGCGCAAAGAACACATTGCTGACTATCAACAACTTTTCAATAGAGTTAATTTCCAATTGACAGAAGATATCCCCTCTATCCCTACTGACAAGTTACTATACCAGTACCGCAACGGAAAACGCGATGCATACTTGGAAGAACTCTTTTTCCAATATGGACGCTATTTGTTGATAGCTTCTTCACGCCAAGGCTCTCTTCCCCCCAACTTGCAAGGTGTCTGGAACCAATATGAGTTCGCTCCCTGGTCCGGAGGATACTGGCACAATGTAAATGTACAAATGAACTATTGGCCGGTATTCAATACAAATCTGACTGAACTCTTTATCCCATATGCGGACTATAATGAAGCATTCCGCAAAGCTGCAACTCAAAAAGTTGTTGATTATATCACTCAGAACAATCCGGAGGCACTAAACCCGATAGCCGAAGAAAATGGCTGGACAATCGGTACCGGAGCTACGGCATTTGCCATAGAAGGTCCTGGAGGACATTCTGGCCCGGGAACAGGAGGTTTCACAACCAAACTGTTCTGGGATTACTATGATTTCACCCGTGATAAACAACTACTGAAAGATCATGTCTATCCGGCACTTATGGGCATGGCCAAATTCCTGTCCAAAACATTGAAACCCCAACCTGACGGAACATTACTGGTAGATCCGTCTTTTTCACCGGAACAGGTTCACCAGCAGGTTTATTATCGATCTAAAGGATGCATATTCGACCAAAGTATGATTCTGGAGACATATCGTGACTTATTGCATGCTGCCGAGATTCTGAAAGATAAAGATCCGTTCCTGAAAACGGTAAAAGAACAAATCGGGAAATTAGATGCTATATTGATTGGTGAATCCGGCCAAATAAAAGAATTCCGTGAGGAAAATAAATATGGAGAAATCGGACAATACCAGCACCGGCATATATCCCAGCTATGTGCTATGTACCCCGGAACTATTATTAATGCCGACACCCCGGAATGGTTAGAAGCCGCCAAAGTAACTCTGAAAGAGCGAGGCGACAAATCAACAGGATGGGCCATGGCTCACAGGCAAAACCTATGGGCACGAGCAAAGAACGGCAATCGTGCCTATAAACTATACCAAAACATCCTGACTTACGGAACTTTAGAAAACTTATGGGGTTCTCATCCTCCTTTTCAAATAGATGCCAATTTCGGAGCAACTGCCGGAATAGCAGAAATGCTATTACAAAGCCATGAGGGATATATTGAACCCTTACCTGCCATCCCGGATAATTGGGATAAAGGAAGCTTCAGCGGACTAATGGCACGTGGAAACTTTCAAGTCTCAGCCACATGGGAGAACGGTGCAATCCAGAGTATCCGGATTCTATCTAATAAAGGAGAGCTTTGCCGGATAAAATACTGCAAAGCAGCAAGTGCACAAGTGACCGACAAGTATAACAAACCAATTAAAATCAAACTTTCCGGTAATGATATCTTTGAATTCAATACCCGAAAAGGAGAAATATATGAAATCATTTTCTAACACTTCAATCATTTATCATTAACAGTATTATGAAAAAACTACATTTAATCGCTTTTACTATCCTGTCTCTGTTTTCATTCCCGATGCAGGCACAAAAACTTTTGCCTGCCGAACAAGAGATAGGGCTACAGTACGGTGCAGACCGTTTAGGAAAGCGATATGACGCAGCTATGCAAAAGTTCCGTGAAAACCGACTGGGAGCATTTATTCATTGGGGATTGTACGCCATTCCCGGAGGAGAATGGAACGGTCAGGTATATAACGGGGCTGCCGAATGGCTCAAGTCGTGGGCTAAAGTCCCCGCTGAAGAATGGCTACAACTTATGAAACAATGGAATCCACAGAACTTCGATGCAAAGAAGTGGGCTAAAATGGCGAAAGACATGGGAGTGAAATACGTCAAAATTACGACTAAACACCACGAAGGTTTCTGCCTATGGCCAAGTAAGTTTACAGAATACACCGTAACTAATACCCCATACAAAAAGGATATTCTGGGAGAATTAGTAAAAGCCTACAACGAAGTGGGTATCGATGTACATTTCTACTTTTCCGTTATGGACTGGAGTCACCCGGACTGGCGTTACAGTATCAAAAACCAAGAAGACGAGATCGCCTTTCAGCGCTTCCTGGCATTCACCGACAACCAGCTAAAAGAACTCGCCACCCGCTATCCCACTGTCAAAGATTTCTGGTTCGACGGAACCTGGGATGAAAGTATCAAGAAGAACGGTTGGTGGACCGCACATGCAGAACGTATGTTGAAAGAACTCATCCCTGGCGTTACAGTCAACAGCCGACTACGTGCCGATGATTACGGCAAAAGGCACTTTGACAGCAACGGACATCTTATGGGAGATTACGAATCAGCTTATGAACGTCGCCTCCCCGATCCTATAAAGGACCTGCAAGTGACCAAATGGGATTGGGAAGCGTGTATGACTCTTCCTGAAAACCAATGGGGCTATCACAAGGACTGGTCTTTGAGCTATGTAAAGAATCCAGTCGAAGTGCTGGAAAGAATCGTCCATGCTGTATCCATGGGTGGAAATATGGTAGTAAATTTCGGTCCACAAGCTGACGGAGATTTTCGTTCCGAAGAAAAAGAGATTGCAAAAGCCATAGGTAAATGGATGCAGAAAAATGGGGAATGCATATACGCCTGTGATTATGCAGGTTGGGAAAAACAGGACTGGGGATATTATACACATAAAAAGAATAGCGTTTATATGATAGTATTCAATCGTCCTTATTCCAAGCAACTCACAGTAAAAGTTCCGAAAGAAACCCAAATTATCAATGCCGTATTGCTGAACGGAGAAAAAATGAAAGTTACAGAGACTGCCCGCAATGAATATAACGTGGGAGTACCTAAACAGGATTTCCAGGAGCCTTTCGTCATAAAACTGGAAATAAAATCCTCTAAAACATCTACTAATAAATATCAAGAAGCACTTACTTAAAAAAAGAAATATGAAGCGTTTAATTATTTATTTCATTTTGTCTATAGTAGCGATTTACTCATATGGACAAAACAGTTTCAACAAAACTGATATCAAATCTATCATGAAAAGTGTTGCTGATTGGCAAATAGCCAATCCGGCAAAGGGGAATGAACACGATGATCTGAACTGGACATATGCCGCATTGTACATGGGCATGATAGATTGGGCCGAGTTAACCGAAAAAGAAGACAAAGACAGTTCCTACTATGAATGGTTGATGAAAATAGGCCGCCGTAACGCCTGGCAGGTAGGAAAATACATGTATCATGCAGATCATATAGCTGTGGGACAGGTATTCCTGGATATGTACCAGAAATATCACGACCGGAATATGTGGCTTCCTACACTGGCACGTACAGAATTTGTGATCAATCATCCGTCAGCCAGTACACTGGAACTGGATTACAGGAATATGGCAAGCCTGGAACGTTGGTCATGGTGCGATGCTTTATTCATGGCACCTCCTGTCTATGCTAAAATGTATATGCTGACCGATGATTGGAAGTACATCGAATTCATGAACCGGGAATATAAAGCTACCTACGACTATTTGTTTGATAAAGAAGAAAAATTATTCTACAGAGACCACCGTTATTTCAATCAAAAAGAAGCTAACGGCACAAAAGTATTCTGGGGTCGTGGAAACGGTTGGGTACTGGGAGGTCTTTGCGAAATCTTACAGACTTTACCTCGAAATAATATGCACCGCCAGTTCTATCAGGATTTATTTATTACCTTGTCCGACCGTATCATCCAGTTACAAGGAAAAGATGGATATTGGCATGCCAGTTTACTGGACCCGGACTCATATCCTTCACCCGAAACAAGTGCCACCGGCTTTATCGTATATGCCTTATCTTATGGTGTAAATGAAGGATTATTAGATAAAGCAACCTTTATGCCTGCCATAGAAAAAGGATGGAAAGCCTTGGTAAAAGCTGTAGAAAAGAATGGAAAGCTGGGTTATGTACAGCCCATCGGTGCCGATCCAAAGAAAGTGACCCGCGAAATGACCGAGGTTTATGGTGTAGGCGCATTCCTGTTAGCAGGCAACCAAATCTACAAAATGGCCAAGTAAAATAGAGAATGATCATAACATAAAAATAGTAACTTGAAAAACAATATGAAAAATAAAATCCACCTTATAATTTTACTTTTTATAAGCAGTATTATATCGGTAAAAGCAAGCGTAGCCACAAATAGCAATCTTCCGGACAACGAGGATGAATTTGAAGTACTGATGCAGAAAATCAGGCTCGACTTTGCTAAAAATCCCTCTATTGATGAAGCCTTAAAGAAATACAACGAAACTGACGGTTCATTCACAGATGTAGATTATAGTAGTATTCAGCGTACAAAATGGCCTCCTCTGGAACACGTCGACCGTCTGTACGATTTTGCCTTTGCTTATACAAATTCTAAAAATAAATATTATAAGGATGAAAGCCTCTTCACTAAAATAGAGAAAGGCTTGGAATACTGGCATGAACGTAATCCCTGGTGTCATAACTGGTGGTATAACCAAATAGCAGAACCTCAACGTTTGGGAGTACTACTCATACAACTGCGTATAGGTGAAAAGCACCTGAATACGGAATTGGAAAACAAAATATTGGAAAGAATCAAAACTGACGGAGGCGATCCTGCCAAGTGGACTGGCGCCAATCGTACGGACATTGCCCTGCACTGGATATATCGTGCATGCCTTTCCAAAAATGAAACTGACCTGAAAGTGGCACTCGAGAATGTCTACAATCCTATTGTATATACTACAAAAGAAGGATTTCAACACGACAACAGCTATTTTCAACATGGCAGACAACTTTATATTGGCGGATATGGAGATGAAATCCTGAAAGGGGTTACCCAAATAGCGATGTATACCAAAGGTACCCAGTATGCAATTCCACAAGACAAGTTAGCATTGCTCAGCAAATTCATGCGCGAAACCTATTATGCTACCATACGGGGGCAATATATGCTATTCGATGTACTCGGGAGAGGTGTAAGCCGCCCCGGCGTCACAAAGAAGATACATACAGCTTTATTCGCCAAACGTATGATTGAATTAGATCCGGATCATGCCAATGAATTTAAGGATATTATCGCCCGTCTGGATGGAAAGCAACCGGCCAACCATGCACTCACGTCTAAGCATACTCACTACTTCAGGGGAGATTATACTCTCCATATACGTCCCACATACGCTTTCGACGTTCGCATGGCATCTACCCGCACTGCACGTTGCGAATATGGAAACGGAGAAAACCTGAAGACTTACTTTATGTCCGACGGATGTACCAACATTGTAGTCGACGGAGATGAATATGCCGAAATCTTTCCTGTCTGGAACTGGGCACGCATTCCCGGTACAACGGCTCCACAACTTGATGAAATTCCCATGGCAGCCAGTGACTGGCAAACTCCCGGAACTTCGACTTTTGCCGGAGGTGTATCAGACAGTTTATACGGAGCATCTGTTTATTCATATACAGATTCCTATGCTGAAATCAATACAAGCGCACGCAAAGCATGGTTCTTTTTCGACAATGAAGTCGTATGCCTGGGTGCGGGGATACATTCCACATCACAACATCCCGTATTTACAACAATCAATCAATGCCTGTCTTCTACAGAGAATCCCATAATCTGCCAGAAAGGAAAGCTCTCTGATATCCAAGATGGTACTACCGAGTACACCTCTCCCGAATGGATTCTACACAACAAGATAGGATACATATTGCCAAAGGGGCAACAAGTCTTTGTAGCCAATCAACAACAAGAAGGGAACTGGTACGATATTAACCATACCACTTCCAAAGATATCATCCGAAAAAAGATATTCACACTTGGAGTTAATCATGGTATTACACCTGAACAGGCCACTTATGCTTATATCGTTGTACCTGGTATCCGGACAGCTGAAAACATGAAGAGTTACCTGCAAAAAAATAATATTGAGATTCTGGCTAATACAGAAAATGTGCAGGTAGTCAGAAATAAGAAAACAGACATCTGGCAGATGATTTTTTATAATGCAGGAGAGTTTACCCACAAAGACATGACAGTAAAGGTAGACAAAGGCTGTGCTCTAATCATCAAAAAGATTGATAAAGATAAAATAAAACTTCATATTGCTGATCCTGCACAGACACAGTCCAACATAACTGTAAAGATTGATGCTCCCAAACGATCAGGAACTATTAATTGCGACTTCAGCAATAGCGATATATATGCCGGAAGAACCCAAACTTTCGATATCCGGCTTAAATAATCAGACCTTATAAAAGTTAACTGACACAATCCCTCAAAAAGAAGTCTCGACCCTGATTGAATCTTTCATCAGGTCGATACTTCTCTATTTCACTTCGTAAACCGGATACAAAAAGGCAGTAACTTCACAGCTACTGCCCTGTTTTTGAAAGAGGAGTTTCCCTTTCTATTAATTACCAAAAAGAATTCAAATTATTTAAGGCGATACAATAACCAAGAACTTTGGAAATCCTTACGGTTTGAGTATTTAGCCTTGAAAGCATCACGCGCATCGGCAGCAGAAGCTCTATCATTAAAAGTACTAACAATTACACGATACATAGCTGCATCTGAATTAAAAGCAACAACAGCATTGTAACCTTCCTTATCCAAGAAGTTTTTCAGGTTTTCAGCATTAGCTTTCACACCAAAACTACCACAAACCACACTGTAATCTTTCAAACCACCTACGCCAGATACTACTTCTACTTTTTCCTGACGTACACCTGTAGTTGCAACCGGAGTGCTTTCCACTACTCTTGCTTCTACCGGAGCAGTAACTGTCGGAGCTACTTCCACTGGTTCAGCAGTCTGAGGTTCTGCCAGTTCCTGTTGTTTTGCCTTTTCATATGCTTTTTTATAAGCGCTTTCACTTGATTTGCAAGAAGAGAATGCCAATGCAATACACAATCCCATTCCTAAAATTGCTAATTTTTTCATAATCATATCATTTTTGTTAATAAATTCTATATCAATATCTTAACTATATTCAATATTTACGGAATATAGATCGTACTCCTTCATGCTCCAAACGGAGGGATGAGGAACTGAGTTCCTCTATCGTGAAGGTCCGTTCTCCATTTTCCCACCCCATATAGAATGCATAACTTTCGTACTCTACACTTTCAGGCAGCAAAATAATAGAAATTTTATCTCCTTTCAAAGAATAATTCCCAAAAAACGTTTGATAACTACCATTTTTCAATAAACAAATGGCAGAAAAACTGCCTTTCTGAAAATTATAGAAGATACTATCTTGCCGTTTTATGGAACCATCAGCATATTGATACTGCCTTAACTGCCATTTATTATCTAAATCGCCGTCAACATTACTACAAGCTGCCAGTACAAGCATTACCAACCCGATAATCAGAAATATCTTTCTTTTTCGTATCTTCATGTAGCTAATATTCCGAATAATAGGACAAATGTACGCGGAACAATCAATCTGAACGTTACTCTTATAGTTAAATTAAACTAATCGCACTTTTTTTCCTACGATAGAAACCAGTCCGAACCGTGTCAACCCCGCACCAAGTACATACCAAGTCCGTACCATCTCCGTGTCTATAGAACCGAATTTGCTACAGAGTTGGTACGGACTTGACACGGAGTTGGTCCCTTTCGAAACTGGATAAGAAAAAATAAATGAAAAAAATATATTCAAAAAAAGAAGCTACGTGAACAACTATTCAAAGAAAAATGTTAGTTTTGTAGTATTAACCTCTTTAAAATTGAAAGGAGAACATTATGAAAGGATTAAATGTACTTGTAGCTTTTCTGGGCGGTGCAGCAGTAGGCGCAGCCGTCGGTATTTTATTTGCTCCCGAAAAAGGAGAAGACACTCGTCACAAAATTGCAGAAATCCTCCGTAAAAAGGGAATTCGCCTGAACCGTAGCGAAATGGAAAATCTGGTAGACGAGATTGCAGCAGAAATTAAAGGCGAAGCAGCCGAATAAAACAAAATCTACAAAAAAACAGAGCCACTATGATGTTTGCAGACGATAGAAGTATTGACAACCTCCAGCAGTTATTCATTGAGTTTAAGAAATATCTGAACCTACAAAAAGAATATACTAAACTGGAAATAACTGAGAAACTCTCAATCCTGCTTTCTGCCCTGATATTATTATCAGTGGTTATTATTTTAGGCATGGTGGCACTGTTTTATTTGTCGTTTGCGCTGGCTTATATTTTAGATCCACTCGTAGGCGGACTCATGGTAAGCTTCAGCATCATCGCCTGTTTCCATCTTCTACTGGTTTTATTAGTAATTACCTTCCGCAAAAAACTCATCATCAACCCGATGGTGAATTTTATTGCCGGATTGTTTTTTGATAATGATAATGAAAAATGATACCATCATGAATAATATGCCTGATACTTCTTCCATGACTCTGGAAAGTATTGCATTACAGAAAAAAGAATTACGGAAGAAAATACATGCACAGAAAGAAATCATGACGGATACGGCAAGAGAATTATTTGCTCCGCTTGCACCCGCCGCTGATAAAGGTAATGCTATCATGCGTGCCTTTAATACAGGCATGGCTGTTTTCGACGGATTGATGCTAGGAGTAAAACTAATGAGAAAAGCCAGGAGGATGTTCTCTGCCAAAAGATAAACAGATATTAAAACAAAAAAGCTGCACTTTACAAAGTGCAGCTTTTTTGTTTTAATTCAATTCTAAGATTACAGATACGTTTCAAGCAACTTCACGCCACCTTCTTCCGGAACAATTGTCACTTCCTGTACAACAGCAGGCAGTAACACCGTTTCACCTGCACGAACAGCAATTTCATTCTGGCTGTCGTCTGTGATGTGGCATGCACCTTCTACACAAATGAAAATCACAAATGAATCCAATTCAGAATAGTCACACGTAATTTCCTCCGTCATATCATAGATGGAAGTAGTGAAGTAAGGACTGGCAACCAATTCTACCGGTTCGTTCTTCAAGTGATCGTATTCAGTACGGAAATCATCTTGTACATCGGAAAAATTAATGGCTTCGATAGCCTGAGTAGTGTGTAACTCACGAGATTTACCTTCTGCGTCTTTCCGGTTATAATCGAAAATACGATAAGTGATATCCGAAGTCTGCTGAATTTCAGCCACGAAAGCACCGGCACCAATACCATGTACACGACCGGCAGGCACATAGAATACATCCCCTGGTTTTACATCACACGTTTGCAGCACTTCAGCAAAAGTTCCATTATAAACTCTTTCCTTGTATTCTTTCGGAGTTATCTGCTCAGAAAAACCGGAAATTAACTTTGCCCCCTTATCTGCAGACACCACATACCACATTTCATTCTTACCAAAAGAATTATGGCGTTTTCTAGCCAGTTCATCTCCCGGATGTACCTGAATAGACAAGTCCAATCTGGCATCTATGAACTTTATTAACAAGGGAAACTTTGTGCCAAAACGAGAATAATTCACTTCACCGACAAGTTCATGACAGTATTTTCCCACCATCTCCGGGAGTGTAAGGCCTTTGTCAGGGCCATTGGCAACAACAGACTCATTGTCTTCTACAGCTGAGATTTCCCAGCTTTCGCCTACTCCGGATAGCGTTTCATTCAATTGCTTAAAAGCAATAATCTTGTCGCCTCCCCAAAGCGTCTGCTTCAGAATAGGCTCAAATTTCAAAGGATACATTCGTAGTTTTTGTTAGAGCTTTAAATAAAAATGTTACATTTTTTTAGATTAACGCGACAAACTTACAAAAAATCTCTGGAAAAGGCTAATAAAAAGGTAGAAAAGTCTTCGTAACGCCTGTTAATAAAGGGTTTGCGAAGACAAAAGAGGACAGGCGAAAAAACGGGGTAATGCAAAGGAAAGCGGATTTATGAAGCCGTTAGGTTTTCAAATCATTACCCGACGAAATGTGATTTTTAACACGTGGCACTGACATTTTCTACGTGTGGCTGTGTTTGGCTTACAAGGTCTAACTCGTTGATACTTAATTTTGCAATCAAAAAAAGACGAGTATGGCAAGAAGCACATTCAAAGTGCTGTTCTACGTGAACGGCAGCAAGGAGAAGAACGGTATTGTCCCTATCATGGGGCGGGTGACAATCAACGGAACTGTGGCGCAGTTCAGTTGCAAACAGAACATCCCGAAGACGCTTTGGGACGTGAAAGGGAACAGGGCGAAAGGCAAGAGCCAAGGGGCACGGGACATCAATCTTGCCCTTGACAACATCAAGGCGCAAATCATCAGACACTACCAGAAACTTTCCGACCGTGAGGCGTTCGTGACGGCGGAAATGGTGCGCAACGCCTATCAGGGAATCGGCAGCGAGTATGAGACGCTTATCAGGGCGTTTGACAAGGATTGCGCCAACTTCCTCA
>ERZ773173.2182-NODE-2182-length-15195-cov-4.108520_pt1 | contig 15195 bp, 9 predicted proteins | sample MGYA00580535_ERZ773173 | MGnify/ENA primary metagenome ERZ773173 (study PRJEB29015, sample SAMEA2737856) | human gut metagenome | biome: human gut; feature: human-associated habitat; material: faeces | place: China | collected 2012 ...
TAGTGAGGAAAAAAACACGGATTTCATTATTTTTATGAAACCCGTGTTGATAAGGGAGATTAGTTTTTATTTGTTTGGAATACCTTGTTTACATCAAAATCATTCCACCATTTTTCATTTTCTGTACCACCGCTCGTTACCCAGTCACTGAATTGTGAATAAGCAGTTTTGATATTTACATACTCCAAAGGCCATTTGAAATTGGAAGGAACCATGATGCCCCATGCCAGATTCTCTTTACTGATATAATATTTTTTGCTGGCATGATGGCTGTTATCGTTGTTTCCGCCAAACAGATCGATATTTGCGAGTTTGGTTGGTTGGTAGCCTGCAACATGTATTTCCTTACGTGGGTTTCTGTTGCCGTCTACAATGATAAAGACATTCAATTTGTTGACATTAAAGGCATCTGCTGATATTGTCGGATTATTGAATGTAATGGAGAAACTGATATTTTTAGGTTTGGTATTGCCTGCATAGTCTGAGACAGTATTAATCTGCTCATACCGATCTCTTCCCAATACTTTATGAGCATCATCAAACAGAGGAATCACAGTATAATCCTGACCATTTTCGATATTGTTATTATTTAGATTGAAATTCTTGGCAAGAGTATTGTCACTGAATTCAACTGGCTGTGTAATGGCATTGGCGGGTACATTGTCCAGCATAATAGCTGCTCCGATGCTTTTTGTTGCTCCGGCTGCGGATAAGTCAATACTCAACTCGAATTTTGTTACTTTATTCTCTTTATTAGTATATATTTTCCTTTTCTGAATGGTCAGAACGATGTCATTCATATCATAATCTCCATATAGTGGCCATTGGTCTTCAAAGAGGTAGGTATAATTTTTGTTGTCTTCTACTTCAATGGGGAATTCAGGATTAGTAGGCGGAGTAGGAGTTCCTCCATTGTATCCATCACTACATTCTGATTCAGGTATTGAAACCGTGTTTTTACCTTCTTCTCCCCATTCTGCGCCACCGGTTATTGTCCAGCATATGTTCCAGTCATCTATTTTTTCAATAGGACAAGAATAGAACCCTTTTATATAACCGGAGTTGTCTTTTAAATAAAATTCAAATCTATTATCTTTTAGTTCAAAAACATCGCAAAGCAGACAATTTTCTAAAGGCAGGTCTATTATAGTAAAATATACCCCATCCTTTGATACAGCTACTTTCCCAGGCAGTTCTCTCCCATCATATGCAAGATTTGCAAATAAATAATCATGAACCTGAATAATTTCACCAATATCGACACTCTCATAGATAATGCCCTGCTTTGTAACACCATTTTGAGATAATGCTATATCCCCCATATCCTGTGTGAAATATCTATCATATTGCAGCTTACCATTTCTAATAAACAATTCATGTCCGTCGTTTATAATCGGTATACCACCGCTCTCATTGTATACATGCCAATTTTCGAAATCCGTTGAATAATATGATTTTTCCTCTGACACAACATTCATATGGGTTTCAGGGATATATTCACCATATTGAGAATATGTATTTATATAATACACTCCATTTATGTATGACATATCGCTTACATAATCTCCGGAATAAGATTTTAAAACATTAAAATTCTTATCCAATAAAATAATATTATCATCTCTAGTCGCATAATTAAGACCATGACGTTTATGATTTTTTTCCCTAATCATATATCCATCATTCGTTTCAATAACTTGTGAAGTAGGTATATTACTTGAATTTACCAACCTGTCCAGAAATTTGTAATTACTATCGGTGACTGCATTCCTCCAATTGACTTTATCTTTTGAATATGTGGCTTCCCATGCCGATGCATTGTGTGCAGAGCCATCATAATATACTGAAAAATACCCTTGTCCCGTATATACAACTCTATCTTTAGGGTCGATTCTTTCATGTTCAAAATCAATCGCATATGTATCATTGCTGTGGATAATTCCAATCATCATCATAATTATGCAAATTATTAACAATCTGTATGGGGTTTTCTTTATTATCTTTTCCATAATCTTTCTCTCCTTCATAGATTTTAAAACAATTTCTTATACTACCGTCATTCGCTGTGAATAAACCTGTTTTCATCTTATATTCTATCTCTTGGTTGGGTTCTAATACAATATAATACATTACTTGCGCTCTTGTATAAGAACCTTTGGATAACATTACCGGTTTTTTATGCAAATTCTCTAAATACAAAAATTCACATGAATCACTATCTAATATAAACTCAATAGTTTTTGTAGATTCTGTTGCATTTTTAAGTTTGATGTTATATGTTTCTATAACTGAATAATTCGCTATTGGGAGTTTAAACTTTACTTCCTGACCAGTATCATAACGGTTTAACGCCGCCTCAGTAGCGATTAAACGATTGGGGACATCACCTGCTATGCTACTATCAGCACTATAATTTCTATCATGAAATTCATCAAAATACCAAACATTATCGTCTGTATCATAGTCATATCTATCTTTTTTACTATTATCTACATATCTAAACTTTAGCAATTCTGTTTCCGTTGCAATGTCTCTAACCCTATACTTATACAGATTACCATTACCGTCTTCAACACCTGAAATGCTTATGTCTGATGTTGCATCCTGTTGTGGATTAACATTGGACTCCCAGAATACACTTTTATATCCGAGAGGATTATTAAGATTAAATGTTCTTACCGGAATATACTTTTCATCTCCCTTTATTTCATATGAAAAATCCGATATGACTTCGTTAGGAGTGTTGGAAATTCCTTTAAATGCACCATCTCCAATATATGGTGCGTTATTTTCACCTATACTCATGATATTTTCTCTGTTGTTATATGCCATTTGGTTAAGAACAACTTCGCCCTCCAAAACTTCAAATTCAAATATTATATAAAACGGCATTTGGTTATCAACAACATCATCATACTTCGGTAATCGTGGATATTCTAATATTTGGTCATTATACCCATTTTTATATATTTTTTCGTTATAGATATCTTGAAGCCACACTGAATAACCTTCCTTTGAATTCAAAGTGTAGTATCCTTCATCTATTCTACCATACAATCTATTAGTATACTCATTAGTTTTTACCTTAAAAAGTTTTTCACACTTAAAATATTCCATATTCAAAATGGCTTGTGGTGATGTCCAATCCTCGTCCCAGCCATCCATTTGAGGTGCATTTATACCAATTGCATTTACCTTAATTTTAGCATTTTCCGAATAAAGTTGCACATCCATGATGGCAGACTCACTGGAGTAATTAAGATGCCAAGACATAAAGGTATATTTCCCTTTACCTAAATGTTCCTCTCTTATAAAAGCATATGGAGCATAGTCTGCCAAAGTATTATCTGTTATTGCTTCAGGCGCATCTGAATAAATAAAATATTCACCTTCATTTTCATGTTGCTGGAATACAATATCCCCATCCTGCGGTTCATCTACTTGCAATTTATAAGTTTCTGTACTCTCTATCGTATCTATAGTAACAACTGTACCCTTTTCAAGATGATATTTATAACAATCACACTTCTCTGTTTGAGTTGTTTTATTTCCATTACCATCTATATAGTTAAGTTCTCTATTAGCCTTCCTCATTTTCCGAGTTATAAATTCAGGTACACTGCTGTTAAATCCTCTATACAATTCAGTATAGTATTCTTCCACTTTTCTGCCTGCTTGGTCTGTTAAATTAAAAGTTGTACCCGGTGTAACATTAATAATATAACACCCATTTTTTTCAGCAGTAAATGACAGTATCTTTCCATTTACCTTATCTTGTGTTACTACTTGATTAAAAGGTATAATCTGAATATGAGACACTTTGGATATTTTTAAATTAATAATGTCTATTCCACTTCTTACTAAATTTAGTTGGAATACACCCGGTCCGTGAATTGTATAAACAAAATCCCCTTTTTGCGTTGTTTCAGGAGTAAATGTGCCTGTACCTTCTATACAATCCATTTCACCTTGAATTGTTGTTTCTGTACCGCCTTCAATTTTTACTTCGTATTCTTCATCATCTTCAATATGTATATTAAAGGCAGCCTTATTGTTATTATTAAAGGAAATGTTCTTAATGATTCTCTCATCAGTAGTCATATAAACATCAACAGGAACTGCTTCTGTATTTTCTTCAATGTTTGCTATAATAACAGGAATGTTTTCATCCATGTCAAACAAACATTTGATAAGTATTGTGCATATCTCTGAACGCCTTATATCCGCATCCGGCGCCATTGTGTTTTTATCCTGACCGTTCAAAATATTATTCATATACAACTTATATATGTAGTTTTCATTCTTATTGCCCGATACATCAATAAAATTTTTATATGCATTTTTTCTTTCATTCTCTATGTTTTCAACTTTATCGTATAATAAGGTGGGTACATTGACTTCTTTTCTTTGATCGAAAAACAACTGACAAATATATTTAGCCGCCTCTCCCCTGCTAACTTTAGTCTCTCCTATGGTTATCAACTTATCAAGTTTATTGATACTAACATCTATATCTTGATCATCTATTGTCTTAAAGCCCAATTCGCTTGCCTTTTTCATATAAGGATATGCCCAATATGTTGTTGGGTTATCATCCGCAGTCAATATTCCGTCAACTTTTGCACTTTCAAACATCATTCTGAATAACTGTGCTAGTGTTATTGTATTATTGGGTTCAAACTTATTTTCATCTGTACCCGAAACAATGCCTAAATTTGTTGCTTTAAAGATGTAATCATGAAACCAGTCATTGATAGTAATATCTCTATAATACCTTGTATAATATACTTTATTGGCGCCGTATATATCAGCCAGACCATTTGTAAATGTAACAAGAGAACCCACCACAAAATTACGTTCTGTATTTTCTCCCGTACACTGCGCGGTTACATAAAGCGTTTTATCTACCGAATTGAAATCTATGTACCCCGATTTACCGTCCAAAGCTTCACGTCTTATTGTATTTAAGTCATTTTGTTCATTGTCTATCGTAAAATCGTAATTTGATGGGTATTGTATTTCAACAGTAATTTCTGAATTTGTTCTTGTTACTTTTTCATACAAATTTGTAGCTTTGCCAACAGTTGACATCAAATATTCATATGTATCAAACACAGCCTGAATTTTATTAAACTCAATCTCTTTATTCTCATTATACCTTACTAGTGAACCACCAATTGGGTTTCTGTATTCATATACAATTTCCCACTCATCATCATGTTTCATCATCATAGGGAATCTACGTTTCATATTTTTTCTTAAAACAGTTGCTGCTTGAGTTATATCTGGATTTGAAATAATAATTTTCCTATTATTAGATATTTGTCCAAATATACTATTCCATACATATTGAAAATCATATGGAACTTCCCCAAATTTTGCGTTTTCTCCAGAAACAAAACTCTGTAATTTGTCCTCTAAATCAATGTTATTCCCCGAATAACTGCTTGCATTAAACAAATCATATTCACTTTTATTCTTAATTCCTATACTTGCTTTTAATGGTACACATTTATACATATTCAACATTGATGCCATTTGTAAACCTGCATTGTTATCTGCTCCGACAAACATATGTCTATCAGTTCGAAAATCACTTAATACTCTATACACATTATAATCTATGGTATTAGCATAAGTCTGCGCTGCTTCTGTCATATTAAATTCACAAAATGCTAAATATAAATCAGATATAGATAATCTTAAATCCAAATCCGTAGGACATTGATATATCCCATCCATATTTAATGCGTTATTCGTATCTGCATTCAATACAAATACAAATGGTATTATTCCGTAGTCGCTCAGCTCGTCCATCTTATCTTTAAGAGCCGAAATATCATCTACTTTATGTGTTGTTACTAAGACAACTTTATTCCTGTTGCTTGATTCTTCATCAAACACACTAATTGTCCTGTCCAAAATAGATATAATATCGTTTGTCCCTGTATATTCCTTTTCCTGTACATCTGATATTGCCTTATCCAAATCGTCGGTAAAACCCTCAGAATTTGATGATAGTACCGCATATCTTGTATCTTCCGGCACTTGCTCTGAAATAGATTTAAAGCTATCTATCCATCGCTTATCACCGTTTATGTCATATTCATACATAGAATATGACATATCAAATCCCATTACAACATCAAAATCTGTTGTAATCCCTTCATCATTACTATCGTCCAGCCCGAACAGGGAAAAACCATTCTTCTCCTGTATTGCCTTATACAACACATTTTCATCTGTCAACGAGCTTGTATCAATAATGTTCTCATTGTTTTCTATTTCATTGTCATTTTCTGCAAAAGCTGCTGTTAGACTCATTAACATACAAAAAGTTAATATAAATGATATTATCCTTTTCATTTGTTTCCTCCTCCCAAAATTCTACTTGTAAATCTATTGTTCCAAGTCAATTAAATATGTTGAATTAAAAAAATTCAGATTATCCTTTTCTACATATATCAATATTGGTCCTGGTTCTGCCCACGAGGTTACTTTTAGCTCTCCTGTATTTGAATCAATACTGACACCCCTTTTAGGAGTCTTTAGTGACCAATGTACATCTGTTCTAATTTCAGTGCCATTATTCTTTGTAGCTGCTTTGGCAAAATAATTATATGTTACACTGCCACTATTAGGAATTTGAGGATATACCTCACCAGAAATATAAAGATTTTCAATATCTACATTTGTAATTCGAACATTATCAATACATAGCTTATCCTCTGATGAAAATGCGAAGTAATTTATATAATTACATTCTCCAGCAAAATCAGCATTTTCTACTTGGGCAAGTAAATCGTTTGTATCTCTGTCTATAACATAAATACTGTACTTCTGTGTATTCACATTTAAAGCCATTTTAATAGTATACCACTTAGAAATATCACTCAGGGTAAACCATCCTTTCTTATCTGCTTTATACATGATATGAAAGTCACCTTTAGAATAATATTCTAAATAATCCGCTGTTTTTCGAAGTCTTCCTGCCATAGTAAAACCCTGAGCAGATATATCTCTTGACTCTCTAGTTTGAATCTGCATAGCTGCAGACGTAAATTTTATATCAAATTCACAGTATAATACTCCCGTAGAATATATATCTCGTGCTTGGAAATTATAAAAAGATGAATCTTTATGTGTCAATACCATATATTTATTCCATATATCACCTTCAACAGACTTAATCCCACGTCCTGTATTATCAATCCAATTTTCGGTTGATGATGCTTCAAAATTATCGTCAATAAATACTGTATCCTGTGCGAACACATGTGATGTCATCATCATTGTAATAGTTATCATAATAATTAGAGATATAATTTTTTTTACCATTTGTGCCACCTCACTTCTTTTCCTTGTTTCCGTTTAAAAGAAACGATTTTTTATCAACGTAACCACGACCATCACCTATGCCTACGACCACTTTAACTTTTCTATCTCCTGTATTTGGGTCAGCATAGAATATAACTCGCCTATAATCTTTACTTGCACCAGCGAACATTCCCTCTCTCGCCGACCAAAAGAAGAACGGAAGTGACCTTGTATCGTAATTATAATCCCCCTCATCTAAATAAAGCTCATATATCCCTTTGTTGTCATCAAGAACCTTCGCGTTCACATTTAAAATCTCAGGTGCATCTGCAATGTCACTGTTATTTGTTTGTTCGTACTCAAAGCCCACTGTTCTAACAGGAATATCCGAATTCTGATTTGCTATATCAGTCAAAATGTCATATGAATATGTTTTATCGGACACTTCTCTTGAATCATATGAATATCCGCCTGTTAAATAGATGTGATTATCCATTATATCAAATCCATAATATATAAGATCATTAATATAATTACTTGTAATAATTTCCCATGACTTTGTATCCGTTACATATTTTAATATATCAACATTGCCCTTCTTATTCACTGCAGCACATACAAAATCATTATTATAACCTTTACCTCTAATATATTCACTTTCATATGGCATCCTTGCCTTAGGTTTCCACATATCATCGACTCTGGCATACACACTTCTAGAGTATCCATTATAAGTAGTACCACCTACGATATATAAGGTCCCACCACTAATAAAAGATTGTACATCCATCATAGGCTCTGGTAAATCAAATGTTTGAGATACCTTTGCGGTCGCTGTATCAAACACTTCCACGGTATTAACATATCCATTAGAATTCCTTCCACCTATTATGTAAATATATCTTCCATCCGTTACAATACCTGCTCGTCCACGTCTAGTATTTATATTTCCTTCTGTGCGCCATACCTTTTTTTCAGTATCATATGATCTTACATCACTGTAATATATTCCGTTGCTATATCCGCCAACAGTATATAATTTATTATCCGATGTAATAAATGCAGCATCCTTTTTTATGTTCTCTGTATTATTATCCTCTTGAGTCCATAATCTTGTATCTGGATCATATACATCAATACTACTTAGCACCTCGTAATTACTACCTACTCCACCAAACACATATAATTTGCCATTTATATTATCCATACCATGTCGTGCGCGATTATTATATAAATTGTTCAATTTTGCTGTTTTATGTATATTGATAGCATAGCCTGATGTACTTCTACTATAATAAAAGTTAAATGGTTTCAAAGCTATATAATATGTTCCTGCTTTAAATTTGTAATTAAATACATTATCAAAATAAGTATTAAAATCATATATTTCTTTCTTATTAGCATTGAATACCACTGCATCTGCAAGAGTTTTTAACTCGAAATCAATAGGGTCTTGTGTAGTAATCTCTATATCATATGTTCCTGTAGTCGGAATAGTGAATTTTAGAAAATCTATATCATCCTTACCTATAAATGATTTTTGAATCTCAGTTTCTATTGGTATGGTTAGAGCATTATCTATATTATCCGAGGCATCATCTTCTACTTTACCTATACGATACATATAGTTTCCGCGATGAGTTTGTTCAATATCAAAAATATCAATACTATATGTCTTTCCTGCTTTTAAATAAGTAGCACCAAATGATTCTGTATACATAGAATCAACTAATTTTTTTCCGTTCGGTTCTTTTATAGTTATATTGAATGAATATTTTAGATTATTTGACTGTATAGGGTTACAATGTACAATATCATAATATCCATCCACTGAAGGAGTAAATTGATAAGTATCTACATCATCCACAGAATTTATTGAACCATATATATAATTAACCCATTTATTTTTCACACGTTCGGGATTATCATCTTTTTCATCAAATATACTACGCTTGAACATTAGTTTTTGATCTTCTCCATATGTAACTTGTCCGCCAAACACATAAATAACATCGTCTGCAATTACCATATTATGACAAGCCAAGCCCCGTATCATTTTTAAATCATTGTACCATTCTGCTCTCCAATTAGAAACAGTTGATAGGGAATCAGTATCATAGCGATATTTAGTATTTGCTATTGATACTCCACTGTTTATTTCACTACGTCCTCCAGTTATATATAATTCGTTTGTGTCCATATCCCCGCGATTTACAAACGCACAATCATATACTTCTCTCGGCATTTTATCAATATACGTCCATTCATCATCTTTAATATTATATTCATATATGTATTGGTTGTTTATTACATAAAAGCCTCTATTTGTTGGAACAGCATAACTATCTATTGCATAAGTAGACATTGATGCAAGTTGCTTCCATGTTTGTGAGTCAAAATTATACTTATATGCTTTATTACTATTTATGCCATTTTCTTTGCCGGAAAAAATATATAATTCTCCATTATACATTCCTGCTGAATAATTTGTACTATTGTTTGGGGTTATAATTTCCTCAAGCCATTTATTTGAGTTGACATCATAAACAGAAATCGTGCTTACTGCATTTCCTGACAAGTCATATCCTGCACAAATATAAACCTTATCATTTGATGTTACAGCCATATGTTTATATCTGCCAAACGGCATCTCTTTCTTTGTTGTCCATGTTTCACTAATTGTATTATACATCTCAGTTTTATTTGTGACTGCCCCACGTTCACTCCCACCGAATGTATAAATATTGTTATTGACAACCACGCTTGACATATAACTTCTTTCACTTGTCATAGTTCCACACGATTGCCATCCTGTTCCGGAAAATGATGTAAGCATAATATCAGAATCATTTTCTCCTGTCCCCTCATCCCACGTTTGCAAAAAATCTTTTTCATCTTCTTCCGAAATATTTTCACAACATTCCACATCTATATTTCCAAAACCGGTTATTCCTTGATTTACATCTATGTTGTGCTGTTCTTCTATAATCTCACAATTCACAGTCTCTTCTTCTGTCTCTATTCCATTTGCAAAAGCCATTGTTGCAGAACACATCAATGAAATCACTATAACCATTGATATCAATTTCTTCATATTTGCCCTCCAAAACCATATATTTTTAAAAGAAATACGGAGAAACGGTATTCAAATGCCGCCTCTCCGCCTAGTTGTTCTTATTGAATTGTCACCTTATAATTTCCTGCCTTAGTTCCAGATATTCTTAAATAATATGTACTACCCGATTTTGCTGAAAAACTTGTAGGATTGCTCGACTGTAAACTACCGGAACTATTATACACATCCACCTTGAATGTGCCACCAGGGCTTGTCTTTCCAATAGTCACAGTTTTAGTAGATGATGCCTTATATGCAATCACGTCCACATCGCTACTTGTTTTAAGGCTACCGTTAATTATTGATTTACCTGTAAATAATGGGTAATAATCCGCTTTTGTTAATATAGATGAACCTACCACAAAGTTGTCATTGTGTGAACCTTTTGTATATGTAGCTGCATCTCCACAGGGAACCATACTATCATTCCAAGTGTAGTATTTTACAGAGCCAACTTCATTATATAAACTGTTGGACATAGTAAATGATGGAGCAATTGGTTCGCTAACACCCGGTGATATAGTCTTTTCCAACATATTACTGATTGTTTTAAGCACATTATCCGAAGTATACTGAGCCATGTAACAAATAGCCTTCTCACTGCTATTACCATGATTTGTAACTACACTTTCAAAATTCATTTTACCAGCCTGGAATAAACCTTCATAATATCCACTGCTTGAAGAACTTCCATAATACATTCTTGTTCTGCTTGTCAGAGATGTACCTGATGCTCGACTTTGCTGCGGAATTACATTTTTATCAGCATTACTGATTTGTGTCCAAGCTAAATCCATTTCTTCATCAATAGGCAACATTGTCTCTGATGCATTTGCTGCAAACATTGTTATACCACCGTCTAGCAACACTTCTTCCTCTGATAACACATCATCATTGTCATTCTTTAGGACAATGATAAACTTACCACCAGCGCCAAGTTCATCTTTGTTAAATGTTGTTGCAAATGATGCTTCTTCGCCACTTTCCAAATCAGTGCTAGATCCCATTGATGAAATTTCATTTCCTTTAGCATCCTGACGGATTACTTGATATTCAACATTACCAGCTATTGCATCAGTATTTTTTATGCCTGTCCTAAGAACAATCTGCTCTCCATTCTGAATTTGTCTTAATTCGGGTGTGATTTCTGCACTCATAACAACATCTCTATCTGTAGCACAAACTACTGATAAAGCAGATAGACTTAAAGCTACTGATAAAGCCAAACTAACAACTGAATTCTTTTTCATATTTCTCTCGCCTTTGTAAGAATTTACTTCATAAAACTATTACATTATCATAAGTCACTCATTTACATACTTATGTGTCATTTGTTAAATTAGTAATAGGTATTCTCTGTGTATTATATTACTTTCTTTTTACTTTCAGTAACTGCAATCAATTTTATTTTCCCTATGATTGCGAATAGCATAACCGAAATAACACTGATTCCAATTATGTATGCAAGCTCGTTACTGATAAATAAGCTCACCATATATGTAATTACAATTATAACAATGTTAAATCTTGCTCTTTTTTTAAAAACCTGTTTCTCGCACTCATCTAGCGGTTTATTAACAGCCTCAACAGGGGATAGTCCCCAAATAATAATTGCTGAAATTAATACCATCGCAGAAATTCCATATATTCTAAAGGGTATGTATGTTATAATCACTATTGCAACCAAATACATAATACATGAAGATATATAACAACACACTGCAGATTCAAAGTGAAATCCACCCGTATATTTCCTTATAATTTTATATATAAGACAAAAAAGCAAACATTCCCATAATCTATGTGTAATAATACCTATAATTATCATAGAAATAATATTTACACATACATTAAATAACATATTCATACCATATATATACTCATTGCTCTGCTCATTTGGTATTGTTCCGCTACTAATTCCATGCAAAACAATTTTTTTGCAAATCTTATGAAACATCGCCTTCTTAGAATTTGCGATATTTTTTTAGATTCTCCGGTGGCGTATCCTGTCCATTAACCCAGCAAGCTGTAGCATTGGCACTGATTACCGTCATAGCCATTGCACATATCGGCAACAGCTTCATTATCATTTTCATTCCAGACTTAAACACTTTATTTTTCATATAACATATCTCCTTTCATTAAAACAATACCTATTACTACTGTAATCTGCATTATATGCTTATAATATAATTGTGTCAATAAAACAAGAAAAAGTGGTTTGTTTTTTGGAAAAAGTGGTTAATAAACCATACAGAAACAAAAAAAGGATGTAAAAATAACATTTTCACATCCTTGTAAATTATTTAGTTTACTGACATCATAATCATTGAAGAAAAAATCTTTTCTCCACTATCATATTCCATTCTTAAATCTCCATTGTATTGTTTTAATGCATTGACAACGCTTTTTAATCCAATTCCATGTTCTCCTTGTGAAATCTTTGTTGTTTTGTAAAATCCATTTTCTTCTATTGGCTGTTTATCACAACTATTTTCGATTTTTATAATCACAAAATTATTATTCATCTTGTATATGTTTACATATATAAGCTTTTTTTCTGAAGTTTCACTTCCCTCTATAGCATTATTAAGCAAATTGGAAAATATAGAAATAATGTCAATATCTTTCATAAAATCAAAATTCACATCTGTCGTATGTATTTTTAACGTAATTTCTTTTTCTGTACATATCTTTTGTTTTTCAGACAGCAATATATTTAAAACTTTATTTGTAGTATAATTTATAACTCCAATTTCCTCATTTCTTATCTTGATAGATTTTAAATAGTCTATTGCACTACGAATATCTGTCTGTATATATGTTTCTAAGACTTTAAGATGTTCACGGAAATCATGCCGCATTATTCTCGTCTGAGATAACTTTTCTTCTAACATATGACAATATGCCAATTCTAAAGTATTTTTATACTGTTGTTCTTGGAAATCCTGTATTTCTTTCTGATATTGCAAAGTCCTTTCATGCACCCAATAAACAATTATATTGGCTATTATTCCGAATACTATTATCAGTGCAAATATAACTCTTATTCTTTCATTTATCTGCGGAAATACTGACATAATAGATACTATCACCATAATTGTAAAGAAAGGTATTGCTAGCAAGCTCAAAAAACCATCTATTTCTTCATATTTTGACTTTCCTTTTGCAACATGTTTTGCAATAATTATACCTAAAAAATATATGAGTTTTGATAACACCGCATGGATTATTCGCGCACTTAAAGATACATCCAACAAACCCTTAGGATAGATACCTATACCTGTAAACATAAACAAAACCCCTTCTGCAAGCATCATAATTGCAGTTAGCATAAAAGCTTGAATAATAGCATTTTTCAATGTCACTTTAAAACACAAATACATAAGCACAAATGTTGCAATAGAAAATGCTATTACATTTAAAGTAGGCTGATAGAATGAAGAAATAGCATACAACATCATATATCCTACTATTATACTAATATTCGCATATAAATATTTGGTTCTTGGTTTAAATAATGCATTTGTATAATATATAAACACAATGCATCCAATAAAAATAGATATTAATAAATTAATTCCTTCTATCATATTTGCTCTCCTCCTATAATAAACATTTGTTCTTTAAAAAAAGGATACTGACGTCTTGACATATGAACGCTATATTTTTTTGTTTTATATGCCAAATATACTGTTGTTTTTGTGTATTTCTCTACATAATTCAAATTTACACAATAGCTACCATGACATTCACAAAAATTTCTCGTAGGAAATTTTTCCTTTATTTCTTTGTAAGAGTCAGAAACCACATATTCATTAGATATTGTTACAATTTTACAATGCTTATTTTCTGGAGTAATGTACATTATATTACGAAGAGGCAGTTCAAATTTTCGTTTACTCTCATATATTTCAACTTTAATCGTCTGCATCTTTTCCAAAATTGGTGCAATGCTCTTTTTCAATCTATATCTATCAATAGGTTTTGACCAATATCTAAAAGCATACTTCTCTATTACTTCATCAATATATTCTTCATAATTAGTAGTAAAAATAATAATACTTTCAGGATAATAGCGTTTTATCATTTTAGCTACCCATACACCATTTTTATCTGAATCTTTTAATTCAATATCCAAAAAAACTATATCATATTGATCCTTATTTTGTAATAGTTCATTCGCATCCATATACACATCTATAAAATATTTTAAATGCATTTCATCAAAAACGTCTTTTACAATATTGCATGTTTGTTCCAACGCAATTTTTTCATCATCGCAAATAGCAATACGCATTTCCATTTCCTCCTTAAGCATTTTATTCCTCCCTTCCATTATAACTATATTTTTGTAGATTGGTATATTATTCTTGTATTTTCGTCATTTTATCTAATTTTCTGCACTTTTATTATCTATAATCAACAAAAATCGCTCATATAAACTGTTGAACAGGATAATAATATAAATAATATCCCATTAAACAGGATATGTCAATACGCTTTGACGGTTCAACAGGATATTTTTCTAATTTTATACTGTACAATAGTATATAAAAGGAGTGTTTTTTATGAATTTAGATGATTTATTTGCAAAAAGATTAGCACAACTTAGAAATCAGAAAGGTGTTTCTGCAAGAGATATGAGTTTATCGTTAGGACAGGGAGCCGGATATATCAACAATATTGAAAACAAAAATAATCTGCCGAGTATTCTTCAAGTTTTGTGTAAATACAAAATAGTGCAGAAAAATTTATTTAAG
>ERZ773173.2191-NODE-2191-length-15135-cov-3.178714_pt1 | contig 15135 bp, 15 predicted proteins | sample MGYA00580535_ERZ773173 | MGnify/ENA primary metagenome ERZ773173 (study PRJEB29015, sample SAMEA2737856) | human gut metagenome | biome: human gut; feature: human-associated habitat; material: faeces | place: China | collected 2012 ...
AATGTACAGGGTGTTGTACCAAACAACGAAGCAATCGTTACAGCAGGTCTTGTTGATTATGCCGGACCAACAGCACTTATTATGTGCTTCGGTATGTTAGCAAACATTGTAATGGCTCGTTTCAGTAGATGGAATTACATCTTCTTAACAGGTCACCATACATTATACATGGCTTGTCTTATTGCCGTAGTACTTAGTGTAGGCGGACTTACAGGTGTTCCGCTTGTAATTGGTGGTTCATTAATCTTAGGATTAGTTATGGCATTATTCCCAGCAATCGCTCAGAAGACTATGACAAAAATCACAGGTACAGAAGATATCGGATTTGGTCACTTCAGTACAATTGGTTACTGGTTCGCAGCTCAGGTTGGTAAATTAACATCATCAAAGGCTAGAAAAGAAGGAAGAACAGTTAAGTCAACAGAGGATATTAACTTCCCACAGAGATTATCTTTCATGAGAGATAATACAGTAGCAATCTCAATTACAATGATGGTTCTTTTCCTTGTTGTAACAGGTATTGCTTCAACTAAGTCAGGATTCGCTGAACTTGACACTAACTATGTATCAGGTGGTTATACTAACTGGTTTACATACGCACTTGTAACAGGTATGAATTTCGCAGGTGGTATTTACATCATCCTTTCTGGTGTACGTATGATCTTAGCAGAAATCGTACCAGCATTTAAGGGTATCGCTGACAAGTTGGTTCCAAACGCAAAACCAGCTATCGACTGTCCGGTAGTATTCCCATACGCACCAAACGCAGTACTTATTGGTTTCCTTGTATCATTCGTAGGTGGTATCGTTGGTATGTTCATCTTATTTGGTATTAAGGGTGCAGCTCTTGCAGCAGTTCCAATTATTCTTCCAGGTGTTGTACCTCACTTCTTCTGTGGTGCTACAGCCGGTGTATTTGCAAATGCTGAAGGTGGTTTAAAAGGATGTATCGTAGGTGCTTTCTTCCACGGTTTATTAATCACATTCTTACCAGTATTCTGTATGCCGGTACTTGGTGCTTTACATTACGCAGGAACAACATTCTCAGATGCTGACTTCTGTGGTATTATTTTAGGAAACATTGCAAGATTTACAACAGGTAACTTATTATTAATTGTTTGTGTAATCTTATTCTTAATCCCAATTATTTACAACTTTGTTGCAAAGAAACCTGCAGCAAAAGCTGAATAATAGTTATTGACAATTTAATATTTGAAAACTAAATAAAAATTATCCCCTGCAACTTTTAGCAGGGGATAAAACTTAATAACAATAAAATTTTTTATAAAAGGAGATGTTTATCATGGGAATCAAAAAAATAATGTGTTGTTGTGGTTCAGGACTTGGATCATCATTAATGATTAGACTTAATGTAGAAAAGGCATTAAAAAAATTAGGAATTAGCGGAGTTGAAGTTATGCATTCATCTTTATCAGATGCATCAGCTAACGCAGCAGATTTGTTTGTTGTAGGTGGCGACCTTGAAAACTTTACTCACTCATTCCCTAAGGTAGTTCTTTTAGAGAATATTATGTCAATGCCTGAACTTGAAGAAAAGTTAAAGAAGGCTTTTGACGAAGCACAGTAAAATTAAAAATTAAAGTCATTTTAGATTTAACCCCTTTCTTTTGGATGCTGTCGCAAGGGTTCTAAGCTCCAGTCAATTGAATGCCAAACGTCAGCATCCGGTAGAAAGGAAACGTAATAAGCAAAAAAGTAAATTTCTTAGATAAAAAACACAAGAGAGAATAAAAGTATACATAAGACAAATTAAAGTATACGAAAGATAACAAATAGAAGACTAAAGAAATTAAAATACAAATGTAAAAGTTATAATATACAAAAGAAAAAACTTTTAAAATTTATTAACATCGAAAACAAACAGGAAATGTAACAAAATAGAAATAAAGGTTAGGAGGCAATGATATGAAGTTTTTTATTGATACAGCAAATGTAGAAGATATTAGAAAAGCAAATGATATGGGAGTAATTTGTGGTGTAACAACAAACCCATCATTAATTGCAAAAGAAGGAAGAGATTTCAATGAGGTAATCAAAGAAATTACTACCATTGTAGACGGACCAATCAGTGGAGAAGTAAAAGCTACAACTGTTGATGCAGAAGGTATGATTGCCGAAGGACGTGAAATCGCAAAAATCCATCCAAATATGGTAGTAAAGATTCCAATGACAGTGGAAGGATTAAAAGCAACAAAGGTACTTTCATCAGAAGGAATACCAGTAAACGTAACATTAATTTTCTCAGCAAATCAGGCAATACTTGCAGCAAATGCAGGAGCAGCATATGTATCACCATTCCTTGGAAGATTAGATGACATTAACACACCTGGAATCGACTTAATCAGAAACATTTCAGAAATCTTTGACATCTACGGATATGATACAGAAATCATTGCAGCATCAGTACGTAACCCAATCCATGTTACAGACTGTGCATTGGCAGGAGCAGATATTGCAACAGTACCTTACAAGGTAATTGAACAGATGACAAAACATCCATTAACGGATCAGGGAATTGAAAAGTTCCAGGCTGATTACAAAGCAGTATTTGGAGAATAATATATAGTTATTATAGAAAGGTAACATTGATATGGAGAAGTTAGAATTAGAGAAAATTGCTAATAACATTCGAAAAGAAACAATATCAATGATTCATAATGCAAAGTCAGGACATCCGGGTGGAGCATTATCAGCAACAGATATTTTTACATACTTATATTTTAATGAAATGAACGTAGATCCTAAGGATGAAAAGAATCCTGACAGAGACAGATTCGTTTTATCAAAGGGACATACAGTTCCTGCACTTTATGCAGTATTAGCAGAAAAAGGATATTTTTCAAAAGATATTCTTATGACATACAGAAAGATGGGTACAATTCTTCAGGGGCATCCTGATATTAAGAAAACACCTGGTCTTGATATGTCAACAGGATCTTTAGGACAGGGTATTTCAGCAGCAGTTGGAATGGCTTTAGGCGGAAAGCTTAAGAATAAAGATTACAGAGTATACACATTAGTAGGTGACGGAGAGATTGACGAAGGACAGGTTTGGGAAGCTCTTATGTTTGCTTCACACAGAAAGTTAGACAATCTTTGTGTTATCGTTGATAATAATGGATTACAGCTTGACGGAACAATTGATGAAATCATTGGACCAAATCCATTAGATGAAAAATTCGAATCATTTGGATGTCATGTTATCAAAGCAGACGGACATGATTTTGATTCACTTGAAAAAGCTTTTAACGAAGCAAAAACTGTTAAGGGACAGCCAACAGTAATCATTGCTAAGACTGTAAAAGGTAAAGGCGTTTCATTTATGGAAAATAATGTTTCATGGCATGGAGCTGCACCTAATGATGAGCAGTACAAACAGGCAATGGAAGAATTAGAAAAGGCAGGTGAAGCATTATGTCAGAAGTAAAGAAGATTGCAACTAGAATGAGTTATGGTAACGCATTAGTAGAATTGGGAAAAGAACATGATGACTTACTTGTTTTTGAAGCTGACCTTGGTGGAGCTACAAAGACAACAATTTTTAGAGATGTTTTCCCTGACAGACATATTGAATGTGGTATAGCTGAAGCCAATATGGTTGGTATGGCAGCAGGTATTTCAACAACAGGAATCGTACCTTTTGTATCATCATTTGCAATGTTTACAGCAGGTAGAGCGTTTGACCAACTTAGAAACTCAGTTGGTTATCCTCACTTAAATGTAAAAGTTGGTGCTACACACGGTGGTATTTCAGTAGGACAGGATGGTGCTACACATCAGTGTAACGAAGATTTTGCATTAATGAGAACTATTCCGGGAATGGTTGTTATTTGCCCAAGTGATGATGTTGAAGCAAGAGCAGCAGTAAAAGCAGCTTATGAATATAAAGGACCTGTATATATGAGATTCGGTAGAGTAGCAGTTCCTGTAATTAATGATAATCCTGACTACAAATTTGAAATTGGAAAAGGTGTTACTTTAAAAGATGGTAAGGATTTAACAATTATCGCTAACGGAATCTTAGTGTCAGAGAGTTTACAGGCAGCTGAGATGTTAGCTAAGGATGGTATTAATGCAAGAGTTATTAACATGCATACAATCAAGCCATTAGACAAGGATTTGGTAATTAAAGCAGCTAAGGAAACAGGAAAGATTGTTACAGTTGAAGAACATTCTGTAATAGGCGGACTTGGAAGTGCCGTAGCAGATGTTGTAAGTGAAGAAAATCTTGCACCTGTACATAAGATTGGCGTTCAGGATGTATTCGGAGAATCAGCATTAGCTGAAGAATTACTTGAAAAACATGGATTAGATGCTAAAGGAATTTATAACAATATCAAAGATTATTTAAATAAGTAATCAGAAATTTGATGTTTAACATCAAAATAGTATTAAATATATGTGCTCAGTGTATAATATTCCGGTGGCGGTAAAATGTTACCGGAATATTACTTTACACAAACAGTTAAAAAATCTATACTAAACAGGAATGAAATTTAACAGACAGATTATCAGAACTTAAAGTTGTGTTTTGATAATAATGGGAGGTATAGAAATGAAGAGACAGGAAATAACAGTTAAGGCGAAACAGGGGATACATGCAACTCCGGCTATTGTTTTGGTTAATCAGGCAAGAAGTTATAAGTCTGACATAAAACTTTATAAAGGAAGCAATGGCATTGACATGAAGAATGTTTTGCGTGTACTTGGGCTGGCAGTACGATGTGATGATACCGTAGTTGTTGAAGCCGAAGGCGAAGATGAAGAATTGGCAGTAGAACAGTTAATAGAAGCTATTTCTAATATGAAGTAGAATTTTCTTTTGAGCAAATTTAGGAGGATTTTATGATTAAATTAGTAGCTATGGATATAGATGGAACTTTGTTAGACAGCAACAAGAATTTGTCAGAAGAAAATAAAAAGACAGTTAAAGAATATGAAGAAAGAGGTATAAAGTTTACTTTTTCTACAGGAAGAATAGATAACGAGTTAGAAGAGGTGTCCTCGAAAATGCCATATGTTAAATATGGAATAATGTGCAATGGCGCATATGTAATTGATTTTGAAAATAATAAAATGCTCTATTCAGATTTGTTGGACATGAGTGATGTTAGATATATATATGATACAGTAAAGGCTATGGACATGGATATGATGTTTGAGTTGCAGGCTGATGGTGTAATTTATTCAGAGAGAAGATGTATAGAAGATACTAAGAGATACAATGCTTATCACATAGATGAGTTTATAAAGAAGACCAGAGTGCCTGTTGAGAACATTGGTGAGTATATTGCTTCAAGAGATAAGCCGGTTGCCAAGGTTAATATTTTCTTTCCAACTGCTGAAATAAGAGATGAAGTAGTTGAGAAGATTAAAGATATAAATTACGACCTTTCGTATTCGGAAGGCACTAATTTGGAATTTAATGTTAAGGGAACTACAAAGGCAAAAGGGCTTGTGGCTTTGGCTGAGTATTTAGGCATTTCTATAGAAGAAACTATGGCAATAGGTGACAACCTTAATGATGTAGATATTTTAAAAAATGCAGGGATTTCAGTAGTTATGGATAATGCCAGAGATGAAATAAAAAAGCTTGGAGATTTCATAACTTTAAGTAACGATGAAAACGGTGTGGCATATGCCATTAAGGAATTAATTAATTCTAATAATTAAATATGTTAAAATGTTGGACCATTTGTCCACAGATTCCCGTCTTTTGGTCCACATTATATAAAGCCATTTTATGGCGATGAAGCTGTCACTATGCTGAAAAATTCGGCACAGTGGCAGCTTTAAATTTTAGGAGAATAGAAGTTTTTTAGGGGCTGGCTTGAGGAACTCGTAATGTCAGCCACTCAAACTGTACCCTTAAAAAGAAAGCATTTCAAAAACGTTGATTATTCTAATTAATGTTAAACTTGGTAATAGTACAATATTCTAAAAAATATGGTAACATAGATAAAATATTATAAAAAACTATGTTTTAAGAAAATGGAGTCTAGTATAAAAACTTTTACAATTTAACAAATCATCAAATTAGTAAATTAAAGTGAAAAAGCTTGACAGAAGGCTTTGTATCAGAATACAATGACTAGGAACGTTTTGCAAAACAGTTACATTTTGAATTTTGTAGGGAATTTTTGTTAATAAGAAATTATTAACATTTATTTTAGAATAGTTGGAACGCTTGAAAAATACGATTCAAAAACTAAAAAATGGAAAACGATATCAGCTATATCAAATCCAGAATTTATTTGGTAGTATAAACAACTATTAAAAAGTGGAGGAACAGAGATGAGATGTCCATACTGTAAAAATAAATATGAAGGATTAATATTTATTTTTAATACTAGATGTGCTAAATGTGGAAAGAAAGCATCAAATTATAATAAGAAAAGATATTCATTAGTTAGTTGTGTTAATATTATACTGGCATTATTAATATATGCTTTACTTAATAACTATTTTGGAATATTTAAAAATTATATTGTATTACATCAGATAATTTCTTTTGTTATACCAATGATTTTTTTGGGGATTCTACAAGCAATTTTACTAGCAAACATTGATTGTAAAAGAAGACGTAAAAGAAAGAATAATAATGCTTGACTTTTTACGGTACATTTGATAGCATTTGTTAGTAAACTTTAGTTTAGTAAAGTAGTAGAGAACGAAAATTCAGGAGGAAAATAAAATGAAAAAATTATTAGTTTTAGTTCTTTCATTAGCTATGGTTTTATCACTTTCAGCTTGTGGAAATAAAGAAACAAAGAAGAGCAATAGCGATTCTTCAAAAAAGAAATTTACAGTAGGTTTTGATGCAGAATATCCACCATATGGATATATGGATTCAGATACAGGTGAATATACAGGATTTGACCTTGAATTGGCACAGGCTGTTTGTGACATGGAAGGTTGGGAATTAGTAAAGACACCTATTGAATGGGCTTCTAAAGATGCTGAATTAAATAATGGAAACATTGATTGTATTTGGAATGGATTTACTATTAACGGTAAGGAAGATAAGTATGAATGGTCAGATCCATATGTAAACAATCAGCAGGTTGTAGTTGTAGCAAAGAATTCAGGAATTACTAAGTTAGCAGATTTAAAGGATAAGTATGTTGCAGCTCAGTCAGCAAGTGCAGCCCTTCAGTTATTACAGAAAGGTGGAGATCAGGAGAAGCTTGGAAAGACATTTAAAGAGATTCAGGAATTTCCTGATTACAACACAGCTTTCTCAGAATTAGAAGCAGGTACAGTTGATGCTGTAGCAATGGATGTAGGTGTTGCAAAATATCAGGTTAACAACAGAAATAACAATTATGTTATTCTTGATGAAAACCTTAATTCAGAACAGTATGGAATTGGCTTCAAAAAAGGAAATACAGAACTTAGAGATAAAGTTAATGCTGATTTAAAGAAACTTTATGATGAAGGTAAAGTTGATGAATTAGCTAAAAAATACGGAATAGAAGATATGATTTGTCTTGGAGATAAATAAAAATGACTATAGGAACAGGATTTATGATAGTTGCTACTACAATGCCGATGAATATGATGTTAGAGAAGATATCATTAGGTATGATAGAAACAGTAAAGATATTTGTTTTAACACTGCTTTTCTCATTACCATTTGGTCTTGTTGTGGCATGGGGACGAATGTCCAGAATTAAAATAGTAAAATGGTTGGTTAACATCTACATATCAATAATGAGAGGAACACCTCTTATGTTACAGGTTATGGCAATATATTTTGGACCAAGCTATTTATTAAAAATACAGATTTCAAGAGATTACAGATTTTATGCGGTAATAATTTCATTTGTGCTTAACTACGCAGCATACTTTGCTGAAATATACCGTTCAGGTATTGAGTCAATGCCAAGAGGACAGTACGAAGCAGCAAATATGCTCGGATACAACAAGGCACAGACTTTTATGAAGATTATATTACCACAGGTAATTAAGAGAATATTGCCATCAATTACTAATGAAGTAATTTGTCTTGTAAAAGATACATCACTTGCATTTTCAATAGCTTATATGGAAATGTTCAGTATTGCAAAACAGATAGCTTCATCAACATCAAGTTTGACACCATTCTTTGTTGCCGGAGTATTTTACTTTGTATTTAATGCTTTGGTAGCTTGGATTATGGGATTAATTGAAAAGAAATTAAGTTATTACAGATAGGGAGAAGAAACATGAGTGTATTAGAAATGAAACACATCAAAAAAAGTTTTGGCGAATTTGAAGTGTTAAAAGATATTTCCCTTGAAGTAAATAAGGGAGATGTTCTTTCGATTATCGGACCGTCAGGTTCAGGTAAGTCTACTTTATTAAGATGTGCAGTAAACCTTGAAAAAATTTCAGGTGGAAAGATTGAATACAATGACAAATTAATGGCTGACACAAACGAGAATGGCATAGTAACATATGCACCTAAGTCTCAGCTTAAGGAATTGAAATCAACATACGGATTGGTATTTCAGAACTTTAACCTTTTTCCACACTATTCAGTTTGGAAAAACATTACAGATGCTCCTTTAAATGTTCAAAAAAGAGACAAGAAGGAAGTGGAAGAAACAGCCAACCGACTTCTTGAAAAAATGGGAATAGCCAACAAGAAAGATGCTTACCCATGCGAACTGTCAGGTGGACAGCAGCAGCGAGTTTCCATTGCAAGAGCATTGGCAATGAATCCGGATATACTATTTTTCGATGAACCAACATCAGCATTAGATCCTGAACTTACAAAGGAAGTACTAAAAGTCATAAAAGAACTTGCAAGTGAACATATGACAATGGTAATAGTTACCCACGAAATGTCATTTGCCAAGGAAGTATCCAATCGAATAATCTTCATGGAAAATGGAGTAATCGTTGAGGATGGAACACCTGAGCAGGTATTTAATTCGCAGAATGCAAGAACTAGAGAATTTATAGGAAAATATAATTAGTATTTAAAAGGGAAGCCACCATTCAGTTAGTGACTTCCCTTTTTGTATTTTCAGGAACTCATCAGAGATAGGCTACCAGCAAACACGTTGATTTTCTTATTTTGCTCCGTCGTCTATTGTAAGGCGGAAACCTAAACTCGCCTATGGCTCAGACAGTAGGTTTTACGCCTTACACTGTACTCGCAAAATTTCAAAAATCTGCCTATTGTTTGTTAGGCAGCCTATCTCTGGTGATTCCAAGCGAAAGTAAAAGAACTATGAATGACTAATGAATGGTGTCTTTATATATAATACAAGGGAGAACTATTTGCAATTTAATTAAATATTAAGGTTTGCTTAAAAAAAGCTAACGAAATTATAAATTAAAAGTAATAGGCAAAATTTTATTTTCATAATAGATTATATATGCTATTATTAGTTGCAGTAAAAAAGGAAAATTATGTTTTCCTAATATTTGAATTATAAGAGAGGATAGAGTATGTTGGATTTTATTGAGATTATTAAGGTTATTTTTTTAGGAATTGTTGAAGGGATAACTGAATGGCTTCCGATTAGCAGCACAGGACATATGCTTTTGGTTGATGAATTTATAAAGATGAATGTAAGTGCTGACTTTAAGGAAATGTTTTTTGTTGTTATACAGCTAGGAGCAATACTTGCGGTTGTTGTTTTGTTTTGGAATAAAATGTTCCCGTTTCAGTTTAAGGATAAGAGCAAGCCTGTTATTGAAAAAGATATTTTTTCAATGTGGTTTAAGGTAGTTGTTGCTTGCATTCCGGGAGCTGTTGTAACTATTTTGTTTGATGATTTTATTGAGGCACATCTTCACACACCTATTGTGATTGCCATTACATTAATTGTATATGGTATTGCTTTTATCGTAATCGAAAGATGGAATAAAACAAGAACACCTAAAGTTTTAACTTTAAATGACATTACATATAGGACTGCATTTATTATCGGACTGTTTCAGATTTTGTCAATTATACCGGGAACTTCACGTTCAGGCTCAACTATTATAGGTGCATTATTGATTGGCGTTTCAAGAGTGGCAGCAGCAGAATTTACGTTTTTCCTTGCAGTGCCGGTAATGTTTGGATTAAGCTTTCTTAAGATAATAAAATTCGGACTGGTATTTTCTGCAACAGAACTTACGGTTTTGGTGATTGGAACAGTTGTGGCATTTCTTGTTTCAATTCTTGTAATAAAGTTCCTTATGGGATATATTAAAAAGCATGACTTCCAGATTTTTGGATGGTACAGAATAGTGCTTGGCATATTAGTGATTCTGTATTTTAGTTTTGTGTAGAATAAGGAGAATAAATGATAGATACAATACTTTTGGATTTAGATGACACAATATTGGATTTTCACAAGTCAGAGGCTTTTGCTTTGAAGAAAACATTGGAAGAGCTGGGCATAGAACCGCTGTCATCAATTATTGAAAGATATAGTGAAATAAATGACGCCCACTGGAAGCTGTTAGAGCTTGGAAAGATTACAAGAGAGCAGGTTTTGACAGGCAGATTCCAGATTCTTTTTAAAGAGTTAGGAGTTAACCAGTCAGGAGATAAGGCATGGCAACTTTATGAAAACAACTTAAGCAACAGTTACTTCATAATTGATGGAACAATTGATGTTTTGGGAAAACTAAAGAACAAATATCGATTGTTTATTGTATCTAACGGCACAGCATCAGTTCAGGACAAAAGAATTGCCGGTGCTGATATCTCAAAATATTTTGAAGATATTTTTATTTCTCAGAGAATTGGATATAACAAGCCTAAAGTAGAATTTTTCAATGGTTGTTTTGAAAAGATGAATAATCCTAATATTGAAGGAATGATTATTATTGGGGATAGTTTAAGTTCAGATATTCTAGGTGGAATTAATGCAGGAATTCATACTTGCTGGTACAATCCGAAAAGAAGCGAGAATATGACAGAGATAAAGCCTGAATATGAAATAGATAGTTTGGATAAAATATTTAAGGTGCTGGAAGAGATTTAGCGGGTAATGACTACTGTTGCAATTTTCTAATTGATGTGATGCTTGTCGTTGAAATTTTGGGCTGCGTACCACAAAATATCTTAAAATTCCACAAAGATTACACCAAACAAAACAAAAAGCCATACAGATTCAACTTGAATCCATATGACTTCTTAAATCTAATTAAATTGTATCCTAATTATAAATTGCAACATACGGAACTTTATATATTGTTTCATATGAAGAACAAATCTTGTCAGCGATTGTTACAAGATAGCTTTCTTTGTATTTAGGTAATCTAATGTTAAGTGGAAACATATGCTTTTCTATAATATCTTTTTCAATAGGTGTAAGCTCAAAATCACGGGAGGCGTTTAAAAGTGCCATTCTTGCATGACTGAAACCGTGCCATTTGTGAGATTCATCACTTATATGCCAATCATAAAGAAAATAGTCATGCAATAAAGCACCACGTATTAAGCTATTGTAATCGCAATTAATGTGAAACTTCTTTGCAATCGAAAAGCTAACGTAAGCCACGGAAATGCAATGCTCTAATGTGCTTGTAGTACCATGCTGTATGTATTTATCCATTCGTTTTACTTTTTCATTCTCAATAATCGGTGTTACTAATTCAATAAATTCATCCCTATAATTTAAATTAATATCCATTAAAATATGCCTTTCCAAATAAAATATATCTTTTTAAAGTTTATTAATGCTATATTTTCACATTACAGAATCATAATACTCCAATAAATAGAAAATGTATAGGGAAAAAAGTTTAAAATTTTGTGAATTTTAATAAAGGATTTTAATACATTAAAAGAAAAAGTGAAAATTAATAAAATTCACAGCATTTTTTTTACATATTTTTAACTTGTATAAATATAGGTTCATTGTTATATTATAAAAAGAAAAAATATAGAGTGTTTATTATATTACGCATATCATTGATAATGTGAATAACTTTGGTATAATTATACGATAAAGATATAAGATAAATGCAATTAATTAATAAAATTTAAAAGAGGAGTGGTCGATAGATGAAGAAAAATATGAAAAAAGATATTTTAGTTATGGGTTTTGCGATGTTTGCTATCTTTTTTGGTTCAGGTAATTTGATTTTTCCACCGATTATAGGTTTAGTATCAGGTGAACAAGTTGGCTGGGCAATTATCGGTTTAGCACTTACAGGAATTTTATTTCCTATGATGGCTTTAGCTTCTGTAGGTAATGTAGGATATAATTTGCAAGATATGATGAAACATATCAATAGTTGGTGGCATTATTTATATATGGGACTTGGTTTATTAGTTGTTATTTTTGGTACTATACCTAGATGTGGAGGTGTAGCTTTTGAATCTGGTATGCAAGGCATTTTTGGTGAATTGCCATTTATGGCGAGAATTATTTTTTTAGCTATATTTTTTGCAATATCATATTATTTTGCTATGAACCGTTCCACTGTTATTGATAAAGTGGGCAATTATTTGACACCAGCTTTACTTATTACTTTATTGGCAATTGTTGTATTAGCCATTGTAAATCCTATTGATACATTACATAGTAGCTCTATTTCTACAGCCAAAGAGTCATTTTTGAATGGATTTTTTACAGGATATAATATAGGTGATGTAGGTATAGGTATTATTTGTGCAGGTATGTTTATCACTGCTTTTCGTGAAAAAGGTTATTGCAATAAACAAAAATATAATAAAATGATGCTCGGTATTATCTTAGTAGGTTTTACTTTATTATTTGTTGTTTATGCTGGCTTAGCATATTTAGGAGCTCAAGGTGTAAATTATTATAGTTTAGATGTAAATGCTACATTTTTACTCACTGATTTAGTGAAAAATTTAGCAGGTTATGAAGGTAGTTTTATTTTAGCTGTTGCTGTTATTTTGGCTTGCTTGACTACTGCTATAGGTATGATTGCTACTGCTGGTCAATGGGTGGAAGCATGGTTTAAAGGTAAAATTTCCTATAGACAAGCTTCTTTGATGATTACTGTTGCTATTTTTATGATTTTATTCCCAATGTCAGTAGTATTGACTTTCTTAGGTTTAGGTAAAAAATGGGTACCAAATGATGGTGCATGGAAAGGTGCTGTTTGGGTAGCTTTTATTATGTCATTATTTGATGCTTTGAATTTAGCAGTGATTACAGGATTAGTAAATATAGATATTTCTGGCTTAATGAATATTATCAATCAAATTCCATTAGCTAAACAAGGCTTTGCATGGCTTATTCCTACAATTTTAGGTTATGTCATAGGTGCTGTTGTCTATAAATTTAAGAAAAAAGAAAGTGTTGCTTATGAAGTTTGGGATAATTAATTTTAATTAGTATTTGGAGTATATTTTATGGAAGAAAATAATTTTATTTATGAGAATGGAAAAATTTTCACATCAGATGAAGATAATCTTCATGCTAATAGTATGATTGTGGAAAATGGATATATAAAATGGATAGGAAAAAAAGAAGATAGACCAACTTGTGATTTTCCAATAATAGATTTAAATAATGCTTGCGTATTGCCAGGATTTGTAGATGCACATATGCACCCTGTAATGCTGGCTGACTTTAGCAAAGAAATATCAGCATTATCTCCAAAGGTGAATTCTATAAAAGAATTGATTGCAGAAATAAAAACAAAAGCTCAACAATTGAAAAAGGATAATAAGAATGAATGGATTTTGGGCTGGGGTTATGATGAAGGGAAATTCGCTGAAAAACGTTCTATAACTCGTTGGGATTTAGATGAAGGAACAGAAGATTTTCCTGTGGCAATCATTCGCACTTGTGGTCATATAAGATGTGTAAATAGTAAAGCGTTAGCTCTAGCAGGAATAGATAAGAATACGAAAGACCCAGAAGGTGGGCAAATTGAACGTGATGAATTTGGCGAGCCTACAGGTGTTTTAAAAGAAAATGCTAGAAATTTAGTTTTGCCTTATATACCTGAATTAAATGAAGCTGAAAAAGTACAGAATTTAGTAGATTTAGGCGATTTATTAACTTCACAAGGTATAGTGGCTGTCTGTGATATGGGTAATTTGGATAAATCAGATAATTATACTTATTATAAAAAAGCAATAGCAAAAGGTTTTAAGCAAGAAGTTTCTATGTATTATATGTGGGATTTCTTTATGCATGACAAAGATTTTGCTATTAGCAAGGAAAAACAAAATAATGACAATCAAGTATTTGTGGCTGGATTGAAATTAATTGGTGATGGCAGTGTATCTGGTAAAACTGCGTGGATGGATAAGCCTTATTTAAATAGCGATAGTTGCGGTATAAGTGTATGTTCTGATGAACAATTAGAAACTGCAATTGATTTTTGTAAGCAAAATAAATGTCAATTATCCGTACATGCTATGGGAACAAATGCCATAAAACGCGTAGTGGATAGAGTTTATGCAGAAAAAGATTGGCTCAATCAAGATAGACCATATGTAAGAGTTGAACATATTACTTTACCTAGTCAAGATAGCATTGATAAAGCCGTAGAAAAAAATATTGGTTTTGTAACTCAACCTATTTTCCTTTATGCAGAGATAGAAAGTTATCTACAAAATTTGGGCGAAGATATCATGAAAAAATGTTATCCAATAAAATCTTTATTAGAGCAAAAAGTAAATCTATGTTTTTCTACTGATGCATCAGCTACATCATGGGCAGTGCCTTCTGATCCTTTTGTTTGTATCAAAGGAGCTGTTACGAGAAAAGCATATAATAATACAGATTGTGGTGATGACCAAATCATAGATATGAAAACTGCGATAATCTTATATACAAAAAAATCGGCACAAATTGCAGGTTTTAAAAATCTTGGTCAATTGAAAACAGGATATAAAGCAAATTTTATAACACTTGATAGAGATATTTTTGCCATAAATCCTCAAGATGTTGATAAGGTAAAAGTTAATAAAACTTATATTAGTGGCAAATGTGTTTTTGCTAGATAAGCTGAAAATATTAAATAATATTTAATAAATATGAGAAAATAAGAGAGAATTCTATAATATTATGGAATTCTTTTTTATTTATATTGATGTATTTGTAAAAATCAGATTATTTTTATTTAAAGAGTAGAAAATAAATACAGCTTGCTATATAATATTAAGGAATATAACTTTTATTTTTGTAAAAA
>ERZ773173.2204-NODE-2204-length-15073-cov-4.197563_pt1 | contig 15073 bp, 7 predicted proteins | sample MGYA00580535_ERZ773173 | MGnify/ENA primary metagenome ERZ773173 (study PRJEB29015, sample SAMEA2737856) | human gut metagenome | biome: human gut; feature: human-associated habitat; material: faeces | place: China | collected 2012 ...
CCCGCCGTGACTCAGAGTGGATGGGCAAGCTTTACAGATACCTCGGTCTTTCGGTTGGTCTTATCTGCCACGATCTCGATAACGATGGCAGAAAAAAGGCTTATGCCGCAGACATTACATACGGAACAAACAACGAACTCGGTTTTGACTACCTCCGTGACAACATGGTAGTTTACAAGGAAAACAAGGTTCAGCGCCCGCACGCATTTGCGATTGTCGATGAGGTTGACTCAATTCTCATTGATGAGGCGAGAACTCCTCTTATTATTTCGGGTAAGGGCGACAAGTCAACAGACCTTTATGCAAAGGCTGACGCTTTTGCAAAAACTCTTAAAGTTCAGCGTTTTGCAGAACTTGACGCAAAAGAGGATATGGAGGAATATTACAAGGAAAACGACATTGATTATGTTGTTGATGAAAAGCAGAAAACAGCAACCCTCACACAGAGCGGTGTTAAGAAAGCCGAAGAATTTTTCGGTATTGAAAACCTTACCGATCCCGATAACCTTACAATTCAGCACCATGTAAATCAGGCTATCAAGGCCAACGGCGTTATGAAGCTTGATGTTGACTATGTTGTCAAGGACGGCGAAGTTATCATCGTTGACGAATTTACAGGTCGTCTTATGTATGGCCGTCGTTTTAACGAAGGTCTTCACCAGGCCATTGAGGCTAAAGAGGGCGTAAAGGTTCAGAGCGAAAGCAAGACTCTTGCTACAATCACATTCCAGAACTACTTCCGTCTTTACAAAAAGCTTTCGGGTATGACAGGTACTGCTCAGACAGAGTCGGAAGAATTCCAGGAAATCTACAAGCTTGATGTTGTTGAAATTCCTACAAACAAGCCTGTTTTAAGAAAAGACCTCCCCGATTCGGTTTATAAGACAGAAAACGGCAAGTTCCACGCTGTTATTGACGCAATTGTTGAGGCTCACGAAAAGGGACAGCCTGTCCTTGTCGGTACAATTTCAATTGAGAAGTCGGAGCTTCTTTCAAAAATGCTCAAAAAGAGAGGCATTAAGCACAATGTCCTCAATGCAAAACAGCATGAAAAAGAGGCTGAAATTGTTGCTCAGGCAGGTAAACTCGGTGCGGTAACAATCGCAACCAACATGGCAGGTCGTGGTACCGATATCATCCTCGGCGGTAACGCAGAGTATATGGCAAAAGCCGCAATGCGTAAGCAGGGCTTTACAGAGGAGCTTATTGAAGAAGCTACAGGTTATGCGGAAACCGATGATGAAGAAATCATCAATGCAAGAAATACATTCAGAGAACTGAATGACAAGTATAAGGAAGAAATTAAAGGCGAGGCTGAAAAGGTAAGAGAGGCCGGAGGTCTTTACATTATGGGTACGGAAAGACACGAGTCACGCCGTATTGATAACCAGCTCCGTGGTCGTGCAGGTCGTCAGGGCGATCCGGGTGTCAGCCGTTTCTTCCTCTCAACCGAGGATGACCTTATGCGTCTGTTCGGTGGTGACAGAATGAAAATGATGATGGAGCGTATGAATGTTGCCGAAGATATGCCTATTGAGAATAAAATGCTCACAAGTATTATCGAGGGCTCACAGGAAAAGGTTGAGCTTCGTAACTTCGGCATTCGTAAGGATGTCCTCCAGTACGACGATGTTATGAACAAACAGCGTGAAATCATCTACGGTCAGCGTGATCAGGTTCTTAACGGTGAGGACCTCCACGAAACAATCCTCAAAATGGTTGAGGATACAATCGCAACTTCAATTAAGCAGTATCTCCCCGAAGGTCCTGCAGAACATTGGAACTTCCAGAGCCTTAAGGATTACTACGCAGGCTGGCTTATAAGAGATGAATCAAAGTACGATTTCAGTCTTGAGGATCTTGAAGATATGGAACCCGAAGAGATTCAGAAGATGCTCGTTGACGATGCTCTTGAAATCTACAAGGAAAACGAAGAACTTCTTCCCGAGGAAACAATCCGTGAGATGGAGCGTGTTTACCTCCTCAAGAATGTTGATACACATTGGATGGATCACATCGACAATATGGATCAGCTCAAGAGCGGTATCAGACTTCGTTCATACGGTCAGCACGATCCTGTTGTTGAGTACAGAGTTGAAGGCTTCGATATGTTTGATGAGATGATTGAAAGCATTCGTGAAGATACTGTCAAGATGATGCTCATTATGCCAAAGCGTGTTTATGAGATTCAGAAAAGACAGGATGCAATTGCAGCGGCAAAGAGAGCAGCTCAGAGGGCTGCCGCAGCGGCAAAGTCTGCATCCGATGATGAAGAAGCTGTTGAACAGTCGGACGCCGTAAAGCAGGCGCTTCACCGTGAGCAGGTTGCTCAGCCTACAGAAACTTCTGCAGACGGTACGGATTCTGTCAACAAGACTATCCGTAAGGGCAAGAAAATCGGCAGAAACGATCCCTGTCCGTGCGGCAGCGGTAAAAAGTACAAGAAGTGCTGCGGCAGAGATCTTTAATATGTTTGCATAAAGCGGTTTGTATAATTGCGATTTAAGTGAATTACATTTTGAGGGGCAGAGAGCAATACTCTGCCCTTTATTTGTGCCGAATTTTCAAGGTGTTCGGTGATTAATTTGATGAGATATAGATATTGATTATAAAAATATATCTGAAAAATTCTGCAAAATGCTGGTTTTGGGGCATTTTAAAAGCAGCAATCGCAAAATAATACATATTTTCGCACGCACAGCATGGAGTAAACCTGCATAAAATTTTTGATATTTTTGAAAAAAGAATTAAAAATCAACAAATTTAGTGCTGAAATTGACTTTTTAACTGCCTGTTAAGGTTGTATAATGGGTATAATTTATCTTAAACACAAAAAATGGCGATAAATAAGTAATAAAATCACATTATGGTCAAAAATATTAAATCGTGCTTGCAGATATGCAAAATAGCCAAAAATATTACCAAAAGTTTGGCTGTATTGCCTCTACAAATATGCAATAAAATATTATATACTTGTATACAAGTAAAAAAGAAGAACAAATTCAAAAAATTGCGTTTCATAATTAGTTGGCAGATATATTGGACTGTCCTATGCAGTTCTGTTTAATTGTACTTTGACTGCCAAAACAAAGTAATCGGCAATGAAGGAGAAGAAAAAATTATGAAATTAAGTAAAAAGCTTTGCATAACCGCAAAGAAAAGCTTTTCTCTTGTGCTTGCACTTACCCTCATGCTTTCGATATGTGCCGTGTCGGGTATGTCGCTTAATGTGTTTGCGGCAACATCTTTGGATCAGAAGATTTACATTAACCTGAACAAGAATAAGGAATGGAATGGTTTTTCTTCTGTTACATGTCGTTTTGCTCAGGATGACGGCACGGTTCTTAAAACAGAAAAGGTAAGCAAAGATCCTTCGTCGGGAGTTTTTGAAGCCACTGCACCATCCGGTGCAACAAAAATTGAGCTTTCTTCCGGGGTTAATTTTACTCTTCCCGATAAGACTGTTGCAAAAGATTTTCGCCGTATCTATCTTTATAACAGCAATAATACCTATAATGAAGCTTATGCATATTCTTGGGTAAACGATACTGACTTCAACGCAGAGTGGCCGGGTGTTGCAATGACTAAGACATCTTCAGACAGCAATTACTACTATGTAGATGTTAAGTCATCCCATAAAAATGTAATCTTCAGCAACAAGGGCGAAACACAAACAAGCGACCTTGGTATTAACGACTCATACAGTGCCGATAATGCTCTTTATGATGCTTCAAAAAGTCAGTGGACTAACCCGTTCATCAAGACCATCGACATTTCGGGTGCTTCGGGTGACACAGAATTTTATCTTACGACTGACGGCTCGTTCAAAGAAAGTAAATACCTTTCTGTTCAAGCTCCCGACAAACAGTCGAAAGCAACATATAAAACAGTTTATGTTTCAAACGATGACTGGAAGTCGCTTACAAAGGTTTATGCAACTTTTGACTACAACGATGCCTATGAAGGAACAGTTGAGCTTACAAAAGACACCATAGACACCAAGGTAAGCGGTTCTGTGGTGTTCAAAGGTGAAATTCCGGCGGGTGCGCTTTTAAGATTCCATCCGAACGAACATAACCTCAACGGTGCATCTTCTGCAACATCATATCCGACAGATTCGGGATATGATGATTCGGGCTACAGCAAGAACACGGCTACATATGTTAAGACAGCCAGAGGCGAAGGCTGGACAAAATTCTCGGAAATAGACAATGTAAACTATGGTGCTGTCGTTGAAAATTCATTCTCAGATAATCCTGACATCGTAGGCGTTGACGCAACATACTTTGACTACTGGTCGGATATGGAGCAGGCGAACGGGTATCTTCAGTGTCAGGGTAACGACAATATGTATGACTATTGGTATCAGTTTGATAACTTCAACAACTACATAAGCAAGATTGCTTTACCACATAAATCGGACTGGAAGTATCCTCTCTACTTCGGTAATATGTATAGGGGTGATAAACACTACGATACATTTAAGACCCACGCAGAAGGACTTACAAACATCAACGATTTTAATGATAACTATTACTATGCAGTAAACAACGCCAACGGTATGGCATGGGGCGACGGTAATTATAACCAGTCCTTACAGGGTCTTATGTACAACAGGCTTGACAGTAAGGGCAATCTTCAGGTTGCAAATGGTGTCAAGGCTCCTTACTTTGATGCTGAGGCACTTTCAACCGCTACATATAATGATAAAAGAGTTGCCAATGTTTATAAGTCATCTTTCCCGTTCCGTACAACTACTGACCCTGATGGTGTTACTACTTATGAATTCACTTCAAAAAATGCAAAAGATAACATCTACTTTACATGGAACGGCCTCACACCTACCAAAATTAACTACGGTGCGGGCGAACAATTTGGTGTACATGATGATTTGGGAAAATTCGGCGGTACAGAAAACGGTTATGGTGTTTTCCCATTCAACAATACTTCAAATACATCATCGGGCAAGGGTACTAACGATAACCTTGACTATGGTTTCGGTATCAGACTTGATATAGACTTCAGAGTTCCGAAGAACGGTTTACTTGCAGACGACAAACCTGCAACCTTTAACTTCAGCGGTGACGATGACCTTTGGGTTTATATCGGTGAAGATTCAACAGGTGCTAACGCAGAACTTGCTCTCGACCTCGGTGGTGACCATAAAGAGGCAAAAGGTTCAATTAACTTTAATACAATGAAAGCAACAGCTGACGATGTATTTGCCGACTACTCATCTTCATCATCGTCGACAACAGTTACAGTTCCGAGTGATGAGTTTTGGGTTAAGACAAATAATAAATACTTCTGTCTGAATGTTTGGGAGGATACAAGTGTTGGTGTAGATAATAATGGTAAACGTTATGTAGAACCTTATGACAAATCAGACGGTTTTTACAAATTCAAAAAGGCAGACCTTGGCAAAAATACAAAAGCTAACTTCTGTAAGTGGCAGAATATAACTGACGGCAATCTTACACCAGATGCCCCCCTTACGCTTTCAGACCTTTACGGTGGAATGTGGAACGATAACGGCACTCCGTATACCGGAGACGCTGTGTTACATCATACAAATCTTGGCATCGTTACAAAGACAATCAACAATGGTGTTCAGCTTGATCCTAACAAGACATACCATATGGTAGTATTCTATATGGAGCGTGGTGAGGCTGAGTCTAACTTCTCAGTAAACTTCACAATGACACCTGCCAACAATGACCTCAAGGTTACAAAGGCACTTGATACAGGCAATGTTGTTTCTGAAATTTCAGATGACCTCAAAGCTAATGAAGCTTTTGATTATACAATCAAAGAGAACGGCAAAGATACCTCCGGTAAAAGCTACAAGCTTACAAAATCAGACGAAAGCACAAGCAATGAAACTCTTTCAAACAGCGGTTTCACACTTAAAGATAATTATATAGCTGACTTTGACAACTCATTCAAGACCGGCAATGAGATGAAGGTTAACGAGTCAACAAAGAGCAGTAAGCTTACATACACAACAAACTGGGAGCTCGTTAACAACAGAGTCGGTTCAACAATCGATAGCGGTTCAACTACGAACTCGGAATTCAAGCTTGTAGATGACAAGGATGACAGTGCTTATGCACAGCTCCAGCTCAACTATACCAACAGTATAGTGACAGCACCTCTTGAAATTTCAAAGGATGTTGTTGGTGAAGACGGTAAAACCGATTACGATACAGATCAGCAGTTTACATTTGCGATTGCTCTCGACTTTGACGGCGACGGTTCAACCTATGATTACAAGACCTATCCTCTTGAGTATCAGCTCAAAGAAAAGAATGCAAGTGGTTATTCAAACACAGCTTACCGCACATCTAAGGACGGTTCGTTCACAATCAAAAAGGGCGAAAGCATTAAGCTTCTCAATATTCCTGTAGGTGCAACCTATAAGATTACAGAGAAAAATGTTATAGGTTATGTTCCTTATAAAGTAGGCAATCAGGACTTCAACGGTACATTCGTCGGTACTCTCGCCGAAGCAGGAAATGCGCTTAAATTTATCAATAAGGTTAATCCTACAAACATTGCCATTTCGGTAAATAAAACTCTTGACGGTCAGGCTTACAGCGGCAGCAAGTTCGTCTATACATTGACAGGTCTTGAATCAATGGATACAACAAAACCTGATGCCGACGGCAAACCTATCAAGACAAACAGCGCAAAAACAATTTCCACGAATTTGAAAACACCTGACAAAAACGGTAAGGTTGAATTCAAAAACCTCAAATTAGTCACTGCGGGTGTTTACAGATTTAAGATTACCGAGGCTCTTGCCGAGGGTGAAAATGCATTCGATTATAAAATGGATACAAACACCTGGCTTGCCGAGATTGAATTGCTTGAAAGCGGTGAAGTAACGGCGGCTAAGTACATTAAGGTTAAGAGCTCAGATATTGAAGACAAAACCGATGCTCAGCTTGCAACTTACTTCAACAATTCTTCTCCTGTTGAAAAAGCCGTGTTTGAAAATGAAACCACACACGGAAGTGCAACAGTAAACAAGAAGAATCAGACAGGCGGCAATGTAAGTGATACGGAATTTGCTGTGATGAAGGTATCCGAGGAGGGTATCTTTACTGCAGATGATATCAATACAATCATTAATGATGCCTCAATGAAAACTCATATGGTTTCTAAAAAGACAGACAGCAACGGTCAGGCTGTGTTTGACAAGCTGACAATCTTCAAGGACGGTCAGGGCGAGTTTACAAAAACAAACGGTAAAGTTGTATGGAACAAAAGTTCCGACAATTATATAACAGGTACTTCAACATATCAGACATACTGTCTGTTTGAGTACAAACCGTCAGAGGGTTACACCCCGAACTACACACTTTCATACTTCACACTCCCTGTTAAGGGTGAGTACAATGTTACATATAATTATGTTGACGGTGCAATCACAATGCCTTCGGCAAGCGGTGACGGAATGAACGGTTATGTTGTTCTCGGTGTATCGGTTGCAGGTCTTGCGGTGACAATGTTCACGGGCTACGCAATCTATTACGGAAAAATTCGTAAAAAACGCAGAGCAAGACGCAGAAAGTAACCCAATATGATTTAACTTGTTAGGACAGGTGATTTTTTAATCATATGTTTCTTTCATAGAAAACCTCTTTGACTGCTACGGACACCGTTGTTAGCCGGTGTCTGCCATGCAGCCACCCCAACCCGTTTAACCATTCGGTTAGAATATAATTACATATATTAAATCAAACACAAAGGAGAAAGTAAAAATGAAAACTACAAAGAAAATCTTTGCAGCTGTTCTTGCAGTAATGATGATCGCTCTCATGATCCCATTCTCAGCAAGCGCAGCAACAGACGATGCTTATAACGCATTTATTAAGGGCAAAAACGGCTTTACAGTAAATGTTTATAAGGTAGCAACAATCAACACAACAACAGGCGAATATACTGACATTAAGGGTGGCGTCGATGTTGAAACAGCTCTTAAAACTTGGAAGAGTGCAACGGGCAATGACAGTGTGGCTCTTCTCGCTGCTTGTGAAAGTGCAACATTTGCAGATACAGACAGCAAGGGTAACCATACATTTGCTTCTGACGAAGATGTTTACAACTTCGGTACAAATGAAGCAGGTGTTTACTATGTTAAGGTAACAGGTCAGCCTGCTGAAACAAGCGTAAAGAAAAAGGGCGGCGCTCTCTTTGCTCTTCCTGAGGGCACAAAGAAAACTCAGGGTTCAGAAGAAGCTCCAATCGAACTCAAGATTAACACAGGTGAAGTTACAGTTTCTAAGGAAATCGTTGGTGGCGACATCGATGCTACGCACACAACTGCTTCTGCAGGCGACACCGTAACATTTAAGCTCACAGCTTCAGTTACAGGTTCTAAGGAAGTTCCGCTTACTGAATACACAATCCACGATAACCTTTCAGATAGTTTTAGAGATCCAGCTGTAACAGAAGTTATGGTTGGCAGCACTAAGCTTCAAGAAGGTACAGATTATACTGTAGATAAAACAAATCTGTCAGATATTCAGATTTCTCTTTCAGAGTCTTATCTTAAAGCTGCTAAGGAAGGCACAAACGACTTCTATGCAAGTTCAGATGTTACTGTAACACTTACAGCAGTTCTTAAGGACACAGCTGTTTCAGGCAACACTGCAACAGACAACAGCAACAGCGACAGCCTTACATACACAAACACATACGGTCAGACTTCAAAGCCGGGCGATGATACAGTATATGTTTACACATTCGACCTTCCTGTATTCAAGTATGATGGCACAACAACTGACAAGACGGGTCTTGGCAATGCAACATTCGTACTCAAGAAAGCAGATGGTACAGAGGTTGCTACTAAAGTAACAAGCGTAGAAGAAGGTAGCAAAGGTAAAGTTACATTTGAAAAGCTTGCTGCAGGTACATACACAGTTCAGGAGACAAAAGCACCATCAGGATACAACCTTAACTCTTCTGAGTACACAGTTGTTATTAGCACAACAGGTGTTATTACAGTTTCAGTTGACGGTAATTCAAGCGAAGTAAATCAGGTAGAAGTTCCTGATTATCCTGTAACAGTTCCTTCAACAGGTGGTATGGGTACAATGATGTTCTATGTTGGCGGTGCAGCACTTATCGCTTGCGCAGGCGTTCTCCTCTTTGTTCTTAAGAGAAAGAAAGCAGCTAAATAATTGATTGAATATCTTTTATCTTAAAATCTGTAATATATGTAATTTTCAGGGGATGCGGCAACGCATCCCCATTCTATTTACACAAGAGCCGTATATGCGGATAATATCTGTCCATACGGCGGCTCGCCGTGTATTGCCCTGCACGGCAAAATGTAGTATAATAACAACGGAACAAAAACACGCAGAAAAGGAAAATTTTATGAAACGAAAGCTGTCAATTTTACTAATAGTTTTAATATTCGTTGCAGGAATCGGCATAATGAGCTATCCGCTTGTCAGTTCCGCAATTAATAACTATGTCAGTAGAAGCAGGGTTAAGGAGTACACCGACAGGGTTGCTCAGATGCCGAGTGAGAAAACTCAAAAAATGTTTGAAGAGGCGACAAAGTACAATAACAGCCTTTCAAATAATATGATAATTACCGACCCGTTCGACGAAAAGGCTTTTCAGAAAATCGGTGCAAATTATGAGAAAACTCTCAATATTGATGATAACGGTCTTATCGGCTATATTGATGTGCCGAAAATCAATGTTTATCTGCCGATTTATCATGGCACAAGCGAAGAGATTCTTTCTAAAGGTGCAGGGCATCTTCAAAACACTTCCCTGCCTGTCGGCGGTGCAAGCACACATTCCGTAATTTCTGCCCATTCGGGTTTTCCGGGAGAAACTTTCTTTGATTATCTCACTGATATGAAAGTAGGCGATGAATTTTATGTTCATATTCTCGACAGAACGCTGAAATATGAGGTTGATCAAATCGAAGTTGTTCTTCCCTCGGAAATCAATTCCTTGCGGATTGTTGACGGCGAAGACCTTGTAACGCTCCTCACCTGTACCCCATACGGCGTTAATACTCACAGACTTCTCGTGCGTGGCAAGCGTGTCGATTATGACGATACAAAGTATATTGAAACGGGCGAGTCGCTTGCAAAATTTGACAACGGTTACATATTCTTTCTCGGTTACAAAATCCCTTATGCAGTCGCAATCGGCATAATTGTCGGCTTTGTTGCTCTTGTTGTGTTTGTGGTTGTATTTCTGCTCAAGCGTAAAAAGAAGAAGTCAAACGGTGCAAAACGGCTGAGAGATGACTCGGCTGACGAAAATCAGAATGATTCGGGCGGTGATTCCGATGATTAAAAAAATACTTACGGGTGTGGCAATAGCAATGCTCGTTGTCGGAATAGGTCTTGTCGCATTCCCCCCTATATCAAATTTTATCGGAACACAGATTTCAAACGGTGAGGCTGACGGCTTTGATACCCGTGTTGAAGAAATTGAGGACGGCTCTTTTGAACAGGCGGTCAAGGACGGCATGGTTGACGAAGATGGTTACAAAATTGACAAAGAAGGCAAGCGTACCTCCAAACAGCCCGTTGTTTTCAAGGCTGACCTCGGCAGACTTTTCCGTGACAGCGTTGCCTATAACAAAAAACTTGAAACGAACCAGTATGAAATGCTCCGCAACGATACCTATTCACAGGCTGCCGTCAATCTTGATGATTACGGCATAACCGACGGCATTTACGGCTATGTTACCGCCGAAACAATAAATATGCGTCTGCCGATTTACCTCGGTGCGAACAGCTCAAATATGAGCTACGGTGCGGCACATATGAGTGCAACCTCATTGCCGATCGGCGGTAAGAATACAAACGCAGTCCTTGCAGGCCACACGGGATACATCGGTCGCATATTCTTTGACAATCTCCGCAACCTCAAAATCGGTGACAGGGTGTCAATCACAAATTATTGGGATACACTCAATTACAAGGTTGTTGAAACCAAAGTCAATAAGCCGAACGAATCAAGCGACTGCTATTTGCAGAAGGACAGAGATTTGCTCACCATGTTTACCTGCATAAGTGACGGAAACGGCGGTTTTGACCGTTACTATGTAATATGTGAGCGTGCGTCATAATTTACAGCAGACTGCATCACGGTGCAGTCTGTTTTTTTTGTTTAAAGACCAATTGTTTAAAACAGAAATGACCGAGTATTTTGTCTGTCATTTGTAATAGTTAATATTTGAAAAATACGCATATATTGCCGTAAATGCCGAATTTATTTTATAATTATTGACATAAGAAAAATAGATTGATAAACTTAGACAAGTATGAACAAATTTGCGGATAAAATTACAAACACGGAGGATAACAATGAAAAGTATAATCAAAAAATTAACTGCAATCGCAATGTGCGGTGTGCTTACCGTCGGTTCGGTTCTTATGACAGGTGCGGTAAGCGAGTATGAAGATCGCAAGGACTTTGAAGTTACAGGTACAACGCAGAAAATCTCAAACAATCAGCTTTTTGTTACAACAACGGGATATACCGAAAATACGGCAAAGAATTTCGGGGCAATGTTCATATCAACGGATTATCAAAAGTACAGCGTGATGTTTAAGGACTGTATTGATGCACCGAAGTTTGTAAATCTCCCGAAAAATCAGGAATTTACTCGCCATATGATAACAGCGAATAATCGTTATTTTGGTAATACGGGTATGAAATTCAATTATGATTCAACAGGCGGAGAATATGTTAAGATGAGGATTAAACTCTCCGACTATTTTCCTGATGTCTTTAATGATGATGGCACAATGACCGGAAAACTCAGCGATGGCACATACAAGAATTTTGACTTTACATATGAGGATTTCGGTACAGACAGCAGCGGCAAACCTTGCTATGCAACCTCGGGCGCATATTTTGTCAGCGGAGGTGCGGTAACATCTTTTGTCCCCGATAAGAACGGCTATGCGGAGTTGTATATTTCAAGACAGCTTGGCGAGGATACGGGCCTTATGGCTTATAAATATTGCAGACTTAAAAACGGCGCAGAGTGTAAAATAACGATTGGTGGCAAATTGAACTGCCTGACTTGCGGTGATGCATATCCAGACGGAAACATTACGGTTGGAGATGCAACATCTGTTCAGAAATATGTTGTAGGTATTGTAAAATTCGGCAAGACTCAGCTTTTTAACAGCGATGTAAACCATGACGGCGAAATCAGTGTTGTTGACGCAACCTTGATTCAGAAGTATATCGTTGGGTTGAGTTAAATAAAAATTACATATAAAAGCAAATTGACGAAGTAATGGTACAATCTTTTTGTTAAGACAGATTATATATGTGTCGCAAATTACACACAACTTCCATAACATCGACTGATTTTGCGAAAACATAAAATTCAATCAAATCGGGCGTCCGATGAACACCCCTGCTGATTAAACAAAAACAGTCGGGAAGACAATGCTTTGCATTTCGCAAATTGTCTTCCCGACTTTAATTTTACATTTTTAGTTATAGAGTTCTGCTAGGGTATTTTATTTTCGCCCTTATAAATACTATCTGCACGAACTGGGAACGGCGGCTCGCCGTTAGTGTCTAAATTCGTTTAAGATATCGTCAATTTCGCTTTCGTTCGGATCTTGCTTTCTGTCAATACCGGAAAGGTACTTGTCATAATCAAAATCGTCGTCATCTGCTGTTTCGGCTTTCTGCGGTGCAGGTGACGGTTTGCGTGCAGGCTTGCGTTCCTGTCTGTAAGGTGCTTTTCTTTCGGACTTTTTGCTTGATGAAGTCATGTTCTCAAGCTCTTCCTTTTCACGGCGCTTTGCCTCAAGGAGCATTTCCTCTGCTTCTTCCTGTTCTGCCTTTTCTTTCTGACGGCGCTTGTCACCGAAAGCAAGGTCGCCGAGGAAAAGTCCGAAAATTCCGGCAACAAGATAAACTACGAGGAGAATAAGGTTTGTTGAAAGTGTGCTTGAAGAAAATCCGCCGTTGTAGATGAGCATACTCGGAAGATAAATAATCGGCGCAATGAGTGCAAAGAGAAAGTCAAGTCCGTGTTTTGAGCAGTAGTGTGCCGAACAGCCGATTGCTGTAATCGGGAACACAAAGTCATATGCAACGGGTGAAAACTTCTGCATTGCGCCCGGAATAAACACAAGCGGCAACAGCATATAAACAAGCAAAATTATTACCGCATAGGGAACATATTTTTTAACCATATCTGTCATAACGGTTAATCTCCAATCTTTGAAATTTTATTTTAAATCATGCATATCCATTATACATTGATACACTTCAAAAAGCAAGAAATATTATACCAAGTTACCAAGCTGTTACAGAGGATAACGTAAAATGTTTGCAAAGTGGATTTTTAGCGGATAAATCCGTTGACATCGGACATAAAAAAGAATAAAATAAATACGTACGGGCTTTTGCCCGAATTTAAATGCGAATGAGGTGAAAACTTAATGGACGCAGACGGTAATAAAGGCGCTGTACCCGGGCGAAGTTGCAACAGAATGTGCGCTTGTGCGTTCATTTTGTTTTATTGATTTTGCTTTGTATTTTTATTTTAATTTGAATTGATTTAATTTAATACTCAGGGTGACACCGTCTTTACTTCCAATTGAATTAAAAAGGAGGAAAAGATGATGGAACAGGTTAACGTAACCCTTACCGAAACTATCAAAGTGTTGCTTGATGACAAAAAGTTCAGCACTTTGCGTGACATTTTGATTACGATGAAACCGTTTGACATTGCGGCGGTTTTTGAAAATCTACAGGATGAAAAAATGCCGATTCTGTTTCGTATTCTGCCAAAGGAGCTTGCGGCGGAAACCTTTGTCGAAATGGATGACGAAACTCAGGAATTCCTTATCCACGGCTTCAGCGACAGCGAACTGAAAGAGGTTGTCGATGAGTTATTTGTCGATGACGCCGTTGACCTTATTGAGGAAATGCCTGCCAATGTTGTAAAGCGTATTTTAAGACAGGCCGACAAGGATATGAGAAAGCAGATTAACGAGCTTTTAAAATATCCCGAGGATAGCGCAGGCTCGATTATGACAACCGAGTTTATTGTGCTTCGTCCCGATATGACGGCTGAAATGGCTATTAAAAGAATCAGAAGAACAGGTGTTGACAAGGAAACAATCTACACCTGCTATGTAACCGATGCCAACAACAAGCTTATCGGTATTACCACCGTAAAAGACCTTTTGCTTGCCGAAGATGACGAGCTTGTAAAGTCGATTATGGAGGAAAATGTTATCTCGGTAACTACTCTTGCCGATCAGGAGCAGGTTGCCCAGATGTTCTCAAACTATAACTTCCTTGCTCTTCCTGTTGTTGATAACGAAAACCGACTTGTCGGTATCGTAACAATTGACGACGCTATTGATGTTATTCAGGAAGAGGCTACCGAGGATATCGAAAAGATGGCAGCCGTATTGCCGTCTGACAAACCGTATATGAAAACAAGCGTTTTCGGTCTGTACAAAAAGAGAGCGCCGTGGCTGCTTATACTCATGCTTTCGGCAACCTTTACAAGTGCGATTATCTCATCATTTGAGGCCGTGCTTGCAAATGTTTTGATTCTCTCATCGTTTATCCCGATGATTACGGGTTCGGGCGGTAACGCAGGTTCTCAGGCGTCGGTTTCCGTAATCCGTGCGTTGTCGCTCGGTGAAATTCATTTCAGGAGCATTTTTCTTGTGCTGTGGAAAGAATTCAGGGTGTCAATTCTTTGCGGTATTACCCTTGCGGCGGCAAACTTTGTAAAACTGCTTTTGTTTGATCTCAACGGTCAGGAAAACGCATTTATGATTGCCCTTGTAATTTCGCTTACGCTTGTCGGCACAATTATTATGGCAAAGCTTGTCGGCAGCAGTCTGCCTCTTTTGGCAAGCAAGGTCGGCTTTGACCCTGCCGTTATGGCGAATCCGCTCATTTCAACAGTCTGCGACTCGCTTTCATTGCTTATCTATTTCGGCGTTGCAAAGTTGATTTTGCATCTGTGATTTTTTAAAATTGAAAGTTGAAAATTGAAAATTGAAAATTGCGGTCGGCGGTGTGCCACCGC
>ERZ773173.2219-NODE-2219-length-15002-cov-4.047300_pt1 | contig 15002 bp, 16 predicted proteins | sample MGYA00580535_ERZ773173 | MGnify/ENA primary metagenome ERZ773173 (study PRJEB29015, sample SAMEA2737856) | human gut metagenome | biome: human gut; feature: human-associated habitat; material: faeces | place: China | collected 2012 ...
ATGCTCTAACTTGAATATTAACCTAATAATTTAAATTTATGAATAAAAGCTGTTTTTATGGTGAGTATACTTTGTTGCACTGGATTGAATTGATTCTTCAGAAGAATATTGTGTTACCAGAATATCAACGGAGTTTTGTATGGAAAAAAGAACAGGTTGAGACTTTTTTGAAGAAGCTGAAAAAAGGAATTTTTGTTCCTCCAGTAATAATAGGATCATTGGAGTATACCGATAGTAATGAAAACATGATATTGGATGGTCAACAAAGATTTCTATATTGCTTGGTTATTTAGGAATTTATCCGAAGGATGATGCATTTCGAGTCACAGATGATCCATTATATGAATCTACTATAGGCGATGAAATTGATGCGGATGAAGATATCATAACGATAGAGTGGTCATTCAAGTTGTTGACTAACAATGTGAAAAATAGAACTAAGGCAGATATACTTGCAAATATTGACAGTACAAAATATGAATTAATTTCTGCTGAGGCTTGTTTAGATGATACTTTTTTAAATAATAATTATTTAGGTTTCTCTTATATAATACCGAAAAATGCGAATGAAACGGACCAACAGAGATTCTATTCGACTGTTTTTCACGACATAAATCAGCAAGGAGTTGCACTTCAAGGGCAGGAAAGTAGACGTTCTCTTTATTACCTTAATAAAGATTTTGTTCCATATTTTGAACCTAATACTGTAACTCCAATTTTAAAGTTAATCCAAAACGGAAAAATTCGTAGGTATGATTACGTGAGAATGCTTGCTCTCTTGACTGAATATAAGAAAAAGGGAAGTGAAGTTACAATAGCTAAAGGATGTCGTAGTCAAGAACATTTTGAATTGTATTATGAGAGGTATATAAATGCTGTAGTTTTAGATTTGGACAGTGAACAATTTGGTAAGTTTTCAATAACGATAGGTCTTAGTAATGTACAATCACGTATTGAAAATCTTAAAGATTATATAGATAAGCTGATGTTTAATAAAACATTTTCCAGTATTATTGATGCGGATATAAGTTTGTTTGGATTAACTTATCAAGTTCTATTTTGCAATAAGAATCTTGATGTACATCGTTTTGATGAGTTAAAAAATTTGTTAGAAAATAAAGCTAGAGCATTTAGAAATGATGCTAATCATCGTAATGCCCCGAATGGACTTATCCATTTACGTAAACGTATAAAACAGTCTATTGACATATATTCGAGGTTGGTTATATGAAAAGGGACGAACATAAGGCTTTTATCAAAAGCCGACTTTTTGAAATGATGCAAGAAGCATTTTGTGTGATAAATCAACTCGGTGATGGAATGGAATTTTATGCGGCAAGCAATTATCTTTTGCATTCTGTATTTTTACAGATGACAGGCGCACAAGAGCAAAAGATGAAATGTATCTGTTGGGAATTGGCTACGGATAACTTGAAATACCGATATGAAAGATATTACAAAGGTTGGTCACTAAATCAGTGTTCTACATTGGAAGATAAATGTCATGTATATGAAGATCTTGTTAAACATATAAAAAGTAAAGATTGTTTGTATAAAATTTTTGCAGATACAGCAGCAAAGGTTGCTTTTCGTGACAAGATATTGCGAGATATGAACAATCTTTTTGAAAAAACAAATATAGCTAAGCTTTATCAGAAAAATTACGAGGCATTTAATGGTATGTTTTCTGTTATGTCAGTAGGAAATATAACTCCATCGGAGAAACTTTTGTTTAAGAAAGGCAACAAGGACAATCCTGTTTATGGAGCAGATACAGATACGGAACTTTTTGCTGTATATTCATTGTTATATGAACATAGAAATAGATGTGCACACAATACCTTGTCATATCAATTAAATCTTCCTAATTTGAATTTATTGAGAGATGATAAGTATCAAAAATATAATAATCTGTTTGTGTTTTTTGCTGTACTTATTATGATAGATGAAATAATGATTTGTTTATTCAATAAATACGAATTATTACAACTAACATTTTGAACTTATATTGGAAATTAAATTATTTATACACTTCTCTAAAACGTAGGTTACATATAGATGAAGAAAAAGAAAATCCTTTATATCTGTCAATACTTCTATCCTGAAACATTTCGAGGAAATGATATTGCGTTTTATTTAGCGAAAAAAGGACATGATGTGCATGTGGTTACGGGGATTCCTAATTATCCTATCGGTGCTTTTTTTAAAGGGTATAGTTGGTTTAAGAAGAGAAATGAGATCATAAATGGGGTAAGAGTAACTCGTCTTCCTATCATACCTCGTGGAAATAATAAAATCATGTTGATGCTAAATTATTTTAGTTTCTTCATAGTTGCTTGGATTTATATATTATTTCATTCAATAGGACATAAATATGATAAAGTATTTGTACAACAGTTATCTCCTGTTATGATGTCTGCTCCGGGCGTATTGTATAAACGTTTACGGAGGGTACCATTATATACGTGGGTTTTGGATTTGTGGCCTGAAAGTTTAAAAGTGGCTGGAGGTATTAATAACAAGTGGATATTGTCTTTTTTTGACTACTATGTGAAGAATGAATATAAGTATTCGGATCGTATATTGATAAGTTCACGCAGTTTTACAGACAGTATACTTGAATATGGAAATTATCAAGATAAAATAATCTATTTTCCACAATGGTTTGAAAGTGTAGATTCTAATATTGAAGGACAAGATTGTCAAATACCTGATTTACCGGATGGCTTTAAATTGATGTTTGCCGGTGCAGTAGGGGATGCGCATGGATTTGAATGTACAATGCAAGCCGCTTTATTGACCAAAGAGCATAAAGATATTAAGTGGATAATTGTGGGAGATGGTCGCCGTTTAGATTGGGTTCGAAACTTTGTGAAGAAGCAAGGATTGGAAGATACCGTTTTTACTGTAGGACGTTATCCGGTTGAAACTATGCCTTTGTTTTTTAAACAGGCTGACATTATGCTTGTAACGCTTAATGATGATCCTTTATTCAGTTTGTATGCTCCGGCTAAAATATCTGCTTATATGGCTGCTGCACGTCCCATAATAGCGGTTTTGAATGGAGAAGGGGCAGATGTAATTAATGAAGCTGAATGTGGATGGAGTTTGCCCGCTGGTGATGCTGAAGGATTTGCTAAATTGGCAATAGAATTATCACAATTGGATAAAAACGTTTTAGAAGAAAAGGGGGCAAAAGGATTGGAATATTATAATAAATATTTTACAAAGAAAAAATGTCTTGAACATTTGGATCGAATAATGGAACTATCTTAATTATTTATTTTTAATAATCAGTTTTTATGTTGATTTATATTCTTATTTTTATAGCTCTTTTGTTTGCTGAACTCCTTTATTTCCGTATCGCCGATAAGTGTAACATCATCGACAAGCCTAACGAACGTAGTTCGCATAAGCAAGTGATCCTGCGTGGCGGTGGTATCATATTCTTAATTGGTGTTTGGATTTGGAGTGCTTTCTTTGGGTTTCAATATCCGTGGTTTTTAATTGGGGTAACGTTGGTTGCTTTGGTTAGTTTTATAGATGATATTCGTTCTCTGCCGGATAGTGTGCGTTTGGTCGTGCAGTTTGTGGCGATGTTCTTGATGTTTTATCAGTTTGGTATTCTCAATTGGCAAAGCTGGTGGATTATACTCTTGGCTCTTATCGTTTGTGTGGGCATCTCGAATGCTTATAATTTTATGGATGGGATTAATGGTATTACAGGGGGATATTCCATTGCGGTTTTATTGCCTCTAATATATCTTAACCATAAAATATCATTTATTGATGCGAATTTTCTGTGGGTAACGCTACTGAGTTTGCTGGTCTTTTGTTTTTTCAATTTCCGTAAACGGGCAAAGTGTTTTGCAGGAGATGTGGGTTCGTTGAGCATCGCCTTTATTATCGTATTTGCACTTGGGAAATTAATCTTGCAGACCGGGGATTTTACTTATCTCGTATTCCTTGCTTTGTATGGAGTGGATTCGGTATTAACGATCTGCCACCGCATCTTGTTGCATGAAAACCTGGGGAAAGCACATCGTAAACATGCCTATCAGTTGATGGCGAACGAATTGAGAATACCGCATGTCGTTGTCTCTTCATTCTATATGATGTTACAATTGCTTGTCTCCTTCGGTATGGTTTTGTTACCGATGAATCATTGGCTGTATCTGGTAACGATATTGGTTGTATTGTGTGGGAGCTATTTGCTTTTTATGAAACGATATTATCATTTGCATGAGTCTTATTTGAGATCATTAAATAATTAACAAATAACTATAATATGAGTATTTTCAAAGACAAAACCCTCCTGATCACCGGAGGCACTGGTTCTTTCGGTAACGCTGTGCTTCGGCGTTTTTTGGATTCCGATATTAAGGAGATCCGTATCTTTAGCCGTGATGAGAAAAAACAAGATGATATGCGTCATCAGTTGCAGAATCCCAAAGTGAAGTTCTATATAGGGAATGTGCGTAATAAGACATCGGTGGATGTGGCGATGCGGGGTGTGGACTATGTGTTCTCGGCTGCGGCCTTGAAACAGGTTCCCAGTTGCGAGTTCTTTCCGATGGAAGCGACCCGTACGAATGTGGAAGGGACGGAGAACGTGCTGCTTTCCGCGATCGAGCATGGCGTGAAGAATGTGGTGGTCCTTTCAACGGATAAAGCCGCTTATCCGATCAATGCGATGGGGATCTCCAAGGCGTTGATGGAAAAGGTGGCGATCGCCAAAGGACGTGAGCTGGGCGAAGGGGCGCAGACGACGATCTGCTGCACGCGCTACGGCAATGTGATGGCGAGCCGGGGTTCTGTGATCCCTCTCTGGGTGGAACAGATGGAACAGGGTAAACCGATCACGATTACCGACCCGGAGATGACGCGTTTCATGATGACGCTGGATGATGCGGTCGACCTGGTGGTCTATGCCTTTACACATGGGCATAACGGTGACCTGTTCGTGCAGAAAGCACCTGCAGCCACTCTGTCTGTCCTTGCACAGGCGTTGAAAGAGACCTACGCGCAGATCGATCCGAAGTACCAGGATACGGAGGTGAAGGTGATCGGCACACGTCATGGAGAAAAACTGTTTGAAACCCTTGTGACACGCGAGGAGATGGCGAAAGCGATCGATATGGGCGACTATTACCGCATCCCTTGCGATACGCGTGACTTGAACTACGACAAGTACTTTACCGAAGGAAGCGAATGCCTGTCCAAGATCGAGGACTATCATAGCCATAACACGACTCGTCTGGATGTCGAAGGAATGAAAAAGCTGTTACTCCGCCTACGTTTTATTCAGGAAGACCTCGGATTGATCGAACGGGCAAAACCGAGAGAAATCAGAAGCGAATAAACCTGCTTCGTGCCAAGCCTCAAAACTTCAAACTTAAAATTTAAAAGAGATGAACATATTAGTAACCGGTGCCAAAGGCTTCATCGGTCGGAATCTTGTATCCCAACTTCATAATATCCAGTCGGGAAAGGCTCGCAATTATCCTGTTTCAGGGACTGAACTGAAAGTCTTCGAATATGATACGGACAGCGACCCGGCCGAATTGGACGTCTATTGCAAGAATGCCGATTTTGTCTTTAACCTGGCCGGGGTGAACCGTCCGAAAGACCAGTCGGAGTTTATGAAGGGAAATTTCGGTTTCGCTTCTCTCTTGTTGGATACGCTGAAGAAACACGGTAATACCTGTCCGGTGATGATCTCATCGTCTACGCAGGCTGCGCTGGATAATCCGTATGGCGAGTCGAAGCGGGCGGGAGAGAACCTTCTGTTCGAGTATGCCGAAGAGACGGGTGCGAGAGTCCTGGTCTATCGTTTTCCGAATGTGTTCGGGAAATGGTGCCGCCCGAACTATAACAGTGCAGTGGCGACTTTCTGTAACAATATCGCGAACGACCTGCCTATCCAGGTGAATGATCCGAAGGTGGTGATGAACCTTGTCTATGTAGATGACGTGGTGGACGAGCTGATCGCCGCCTTGTCGGGGGACGAACACCGCGAAGGGAACTATTGTGCCGTTCCGGTGGTCCATACGATAACGCTGGGCGGGATTGTCGACCTGCTTTATTCTTTCAAGGAGATGCCGGGTAACCTGACGGTTCCTGATTTGGGTGATCCTTTCACGAAGAAGCTCTATTCGACCTATCTGTCTTATCTTCCGAAAGAGAAGTTCATCTATCCGGTACAGATGAAGACGGACGACCGGGGGAGCTTCACTGAGATCATCCGCACGCCGGATAGAGGCCAGTTCTCGGTGAACATCTCTAAGCCGGGCGTAACCAAGGGACAGCATTGGCATCACACCAAGAATGAAAAATTTGTGGTGGTGAGTGGTCACGGTCTGATCCGGCTGCGTAAGATCGGGACGGACGAGGTGGTCGACTTCGAGGTCAGCGGCGAGAAGATCGAAGTGGTGGAAATGATCCCCGGATACACCCACAACATCATCAACCTTTCGGACACCGAAGAACTGGTGACTTTCATGTGGGCCAACGAACCGTTCGATCCGAACCGTCCGGATACTTATTTTGAAGAAGTGTAAAAACAGGAAATCATGAGCAAACTAAAATTAATGACCATTATCGGTACGCGTCCGGAAATCATCCGGTTGGCTGCCGTGATAAAGCGTTGTGATCGATATTTCGATCAAATCCTGGTGCATACCGGGCAGAACTACGATTATACATTGAACCAGGTGTTTTTTGACGATCTGGGGCTTCGTGCTCCGAACTATTATCTGGATGCGGTAGGCAAGGACCTGGGAGAAACGATCGGCAATATCATCGCCAAGTCATACCAGTTGATGGTCGAGGTGAAGCCTGATGCGGTCCTGGTGCTTGGCGATACGAACTCCTGCCTTTCGGTGATCGGAGCGAAGCGCTTGCATATCCCGATCTTCCACATGGAAGCCGGTAACCGCTGCTTCGACGAATGTCTTCCGGAAGAGACCAATCGCCGTATCGTGGATGTGACGGCCGATGTCAACATGTGTTATTCCGAACATGCACGCCGGTATCTGAATGCCGCCGGAACACCGAGAGAGCGTACCTATGTCGTCGGCTCGCCGATGGCGGAGGTATTGCACGATAACCTGGAACAGATCAAGGCGAGCGACATCCTCAAACGTTTGGGGTTGGAGAAAGGCAAGTATATCCTGCTTTCCGCCCATCGTGAAGAGAATATCGATACGGAAGCCAATTTCTTCAACCTGATGAACGCGGTGAACGCTATGGCGGAGAAGTACGACATGCCGATCCTTTATTCTTGCCATCCCCGCTCTAAGAAGTTCATCGAACAGCGTGGTTTCCGGTTCGATCCTCGTGTGATCCAGCATCAGCCTTTAGGTTTCCATGATTACAACCATCTTCAGATGAATGCATTTGCCGTCGTATCCGATTCGGGCACGCTTCCGGAAGAAAGCAGTTTCTTCCTTTCCGTCGGCAGTCCTATTCCGGCTGTATGTATCCGTACCAGTACGGAACGTCCGGAAGCATTGGACAAAGGCAACTTCATCCTGGCCGGTATCACGACCGAACAGGTGTTGCAGGCGGTGGATGTGGCAGTCGAGATGAATCGGGACGGTGCTCTGGGACTCCCCGTTCCCAACTACGTGGACGAGAATGTCTCGGTGAAGGTCGTCAAGCTGATCCAAAGCTACACGGGTGTTGTGAACAAGATGGTTTGGAGAAAATATTGATAGAAAACAGGGGTTGTCCTTGAAAAATAGAACAGGATGGATATACAAACAATAGATAAGAATCTGCTTTCTGATCTTCATCGGAAAGCAGTTGCGAATGAGCGGAAGCGGATGAATTTTGATTTGCGTACTTCTGCTTTGGATCAGAGTCAGCGTATGCTGAATGCGTTGGAGCCGGGGACACAAGTACCTGTTCACCGGCATATGGAGACGGCGGAGACGACGATCTGTATAGAGGGATATTTGGAGGTTGTTCTATATGCCGAGGCTTCCGGTCAGGATGAAACGGGAGGGGAAAGGAAGTTCGTGGAGGTTTCCCGTGTTACGCTTTGTCCGCGCGAAGGCAAATATGGGGTACAGATCCCGTTAGGTGTGTGGCATAGCGTGGATGTGAAAGAACCAAGCACCATCTTTGAGGCTAAAGATGGTGCGTATGTGGCACAATAAAAACAGAAGGCCATATCCCAAAAGGAAATATTGTGATTTGTTAAAATAAAAAGGAGAAATGAATATGCGTAAGAAATTATTAAGTGTAGCATTGTGTGCAACAATGGTAGCAGGGTTATTAGCAGGTTGCGGTAGCAGTTCAAAGAGCGACAAAGCAAGCTCAGATTCAAAGGGTTCAGTTTACTGGTTAAACTTTAAACCGGAAGCAGATGAAGCTTTACAGGGAATTGCAAAGACATACGAAAAAGAAAATGGAGTAAAAGTAAAAGTAGTTACAGCAGCTTCAGGAAACTACAATTCAACATTAACATCTGAGATGGGTAAATCAGCAGCTCCTACATTATTTGTTGTTGGTAACCAGGCAGCAGTTAAGACTTGGGATGATTATTGCATCGATCTTAAAGATACAGATGTTTACAAAGAATTAAGTACAGATGCATTTAACTTAAAAGATGAAAACGGCAAGGTTGCGTCAATGGGTTATTGTTATGAAAGTTACGGAATTATTGTAAATAAGAAATTACTTAAGAAAGCAGGATATGAAATTACAGACATTAAGGATTTCGCTTCATTAAAGTCAGTTGCAGAAGATATCCACAAGAGAGCAGACAAGCTTGGATTTGATGCATTTACATCATCAGGTATGGATGACGCTTCATCTTGGAGATTCACAGGACATTTAGCTAATATGTCTTTATTCTATGAAGGAAGAGATGACGGATGGAAAGAAGCTCCTGCAGAAATTAAGGGAACATACTTAGATAACTTCAAAAATGTTTGGGATTTATATATCAACAACAGCAAATACGACAAGAAAACTTTGGCAACAGGTGGTTACGATGCTGAAGCTGAATTCAAGAAGGGCGAAGCAGTATTCTACCAGAATGGTACATGGGAATATGATGCTTTGAAAAAGTCAATTTCAGACGATGATATGCAGATGATTCCAATTTACTGTGGAGTTGAAGGTGAAGAAAAAGCAGGTCTTTGTTCAGGAACAGAAAACTGTTGGGCAGTTAATGCTAAGGCTTCAAAAGCAGATCAGAAGGCAACACTTGAATTTATGAAATGGTTAGTAACATCAGAAGAAGGAACAAAAGTTATGGCAGAACAGTTCGGTGCTATTCCTTACAAGAAAGCAGCAGACAGTGGTAACGTATTCTTAAAGAATGCTAACGATTTACTTGAAGCAGGAAATTACAATGTAGACTGGGCATTTAACTACACACCAAACGTAGATGAATGGAGAGCAAGTCTTGTAGCAGCAATGAACAAATATGATGCAGGTGGATCATGGGATGATGTTAAGACAGCATTCGTTCAGGGCTGGGCTACTCAGTACAAAGCAGCTAACAAGTAATAAGGTTTTAGATTGATAAGTATAAAATCATAATTAAATTATTAACACATTGTGGGGCAGGCAGTGTCTGCCCCTTTATTAAAAAATACAAAAATTTTGAAAATTCTATTTTGAATAAGAATTAGGAGGAGATTGAAGTGAAAGGAAAAAAGAAAAAACATAATGGTGGAACATCTGTAAATTCTAAACTTCTTCGCAAACCTATTCAAAGATGCTTTCTTCTATTTTTAGCACCTACATTTTTAGCATTTTGCATTGGATTTATATATCCTTTCTTGAGAGGTATTTATTTATCATTTTGTAAATTTGTTACAATAGGTGATGCTTCTTTTGTAGGTTTTAGAAATTATATGGATGCATTTAATGATGCGTCATTTATACATGCATTTTGGTATACAGCTTTGTATGCAATAGTATCCCTATTTATAATAAATGTGTTAGCTTTCTTAATAGCATATTTATTAACATTGGGGATTAAGGGAGCAAACTTATTCAGAACAGCATTTTTTATGCCTAACCTTATAGGTGGTATTGTTCTTGGTTATATTTGGAGTATGATTTTCAATGGCGTTTTAGGAAAAATTAATACTTCAATTCTTATGGAAACAAGATATGGCTTCTGGGGATTAATTATTCTTATGTGCTGGCAACAGGTAGGATATATGATGATTATATATATTGCAGGTTTGCAGGCAGTTCCGGGAGAATTAATTGAAGCAGCAAAAATTGATGGAGCAACAAAATGGCAGACATTGACAAGAGTTACAATTCCAAATATTATGCCATCAATTACAATTTGTTTATTCTTAACAATAACAAATGGATTTAAACTTTTTGATCAGAACTTAGCTTTAACAAACGGACAGCCGTTTGAACAGTTAAAGGATGGTTCAGTTATAAAGACAACAGAAATGTTGGCACTTAACATTTACAACACATTTTACGGACAGTCTCTTACAGGTAAGGGAGTTGCCCAGGCGAAAGCCGTTATATTCTTTATCTTAGTTGCAGGTATATCAATTATCCAGCTTAAGGCAACAAGATCTAAGGAGGTGCAGCAGTAATGAACAATGAGAAGAAAGTGAATTCAACAATTAAAGATTCTACAGTGAAAGCTACACCGAAAAAGAAAAAAATGAAAGATACAAGTGAAATTCCATTAAAACATGGAAAAATGTTGACTACAATAATGACAATTGTAACTTTAGTTTATGTTAGTCCTATATTTATTGTGTTAATGAACTCTTTCAAAGCTAACACCTTTGTAAAAACAGACACATTTGCATGGCCTACTGGTGAGGCGTTAGTAGGTTGGGCAAACTATATCAAAGGTTTTACATTTGGAAATTATCCGTTTTTTAAATCGGTATTATATAGTTTTGTAATTACAGTTTTATCAACAGCGTTGATTTTGATTTGTACATCAATGGCAGCATGGTACATAGCAAGAGTTGACAGCATGGTTTGTAAGATAGTATATTACTTGTTTGTATTTTCAATGGTAGTACCATTCCAGATGGTAATGTTTACATTGTCAAATACAGCAGATTCATTGGGACTTAATACACCTTGGACTATTCCGGTTATATATTTAGGATTTGGTGCAGGTATGGCAGTATTTATGTTCACAGGATTTATTAAAGGTTTACCACTTGAGATTGAAGAAGCAGCAGCAATTGATGGATGTGGACCAATCAGAACATTCTTTATTGTTATTATTCCAATGTTAAAACCAACATTAATATCTGTAGGTATTCTTGAAATTATGTGGATATGGAACGATTACTTACTTCCATATTTGGTTCTTGATCTTGATCAGTACAGAACTATTCCAATTCATATTCAGTACTTACAGGGAAGCTACGGTTCAGTAGATTTAGGTGCAATAATGGCACTTATCATTTTAAGTATTATACCTGTAATATTCTTCTACTTAACATGTCAGAAGCATATTATTAAGGGTGTAGCTGCAGGAGCAGTAAAAGGTTAAGTGACATATGAGGAGAAGCTATGAGGGCTAGTGGAATTTTATTACCAATTTCAAGTTTGCCGGGAAAATATGGCATTGGAAGTTTTTCAAAGGAAGCATATAAGTTTGTGGATTTTTTGAAAAATTCCAATCAAAAATATTGGCAGATACTACCTATAGGACCAACAAGTTATGGAGATTCACCATATCAGTCATTTTCTACATACGCAGGAAATCCTTACTTTATCAGTTTAGAAGATCTAATAGATCAGGGATTGTTAACAGAAGAGGAATGTAAAAAGGTAAAGTTTGGCAACAGGGCTGACACAGTTGACTATGAAAAATTGTATAACGGCAGATTTAAACTTTTAAAGAAAGCGTACAAGAAAAGTAACATTGGTGAAAAAGAGGAGTTCAAAAAGTTTAAAGATGAGAACTGCTATTGGTTAAATGATTATGCAATGTTCATGGCTATAAAGGAAAGATTTGAAGGCAGAAGCTTTGATAATTGGGCTGAAGATATAAAGCTTAGATGGGAATATTCTATGGAATATTACAAAAAAGAGCTAAGCGAAGAAATTGAATTTTATGAATTTGTCCAATATGAATTTTATAGGCAGTGGTATAAATTAAAAAAATATGCCAACGACAATGGTATAAAAATTATTGGAGATATTCCAATATATGTGGCTTATGATAGTGCAGATGTTTGGTCACATCCTGAGTTATTCCAAATGGATAATGTGGGAAAGCCTACAGCTGTTGCAGGTTGTCCACCGGATGGATTTTCTGCAACAGGACAGCTTTGGGGAAATCCCTTATACAAGTGGGAATATCATAAGCAGACTAATTATGATTGGTGGATAAAGCGAATAGAAAGAAGTGTTCAGTTATATGATGTTGTACGAATAGATCATTTTAGAGGGTTTGATGAATATTATTCAATACCTGCAGGTGATAAGGATGCAACGAACGGACATTGGGAGAAAGGACCTGGAATAGATTTATTTAATGCTATAAAATATTGCTTAGGTAATGTTAATATTATAGCTGAGGATTTGGGATACATAACTGATTCAGTAAGACAGCTGGTTAATGATTCGGGATTTCCGAATATGAAGGTTTTGGAATTTGCTTTTGACAGCAGGGATTCATCCGGACCGAGAGATTATTTACCATACAATTATGACAAAAACTGTGTAGTGTATACAGGAACTCATGATAACGAAACGTTAAAGGGATGGTTAGACAGTATTGAACCGGAAGAAATAGAGATGATTCAAAAATACATAGGAAGAAAAGTAGAGGACAAGTCAGAATTAGTTGATGAAGTTATTCGCATGGCTCAGGCATCTACTGCCAATACATGTATTATTCCTATGCAGGATTATTTACATCTTGATAACAAGGCAAGAATGAATACACCATCAACGTTGGGAGGTAACTGGTGCTGGCGTGCAAAATCCACACAAATTACAAAGAAATTATCCAATACAATAAAAGAATTAACAGTTATTTATGGTAGAGGATAAAATAATAAAAAGCTGCGAAAATTAATTTTCGCAGCTTTTTGCATAAATAACATGTATATGATAGAATACCAGATTGTGGAATTAAAAAATATATAATTATATATAACGAAAGGGGAAAGGCGTGGCAAATTTAACTATTAAAGACATAGCGAAAATATGCGGAGTTGGAATTAGCACTGTTTCTCGAGCAATTAATGATGATCCAGGAATTAATCAGAATACCAGAAAAAGAATTCTTAAGGTTATAAAAGAATATAATTATGTTCCTAACAATAGTGCAAGAAATTTGAAAATGACAGAATCTAATACGATAGCACTGTTAATAAAAGGTATTGATAACCAGTTCTTTCAGGGAATGTTAAAAATATTTGAAGAAGAACTTAAAAAACATGAATATACATTTTTACTTCATGCAGTAGGTGAGGACCAGGATGATGTAAGTGTAGCAGTACAGCTTGCAAAGGAGAAACGATTAAAGGGCTTAATTTTTCTTGGTGGACAGATGGATTATCTTGACACAAGGCTTGAAGAAATAGGAGTACCATATGTACTGTGTACTGTAGCTGTTAATATGACAGCACCAAAAAGAAAGTGTTCATCAGTTTCTATTGATGATAAAAAGGAAAGCTACAGAGCAGTAGATTATCTTTGCAAAAAAGGTCATAAGAAGATAGCTATGATTTCAGGTAAAAGTAGTGATCAGGCAGTAGGTGGTCTTCGATTAAAGGGTTACATGGAAGCTTTGGCAGATAATGGCATTAAAGTGAATGAAAACCTTGTAAGATATATGAAAGATGATATTCCTGAATATTCAGTGGCAAACGGTTATGAAGTAACAAAAGAATTATTGCAGTCAAAAGAAGAGTTTACTGCACTTTATGCTATTTCTGATTTAACAGCTTTTGGTGCATATAAGGCTATTTCAGAGGCAGGTAAGAAAATACCAGATGATTATTCAGTGTTAGGGTTCGATGGAATTGAAATGTCAAAATATTTTCAGCCATCACTTTCCACAATGAAGCAGCCATGTGAACAGATGGTAAAATCATCAATAGAACTATTAATGGATATCATAAATGGAAAAGATGAAAAGAAGCAGTTGATTTTCCAAGCTGAACTTTTGGAGAGAGATTCTGTAAAAGAAATTTAAGGAGAACTATAGGTGTTTGGAATTGATGGCAAATTTTATGAAATAGTTTCAGCAATAGCTGATTTGGTAATTTTGAATTTATTGTTTGTACTTTGTTCGTTGCCAATATTTACTATTGGAGCATCGACGACGGCACTTTTTGGTGTTACTAAGAAGATGGCAGATAATAGAGAAGGATACATAGTAAGAACTTATTTTAAGTTATTTAAAGAAAATTTTAAACAGTCAACTGCAATGTGGCTGATTTTATTGATGTTGTCAATAATTCCTACACTTGATTTATACATAGTGAATAGTTTAAAGGAAGGGATAGTAGTTACAGCATTGAAAGGACTGCTTCTTGGATTTGCGCTTGCAATACTGTTTGTGTTTCTTTACGCAATGGCATTGCAAAGTACTTTTGAAAATACAATTAAAACTACTTTGAAAAATGCATTGCTTATGGGTATCGGGCATTTTCCATGGACTTTATTGATACTTTGTATAACGTTACTTCCGGTTATTTTAATTATATTTTTAGGTAAAGATGCCGTAAGTATTATTTATATTATGCTATTTGCCGGATTTGCTTTGTTGGCGTATTTAAACTCATATATTTTAAATTTTATTTTCAAAAAATATATGTAAACAAATATTTAATACTTAAGTTAAGGATGATTATAAATGTTCGACTAAAAAATGTAAAGTTAATGTTTTGGTGTTAACATTATATATGATAAAGAAAAAAGTCTGTCACTGATAGAAATATCATCAGGGGCGGATTTTTTTTGCAATTATTTGGGAGAGAAGAATAGAAAGCAAAAATAAATTCTTGTTAAAGTCAAAAATT
>ERZ773173.2250-NODE-2250-length-14842-cov-5.795834_pt1 | contig 14842 bp, 12 predicted proteins | sample MGYA00580535_ERZ773173 | MGnify/ENA primary metagenome ERZ773173 (study PRJEB29015, sample SAMEA2737856) | human gut metagenome | biome: human gut; feature: human-associated habitat; material: faeces | place: China | collected 2012 ...
ACGCCGCCGCCCGCCATCGAGCAGAGTTTTACACCTAATTGGGGATAAAACAGCTCATGGCGGGCGGCGGCGTGGCGCTCATCGGCGTCATTCTCGTTCCCCTGCTCTCCGGCCTGTTCGGTTAATCGCCCGCACGAATCCTTCGCGGCGTCCGCCCCTCTGGGCGGGCGCTGCGGGAAAGGAGGGTAAAGCCCATTGGATTTGATATGGCAGAAATTCACCGAATGGCTGAAGGAGCTGCTGGTCAGCGGCATCATGGACAACGTGAACGGACTGTTTGACAACGTGAACAGCCGCGTGGCGGGCATCGCCGGACAGGTGGGCGCTACGCCCCAGGGCTGGAACAGCGGCGTCTACGGCATGATCCGAACGCTGTCGGACAATGTGATTTTGCCCATCGCGGGCGTCGTCCTGGCCTTTGTCATGACGCTGGAGCTGATTCAGCTCATTACGGAAAAGAACAATATGCACGACGTGGACACATGGATGTTCTTCAAATGGATATTCAAGACCGCCTGCGCCGTGCTCATCGTCACCAACACATGGAACATCGTCATGGGCGTGTTCGAGGCGGCTCAGAGCGTCGTAAACAGCGCGTCGGGCATCATCGTATCGGACACGTCTCTGACGTTCAACGAGCATATCGCGGGATTTGAAGCAGCGCTTGCGGAAATGGAGGTCTGGTCGCTGCTGGGGCTGTGGCTGGAGTCCCTTGTCGTGCATCTTTCCATGTGGGCGCTGACCATCTGCATTTTCATCATCTGCTACGGCAGGATGATCGAAATTTACTGCGTGACCTCCATCGCGCCCATCCCCATGGCGACCATGGCCAACCGGGAATGGGGACAGATGGGCCAGAATTACCTCAGAAGCCTGCTGGCGCTGGGGTTTCAGGGCTTCCTCATCATCGTCTGCGTGGCGATTTACGCGGTGCTGATCCAGAACATCGTGGTGGAGAGCAGCATCTCGGCGGCCATATGGACGTGCATGGGGTACACGGTGCTGCTGTGCTTCACGCTGTTTAAGACAAGCTCCCTTGCCAGGAGCCTGTTCCACGCCCACTGACGGAGGTGATGAAAATTGGCATACGTTCCCGTACCCAAGGACTTGAACGCGGTGAAAACCAAGGTCATGTTCAATTTAACAAAACGGCAGATTCTGTGCTTCGGCGGCGGCGCGCTCATCGGCGTACCGCTTTTCTTTCTGCTCAAGGGCAGTATCGGCAGCAGCGCGGCGGCCCTTTGCATGATGCTGGTCATGCTGCCCTTCTTCCTGCTGGCCATGTACGAAAAGAACGGTCAGCCGCCGGAGAAGCTCATCCGCAACATCGTGCAGGTGTGCTTCCTGCGCCCCAAACAGCGCCCGTACAGGACGAACAATTTCTACGACCTGCTGAACCGGCAGGATAATTTGGATAAGGAGGTCTACGCGATTGTCCACAAACAAAACCCCCGCAGGAAAGCTCACACGAGCCGAGCGAAAGCAGATCGACGCGGCGATTGCAAGAGCAAAGCGTCAGGATAAGCGAAAGAAGTCCGCCCAGGACAGCATCCCCTTTCAGCGGATGTATCCCGACGGCGTGTGCCGCGTGACGGACAATTACTACACGAAAACCGTGCAGTTTCAGGATATCAACTATCAGCTCAACCAGAACGAGGACAAGACCGCCATTTTCGACGGCTGGTGCGATTTCCTCAACTATTTTGATTCCTCCATCCGCTTCCAGCTCTCCTTCATCAACCTCTCCGCCACGCGGGATACCTACGCCCGGCGTATCGCCATCCCCTTGCAGGGCGACTGCTTCGACAAGCTCCGCACCGAGTACACCGGGATGCTGCAAAGCCAGCTTGCACGGGGCAACAACGGGCTTATCAAGACCAAGTACCTGACCTTCGGCGTGGAGGCGGACAGCTTGAGGGCGGCAAAGCCCCGATTGGAGCGCATCGAGACGGATATCCTCAATAACTTCCGCCGTCTGGGCGTGACGGCGGAGAGCCTGAACGGGATGGAGCGCCTGCGCCTGCTGCACGGGATGCTCCACATGGACGAGCCGCAGCCCTTCCGCTTTTCGTGGGACTGGCTGGCTCCCTCCGGGCTGTCGGTGAAGGACTTCATCGCGCCCAGCGCCTTTGAGTTCAAGACCGGCAGCAGCTTCGGCGTGGGCAGCAAGACCGGCTGCGTATCCTTCTTGCAGATTTTAGCGCCGGAGCTCAACGACCGGATGCTGGCGGATTTTCTCGATATGGAAAGCTCCCTCATCGTCAGTATGCACGTCCGGTCCGTGGATCAGGTAAAGGCCATCAAGACCATCAAGCGCAAGATCACCGATTTGCAGAAGATGACCATTGAGGAGCAGAAAAAGGCGGTGCGCTCTGGCTACGATATGGATATTATCCCCTCCGACCTTGCCACCTACGGCACGGAGGCGAAAAAGCTCTTGCAGGAGCTGCAAAGCCGCAACGAGCGTATGTTCCTTTTGACCTTCCTTGTGGTGAACGTGGCGGACAACAGGCAGTGCCTCGGCAACAACGTCTTTCAGGCGGGCTCCATCGCCCAGAAGTACAACTGCCAGCTCACGCGGCTGGACTTTCAGCAGGAGGAGGGCTTCATGTCCGCGCTGCCGCTGGGGTATAACCAGATCGAAATCCAGCGGGGGCTGACCACCTCCAGCGTGGCGATTTTCGTGCCGTTTACCACCCAGGAGCTGTTTCAGGACGGCAAGGAAGCCCTGTACTGCGGGCTGAACGCCCTTTCCAACAACCTCATCATGGTAGACAGAAAGCTGCTTAAAAACCCCAACGGGCTGATCTTAGGCACGCCCGGCAGCGGCAAGTCCTTCTCCGCCAAGCGTGAGATCGCCAACGTGTTCCTCGTCACAAACGACGATATCATCATCTGTGACCCGGAGGCGGAGTACGGCCCGCTGGTGGAGCACCTGCACGGGCAGGTGGTGAAGATCTCGCCCACCTCCACCGACTACCTGAACCCCATGGATTTGAACCTGAATTACAGCGACGACGAAAACCCGCTGAGCCTGAAATCCGACTTCATCCTCTCCCTGTGCGAGCTGATCGTGGGCGGCAAGGACGGCCTCATGCCGGTGGAAAAGACCATCATCGACCGCTGTGTGCGCTCTGTTTACCGGGAGTACCTGAGCGACCCCCGCCCGGAAAAGATGCCTATTTTAGAGGACTTGTACAACGAGCTTCGCAGGCAGGACGAAAAGGAAGCGCAGTATATCGCCACGGCGCTGGAAATCTATGTCACCGGCTCACTCAACGTGTTCAACCACCGCAGCAACGTGAATATCGAAAACCGTGTGGTCAGCTTCGATATCAAGGAGCTGGGCAAGCAGTTAAAGAAGATCGGGATGCTGGTGGTGCAGGACGCGGTGTGGAACCGCGTCACGATCAACCGGGAACAGCGCAAGTCCACCCGCTACTATATCGACGAAATGCACCTTCTTTTGAAGGAGGAGCAGACCGCCGCCTATACGGTGGAGATATGGAAGCGCTTCCGCAAATGGGGCGGCGTTCCCACGGGCATCACCCAGAACGTCAAAGACCTGCTCTCCAGCCGTGAGGTGGAGAACATCTTTGAAAACTCCGACTATGTGTATATGCTCAACCAGGCTTCCGGCGACCGGCAGATTCTGGCGAAGCAGCTCAACATCTCGCCCCATCAGCTCTCGTATGTGACCCAATCCGCCGAGGGCGAGGGGCTTTTGTTCTACGGCAGCGTGATCCTGCCCTTCGTAGACCGCTTCCCCAAGGATACGGAGCTGTACAAAATCATCACGACCAAGTTATCTGAGCAGGTGCAGACAGAATCAACCTGAGAAAGGACGTGAGAATATGGAAAACAACCTGATGATCTTTGAAAACCCGGAGTTCGGAGCTGTACGCAGCATCCTGATCGACGGCGAACCGTGGTTTGTCGGTAAAGACGTGGCTTCCAGCCTTGGTTACAGCAACCACCGAAAAGCCTTGCTCGACCATGTTGATGGGGAGGACAAATTGGATGGGGTAACGATTCGTGACCCCATCGGCAGAGGTCAGAAACCTATCTTTATTAGCGAATCCGGCCTTTACAGTCTCATCCTCTCCAGCAAGCTGGAGCGCGCAAAGAAGTTCAAGCGCTGGGTGACGGCCGAGGTGCTGCCCTCCATCCGCAAGCACGGCGCGTATATGACGGACAGCCTGTTGGATGCGCTGGAGGCGCACCCCGAGGCCGTGCCGGAGTACCTGAACCGCCTGCGCAGCGAAAACGCCCGAAACCGGGAGCTGACCCGCCGTCTCCGGCTTGCCCTCCCAAAAGCGGAGTATTACGACGCCTTTGTTGACCCTGCGGACTGCACCAACATCCGCACCACCGCCAAGGAGCTGGGCGTTCCCGAAAAGCAGTTTACCCGGTATCTGGAGGAAAAGAAGTATCTGTTCCGGGACAAGAACCGCAAGCTCTTTCCCCGTGCGGTCAAAAAGAGCGCCGGTCTGTTTCTGGTGAGGGACTTCTACACCGAGCGCGGCAAGCTGGGACACTATACCCTCATCACCCCGGCGGGCAAGCGGCATTTTCTGGAGAGAACGGATGAAATTCTGTTTGAATAACGCTTTTAATCCATCAGCAGTCCCATCAGGAGGTGATGAATATGGCAAAACGCTCGCCAAGGCTGATTTTCACCGAGGAAGAACGCGCACTGCCGGAGCTGGAACGAGCTGTCCGCAAGGCGGACAGGGCGGCGGTTAAGCTGGAAAAGGCCGAAGCGAAAATCCCCAAGAAAACCGTAAAGGTCAAGGAGCGCGTTGTGGACGCCGAAAGCGGCAAGGTCACAACGCGCCTTTTCTTTGAGGAGGCGGACAAAAAGCGTCCGCCCTCCAGGCTGGCACACGCCGCAAAGAAAGCACCGCTGGATACTGTCCGCAGCACCATCCACCGAAAGCTCCGGGAGGACGGCGATGACAACCCCGGCACGGAGGCGGCGAACACCCTGACCGAGACAGCGGAGCGCACCTGGCGCATTGCGGAATCGGCGCACCGCTCCCATGCGGAAAAGCCCTACCGCAGGGCGGACAAGGCGGAAGCCGCCGCAGACAAAGCCAATCTCAAGGCGCTGAACAAACAGTACGAGCAGGAATACGGCAGGGCTTCCAACCCCTATTCCCGCTGGCAGCAGAAGCAGGCCATTAAAAAGGAATACGCCGCCGCAAAAGCGGGGAACGGCGCGAGGAATACCGTCAAAGCGTCCGAGACCACCGCAAAGGCGGCAAAGCGCGCCGCCGAGGGAAGCAAAAAGGCCGGCAGCTTTTTTGTCCGGCACAAGAAGGGCTTCCTCATCGCGGGCGGTATCGCCGCCGCGATACTGCTGCTCATGACCTGCATTTCCTCCTGCTCCACGCTGTTTCAGGGCGGCGTCTCCGGCATTGCGGCCTCCACCTATCCGCTGGAGGATGCGGATATGCTGGCGGCGGAAACCGCCTACTGCGCCATGGAGGACGAGCTGCGGGAATACCTGAACAGCTACGAAAGCACCCACGATTACGACGAGTACCACTTCGACCTGGACGAGATTGAGCACGACCCCTATGTGCTCATTTCCATGATTGCCGCCATCAAGGGCGGAGAATGGACGATTGACGAAATAGGCGGAATTCTGGAGACGCTGTTTGAAAAGCAGTATATCTTAACGGAAACCGTCGCTACGGAAACCAGATACCGCACCGAAACGCGCATCGGCTACTACACCGACGAAAACGGCAATCTGCAAAGCTACGAGTACGAGGCGGAGGTTCCCTACACCTACTATATCTGCCATGTGGAGTTGGAAAACTTCAACCTCTCTCATGTGCCGGTGCATATCATGTCCCACGATCAGCTCTCCATGTACGCCGTGTATATGAGTGTACTGGGCAACCGCCCTGACCTGTTCCCCAATTCCCCGTATGTGAACCGGTACTACCACACCCAGTATGAGAAATACGAGATACCCCCGGAGGCGCTGGCGGACGAGCAGTTCGCCGCCATTATCAAGGAAGCGGAGAAGTATCTGGGCTACCCCTATATCTGGGGCGGCAGCTCGCCCGCCACTTCCTTCGACTGCTCCGGCTTCGTTTCGTATGTCTACAACAACTGCGGTCTGCATTGGAACTTCGGCAGGCTGGGCGCGGAGGGGCTGCGGGGCATGTGCGCCTATGTTTCCCCGGAAAGCGCTCGCCCGGGCGACCTTATTTTCTTTGAAAAGACCTACGATACCGCAGGCGCGTCCCATGTGGGCATCTATGTGGGCAATAACAGGATGCTCCACTGCGGCGACCCCATTCACTACGCTTCCATCGACACGAGCTACTGGCGAAGCCATTTTCTCCAGTTTGGCAGATTACCTTAACAACAATCATATCAACGCAAAAAGGAGGATGTTATGAACCCGCGACTTGAAAAGCTGCGTCAGGAGCGCGAGAAGCTGGCGGAAAAGCTCACATCGCTGACCGCACGGCTCAAAGCCCTGGACGAGCAGATTCTGAAGCTGGAAAACACGGATATTGTGGGCATCGTCCGCGAGAATGGACTGACCATCGAGCAGCTGGCGGCGCTGATGGCGATGCTGGAAAAGCGTCCCACGGCGGCGCTGCCCGACGAATACAGAAAAACGGAGGAATTTATGGATGAAGAATAAATGGAGATTTTTTGCCGTGATAATGGCCGTCGTGCTCTGCATGACGGTCTTTTCCGTTACGGCCTATGCAGGCGGCGATATGGTCGATTCGACAATGGGCGACCCGACCATGGAAACCCCAACTGCAACTACACAGCCGGAGAATACGAATACCGGTGAGCAGACCCCAAACGGACAGACCCTGACCGTGCTTGTGACCGAAAATGCGGACGGAAGCCATACCGTGACCATCGGGGATCGGAGCTGGACGCTTCCCGCCAAACGGGAGCAGGCCGGAAAGGTGGTCAACGTCCGCACCTATTTGAATCTGCGCACCGGCCCCGGCACGGACTACACTGTGATTGGGCATCTGCTCAACGGCGCGGAGGTGAAGGTGCTGGAGGAAAGCAACGGCTGGTACAAGGTGGTCGTGCCGGAGCAGACAGGCTATGTATACGGCAAATACCTTGAGGTTCTCAACACCTCTGCGGGAGGCGGTGAGAACGACACGGATACTGCGGGACTGCTGGAGATACTGCTGCAATATTACGCCGCTGCCGGAGGTTCCGCGCCACTGACCCCGGACGGCAACCTGACGCTCATGGACGACATCGGCTCCGCTTTCGGCGCAGGCAAGCAGTTCATCACCGTGACGACCAAGGGCGGCAACACCTTTTATCTCATCATCGACCGGGACGATAAGGGCAATGAGAACGTCCATTTCTTGAATCTTGTGGACGAGGCCGACCTGCTGGCGCTGACCAAGGACGGCGAGAGCATCGTCCCCGCCTGCACCTGCACGGACAAATGCGCCGTGGGTAAAATCAACACGGGCTGCAAGGTGTGCAGAACCAATATGAGCGAGTGCGCGGGTAAGGAGCAAGCCGCAGAAATAACGCCCCAGCCCGCCGAGCCTGCGGAGACCGCGCCCGAAAAGAGTACCAACGGCGCGGGGCTTGTTGTGGTCGTCCTCCTGCTCCTGCTGGGCGGCGGCGGTGCGCTGTACTGGTTCAAGCTCCGCAAGCCCAAGGCCGACACTCGTGGGGCGGACGACCTGGACGATTACGACTACGGCGAGGACGAGGAAGAAGAGGATTACGAGTTTGAAGATGAAAACACTGCTGACAGTGAGGAGGACAAAAACCAATGATGAATATGACCTGTTACCGGCTTGTTGTGTGTGAAAAGCCCTCCGTGGCAAGGAGCATCGCCGCCGTCCTCGGCGCAAGGGAGCGCGGGGACGGCTTTCTTTCGGGCGGCGGCTATCTCGTTTCCTGGTGCTTCGGGCATCTTGCGGAGCTTTCGGATGCGGACGCCTACGACGAAAAGTACGGCAAATGGCGAAGGGAGGACTTGCCCATCCTGCCGGATAGCTGGCAGTACACCGTATCAAGGGACAAACAGAAGCAGATGAACACCCTCCGCGCCCTCATGCACAGAGAGGACGTTTGCGAGGTCATCAACGCCTGCGACGCCGGACGCGAGGGCGAGCTGATCTTCCGCACGGCGTATAATCTCAACAACTGCCGCAAGCGCGTGAAGCGGCTCTGGATCTCCTCCATGGAGGATGCGGCTATCCTTGATGGCTTTGACAATCTCCGCGACGGCGCGGAGTACGACAACCTCTACGCCTCCGCCCTCTGCCGCAGCAAGGCGGACTGGCTGGTGGGCATCAACGCCACCCGCCTGTTTTCCGTGATGTACCACCGCACACTGAACGTAGGGCGCGTGGTGTCGCCCACGCTTGCGCTGCTGGTGCAGCGGGAAGCGGAAATAAGCGCGTTCCGGCCGGAGAGCTTTTACACGGTCAATCTGGCGTTCGATACCTTTTCCGCCGTGGGCGAAAGATACGGGGACAGAGCGGAAGCCGAAGCGCAAAGGGGAAAATGTAATAATGACACGGCGACCGTAACAAACGTGGAGCGAAAGGAAAAGGCTGAAAAAGCCCCGGCGCTCTACGACCTGACCACCCTCCAGCGGGATGCGAACCGCTTGCTTGGATACACGGCGCAGCAGACGCTGGATTATCTGCAAAGCCTTTACGAAAAGAAGCTCTGCACCTACCCCCGTACCGACAGCCGCTATCTCACCGACGATATGGAGGGCGGCGTAAACGCGCTGGCGCTGTGCTGTGCGGGCATCTGCGGCACGGAGCCGCCCGCAGCCGTCTGTTCGGGGCAGGTGTGCAGCAGCAAAAAGGTCAGCGACCACCACGCCGTCGTTCCCACCATGGCAGCGGGCGAAACGGATTTGGAAACCTTGCTCGCAGGCGAACGGGAGATCTTGCGCCTTGTTTCCCGTCAGGTGCTTATGGCGGTCAGCGCGCCCTTCGTCTATCTGGAGACCGAGGCAAGGCTGGACTGCGGCGGAAATGCCTTTTCCGCCAAGGGGAAAACGGTGATTCAGCCCGGTTGGAAAGCATATGCGGATGCGGAGCTTACGGACAAGGCCCTCCCGGAGCTTTCCGAGGGACAGTTTCTTCCCGTTTCCTCCTGCGAAGTCAAAGAGGGAAAAACGACCCCGCCAAAGCACTTCACCGAGGATACGCTTTTGTCGGCCATGGAGACGGCGGGCAAAGAGGATATGCCGGAAGATGCCGAGAGAAAGGGATTGGGAACCCCCGCGAGCCGGGCGGCTGTCATTGAAAAGCTGGTGGCCACGGGCTTTGCGGAGCGCAGAAAGGCGAAGAAATCTGTACGTCTCGTTCCCACCGAAGCGGGCGTTTCCCTCATTACCGTGTTGCCCGAACAGCTCCAGTCCCCGCTGCTCACCGCCGAATGGGAGCACCGCCTCAAGGAGATCGAATGCGGCGAACTGGGCGCGGACGAGTTCCTTGCCGGCATCTGCGATATGGTCGCAGCGCTGGTTCGGGACGCTGCGCCTGTGGACGGCGCGGAGGTGCTGTTCCCCTCCGGCAGACCCGTTGTGGGCAAATGCCCCCGCTGCGGCGCAGAGGTCACGGAGAGCAAAAACGGCTATTTCTGCGAGAGACGGAGCTGCAAGTTCGGGCTGTGGCGGGACAACCGCTTCCTTGCCGCCAAGAAGATCAGCCTGACAAAGAAGATGGCTTCCTCGCTCCTGACGCAGGGACGCGCCTACGCCAGCGGTATCTACTCCGAGAAAACCGGCAAGACCTACGACGCATTCATCGTGCTGGAGGACGACGGCGCGCGTTCCTCCTATAAGCTGGACTTCACCAAGTGACCCTCGCAGACTCCCGCACGGGCGTTTCATTCCCCTGCGGGAGCCTCTGTTTTTACCATGATTCAAAGGAGGTATGCACGAAATGGCTGAAAAACAGACCAACAAGGAACGGCTCAAGGACATCACCGACAGCATCGAGACGGGCATAAAGGAGCTGTTTGAGAGCGACAAATACAGGCAGTACCTTGCCACCATGAGCCGCTTTCACAAGTACAGCGTCAACAACACCATGCTCATCTATATGCAGCGCCCCGACGCCACCCATGTGGCCGGCTTCAACAAATGGCGCGACCAGTTCGGAAGGAGCGTTAAGAAGGGCGAAAAGGGCATTAAGATCATCGCCCCCACGCCCTTCAAGAAGAAAATCGAGCAGCAGAAGTTAGACCCCGACACCAAACTCCCCCTGCGGGACGAGAATGGCGATATTATCACGGAGGAAAAGACGGTGCAGATCCCCATGTACAAGCCCGTGGTGGTGTTCGACGTGCAGCAGACCGCAGGCAAGCCCCTGCCGGAGCTGGCGGCGAACCTTACGGGGGACGTGCAGAATTACGAGGTGTTTATGGAAGCTCTGCGCCGCAGCGCGCCCGTCCCCATCTGCTTTGAGAAGCTGGCGGAGAATATGGACGGATACTTCTCCGTGGACAAACAGCGCATCGCTGTCCGCGAAGGCATGAGCGAGGTACAGACGGTCTGCGCCGCCGTCCATGAGATCGCCCACTCCAGGCTCCACAATAAGGACGAAATCGGAGAAAAATATCAGGAGGTCGAGCTGTTCGGCAAGCCCGCGCTGTTCTCCAACGGGCGCATCGACCGGGATAAGCTGCCGGAGGGCTTGTATGCGTATGACCTGCGCGGCTCGGATGATGATCCGGGGTTGCCCGTGACCATTCAGGAGCACGTTGTGGTGAACCACGCGGCAACCGTCATTGCCGCAGCGCCCATTGAGCTGCCGGAGCAGGGCTTTTTGTATCTGGGCGAGGACGGGCTGAACTTCACGGGCGGCGAGCAGACCGTGAAGGAGTTTTGGCACGCACAGTACCCGGAAAAGGCAAAGCTCTCACGCGCTGCCGAGGAGATTCAGGCGGAGAGCATCTCCTTCGCCGTCTGCGCCTATTACGGCATTGAGACAGGCGAAAACAGCTTCGGGTATCTGGCGACCTGGGCAAAGGACAGGGAGCTGACCGAGCTTCGCGCATCGCTGGAGACCATCAACCGAACCTCATCCTCCCTGATTACGGATATCGACCGCCATTACGCGGAAATCTGCAAGGAGCGCGGGCTGGATAAGGAGACGGAGAGCCTTGCCGCCCAGCCGGTGCAGGAGATCGCCGTGCAGGAGCCGGAGCCGGTCACAGCGCCGGACAACGGCTGCGTCCCCGACCCTGCGATTTCTGTTGAGAGCATGAACGCCTACGGCTACACCGATTCCAATATGCTGCCGCTGACAAAAGAGCGTGCGCTGGAGCTCATGGAACGGGACGTGAGCGTGTATATGCTTCACACCGACAACACCGAGGCCATGGCCTTCGATGCGGAGGAAGTCCGCAGCTTTGACGGCATCTTCGGCGTGGAAGCCTCCGAATGGGAGACGGTCAAAGACCGCTTCGCACCGCCGGACTATGAAAAGGCGTTCCTCGACAACCCCGCCGACAGCTTTGCCATCTATCAGCTTCGGGATAATGATAATACGGCGCAGCTCCGCTTTATGAACGCCGAGTATCTGGAGAAGAAGGGGCTTTCCATTGAAAAGGGAAATTACGCCGCCGTCTATGCGGGAAACCTCGACCGCAGGGGCGATACGCAGGACAGGTTGGACGCGCTGTATGAGACCTTCAACATCCGCCGCCCGGAGGATTTTCGCGGCCACAGCCTGTCCGTCAGCGACATCGTGGCGCTGAAGCAGAACGGCGTGGTATCCTGTCATTACGTTGATTCATGGGGCTTCAAGGCGCTGCCCGACTTCCTAAAGCCGGAAAACTATCTCAAAAACGCGGAGATGGCCATGGAGGACGATTACGGCATGATCGACGGCGTTATCAACAACGGGCCGAAGCAGACCGTGGCAGAGCTGGAGGAACAGGCAAAGTCCGGCAAGCCCATCTCCCTCATGGAGCTGGCGCAGGCGGCGCGCCGGGAACAGGCGCAGGCGGCACGGCAGGAGAAGAAGCCCTCCGTGCTGGCAAAGCTCTGTCCTCCCGTCAACGAGCCGAAAAAGACAGCGCGTTCAAAGCGCGCGGAAAGAGAGCTGCTATGATGAATTTTACCAACGATGAAATGAACCTCATGTGCATCTACCAGAGCGACAGCCGCAGCGGGCTGATTGCCGCCCTCACCGAAATGCGCGGATACCTGGACGAGGACGAAGCCGAGCTGCGGGATCTGACCGACAGCGCCCTGCAAAAGCTGGACGAAATCACCGATGAGGACTTCGCAGCGCTGGAGCTGGTGCCGGACTTCGATACGGACGAATAAGGCAGATGCGGCGGGAGCGGCCTTCGGGTCGCTCCTGCTGTGATTATTCTATTGCAGAAAAGAGCGTGTTCACGCAAAAATTTTCAACAGAGCGCATCACAAAAGAAAAAGTGTCAATACGGAGGCGTATTCTCCCCGGAAAACGCACAAAATGAGCATGAAAGAATCCGCACTATTTTTTGAAATCACTTGATTTTCACCGGATAGTTGCGTATAATAAGACTGCGAGGTGAAAATATGATAAAGACAACAGCAATGCTACTGGAGGAACTGCGGGAATACGGTTCTCCGAAGTCAAAGTTGGCGCGTATGGCGGAGCGGGGCGAATGCTTTCCCATTACAAAGGGGCTATATGAAACTGACCGGAACGCTCCTGCGTACCTGCTTGCGGGCAGTATTTACGGGCCTTCATACATTTCCTTTGAATATGCCCTTAGCCGCTACGGGCTGATTCCCGAGGCGGTATATGCCGTTACCTGCGCCACCTTTGAAAAGAAAAAGAAAAAGAAGTATGAAACGCCCTTCGGAACCTTCACCTATCGGGATGTGCCGTCCGAGGCGTTCCCGCTGGGGCTTCGGCTCGTGCAGGAGGGCGAATATTTCTACCGGATCGCAGAACCGGAAAAGGCTCTGTGCGACCAGCTCTATACTATGCCGCCCGTACCGAACACACAGGAGCTTTTCCGGCTGCTGACGGAGGATTTGCGGATTGAGGAATCGGAGATTGGGAAGCTGGACGGAAATAAGGTTTGCAAATACAGCGGAGCGTATCATTCCACGAACGTAAAAAAGCTCTGCTCGCTTTTAAGGAGGCTTTGATATGAACAGCGCCATTGAACAGATGCTGAAAAGCTACCATGTAGAGAATATCTACGACAGAAAGAACGCCATGAAGGAAATCATGCAGGAGATCGTGCTCTGCGGCTTGTCCCGTGCGGGCTTCTTCAAAAAAGCGGCGTTCTACGGCGGAACCGCCCTGCGAATCTTCTACGGTCTCGACCGCTTTTCCGAGGATCTGGATTTTTCGCTGGAAGCGGAGGATTTGGACTTTGACCTGACGGCCTACTTTCCCGTGCTGGAGAAGGAAGTGAAAGCCTTTGGGCTGAACGTGGAGATTCAGGAAAAGGAAAAGACAAAAGAAAGCACCATCCGCTCCGCCTTCCTGAAGGGGAACACAAAGGAACATCTCCTGCTGTTCTACGCGGATGAAAAGGTGGCGGGAAGCGTGGCGAAGAATGAAGCGGTCAAGATTAAGTTCGAGGTGGACGTTAACCCGCCCGCCTTCGCCGCATTCGAGCACAAATACCGGCTGCTGCCCGTGCCGTATGAGGTGCGGCTGTACGATATGCCCTCCCTGTTCGCAGGAAAAATCCATGCGGTCATCTGCCGTGCGTGGCAGAGCCGCATCAAGGGCAGGGATCTTTACGACTATGTATTCTATCTTTCAAGGGGTGCGGCCGTCAATCAAAAACATCTTCGGGCACGATTGATTGATTCCGGATATATTTCTGCCGATGCGGACTGTTCCTTGCCGAAAATCAAAGCGATGCTGGCGGAACGCTTCGACAGTATCGATTACGCACAGGCAAGGCAGGATGTGGAGCCGTTCATTCACGATTCCTCCGTGCTGAATATCTGGAGCGCAGACTTTTTCAAACAAATCACGGAGGGACTGACTGCGGTATAGTCCCCGACTGAAAACCGAATACCGCCCCTTACATAGAGCGTCCGTTCCGGGCGCTCTAAATTTATGCCATGAAGGAGGAGCAATATGCCGAGCAAGCTACAAACGTATATGCAGATGGCGGACGAGGCGCAGCGGCAGATCACCGGCAGCTACCGGGGCTGGACGGGCTTTCTCACCACCGCCGCAAGGCTGTACAAATACCCCTACGCCGAGCAGGTCATGATCCACGCCCAGCGTCCGGACGCCACCGCCTGCGCGGAGTACGACTTCTGGAACGAAAAGATGGGCCGGTATGTCCGCAGGGGCTCCAAGGGCATCGCCCTCATCGACAGCAGCGGCGAAAGGCCGAGGCTTCGGTATGTGTTCGACGTGTCGGATACGGGCGGCAGAGAATTTCCCAAGAGCCGCTATCTGTGGGAATACCGGGAGGAACACGCGGACGCGGTAAGCGCCATGCTGGAAAGCCGCTACGGTGTGGACGGAAAAGGAGGGCTTCCCGACCAGCTTGAGCGCATCGCGTCTCAGCTTGCGGAGGAATACTGGCGGGACTATAAGCGGGATATCCTCGCCATCGTTGACGATTCCTTTCTTTACGGATATGATGAATTTAACGTAGGAGCGGCCTTCCAAAGCGCCGCCGCCGTCAGCATCGCCTACTCGCTCATGTCCCGCTGCGGGCTTGAAGCGGACGACCGCTTCGAGCATGAGGATTTCCTGAGCATCTTCGATTTCAACACCCCGGAAGCCGCCGCCGAGCTGGGCACGGCGGTGAGCAGGATCAACGGAGAGGTGCTGCGGCAGATCGAAGTCACCATCAAGAATTACGA
>ERZ773173.2259-NODE-2259-length-14790-cov-2.895826_pt1 | contig 14790 bp, 10 predicted proteins | sample MGYA00580535_ERZ773173 | MGnify/ENA primary metagenome ERZ773173 (study PRJEB29015, sample SAMEA2737856) | human gut metagenome | biome: human gut; feature: human-associated habitat; material: faeces | place: China | collected 2012 ...
CCAAATGCTTCTGGAATTGCTTATATTTTAACAATAGAGTTTGCTACAAGTGGAGATATTTCAGCTCTTTCTAATACTATATATACCCTGCTGATAATATGGTTTACATTGTCTATATCAAACATAATAATATGGAAATGAAAAAGAAAAAGAAAGTACTTGTGTTATATCCATCGGGGAATTATCTATATCCTACGACAGGAGGAGAATTATATGATTCTTATCTTTTTAAAAGAATACTTTTTTCTGGACAGATAGATATGTCCTTTTTTACAAAGGATCATACTAGACACATTAATAAGTGGTTGTTGCCTGCATACATACTCTGGTCGTGTAGGAGAATCGGTTCATACGATGCTGTATTCTTAAATAGCAGTTGGTTTGCTCAATCTATTTGGTTGCTTTATTTTTTCAGAATATTTTATCCTAAGTTGAAAGTCTACGTTATTCATCATCATTTTCGGTATCAGGAAATGTCTGGAATAAAAAGACTATTACAATACATGTTGGAATGGCTGGGGCTGGGGGTGTCTTTCGCTGTTATAACTCCCAATCCATATACGCATTCCTTGATAAAGCAGATGAGACCAGATAGTCGTACTGTTTTTCTCGAAATGGCATTCAAGAAAGATGTTCCAACATCTTCTTGCTATGTGTTAAAACGGTTATTATTTGTTGGTACTGTATATCAACGGAAAGGACTTTTATATCTACTGGAGGCAATAGGACAGATGTCTGAAAAGGAAAGATCTGGGATTCATTTGGATATTGTGGGAGATCTTTCTTACAAAAAATACTATAAACGTCTGTTGTCTTTAGTTCACTTATATGGGTTGGAGGATGTTGTAACTTTTGTAGGACGTATATCAGATGAAGAATTGAAGTCATATTATTCTCGAGCATATTGTTTTGTATTTCCGTCTTTGTTGGAAGGTTATGGTATGGTGTTAATTGAAGCAATGTCTTACGGACTGCCAGTGATAGCGTTTGACAATTCAGCTATACCTTTTACAGTAAAAAATGATAGAAATGGCATATTAGTGAGGGATAAAAATATATTGGATCTTAAAAAATCCATTTTAAAACTATGTGTAGATACAGATTACCATCGGAAATTGTGTGATGGTGCTCTAGATACTTATCGCAATGCTCGTTCTCTTTCTGATTTGGATGTAGATATAGAAAATTTTGTAATAAAGGAACTAATAAACTAAATCAATATGGAAGTGATTCCGGAGTGTGAATATTTATTACTTATTATAGTTTACTTGGTGATAAACTCTCAATAAAGGGCTCATAGTTAAAAGTAATACATTCGTTACTTACAAAAAATAAAAATTATGTATAGCATCGAATATTTAGAACGATTTTTTTAGTATCAATCAGAGGTGTCACCAAGTAGTGACTCTCTTAAGTCCTTTTGTGAAAAGAATAAAGTGCCCTGTAATATCTTTAAAAGTGGTATAAGGTTATTCGTGAAAGAATAGCCGAGGTAAAGGTTGACGCTAGGAGGATCCATCTTTCAGTAATTCTCCTCGTTCTTTCATTACTATAGATGAATATTTAATATCTAATAAATAAGTTGTAATGAATTCTATTAATATTATTAATATTCTAGGAGTTTATCCTCCGCCTTTAGGAGGTGTGTCTATTCATGTTAAGCGATTAATACATGGCTTAAATAAATATAGATTAATCTTTCTAATAAATTATGGATCTAAAGTGAAAGGTTTTGAATATATAGAAAATATACATTCATTGCCATTTTATATTTTTTCTTTATTGTGGAAGAGAAGAAGGATTATACATGTTCATTCAAATTCATATGTAATATTTTTACTCCTTTTGCTATTTGGAATTCGTCATAAGATTGGTGTGACATTACATAATCAAAGAATAGCGAGGATGAAGTCTTCGTTTAAACAATTTGTGTTTACATCGTTTTTTCATAGAGCGGATTTTATTATTTTGAATAGTAAAAAGTATTCAGATATTCTTGTTCAAAAGTATAGATTGTCAGAAAATCGATTGCATGTGATTCCTGCTTTTATTCCTCCGATGAAGTCTGAGTCTTGTGGATTGCCAAAGGGGGGGTTAGAATTTAGAAAAAAATGTAATTATCTGATTTCTGCAAATGCTTTTCGTTTGGTTGTTGAAGATGGTTTGGATTTATATGGATTAGATCTTTTGATAGACTTGATTTATGATTTAAGGAAGGATGGTATTAATGCAGGTTTGTTATTCTGTTTGCCAGAAATAGGTAATAAAAAATATTATGAGGAGCTTCAGAAAAGAATTGAGAATTATCATTTAAAAGAGTATGTGAAGATAGTTTCTGGTATAATACAAAACGCATTTGAATATTGGAAGATTTCAGATGTTTTTATTCGTCCTACTACTACTGATATCGAGGGGATATCTGTAAAAGAGGCTTTGTGGGTAAATACTCCTGCTATAGCAAGTGATGTATGTGAGAGACCTGCGGGAACATTACTTTTTGAAAACAGAAACTATTTAGATTTAAAGGATAAAGTGTTGAAAATCTATAAGAAGGATAAATATGAGACTATAGATTTTAGAGAAAATGTACCTGATGTTGTAAATGAAATATTGAAAATATATAATTCTTTATGAAACAAATAATTCAAGACCTCAAATCCGGATCAACCATCTTGGAAGAAGTTCCTGTTCCTCAAGTAAAATCCGGCTATGTTTTAATCCAAACGACTCGTACGCTAGTATCTTTAGGAACGGAGCGTATGCTCGTGGAGTTCGGAAAGGCGAACCTGATTGATAAGGCACGGCAACAACCGGATAAGGTGAAGCAAGTTTTGGACAAGATAAAGACGGATGGTTTACAACCGACACTGGAGGCCGTGTTCAATAAGCTAGGGCAGCCTTTGCCTTTGGGATATTGCAATGTCGGACGTGTAGTAGCAGTCGGGAAAGGTGTTGCGGAATTCAAGGTGGGCGATCGGGTGGCCTCGAACGGGAACCATGCGGAGTTTGTTTGTGTGCCGAAGAATCTGGTGGCGAAGGTGCCGGATGATATAACGGATGAGGAAGCGGCCTTTACGGTGATTGGCTCGATTGGTTTGCAGGGAATCCGCTTGCTGAATCCTCAGTTGGGAGAGACGGTTGTGGTGGTCGGTCTGGGATTGATCGGTCTGGTGGCGGCGCAGTTGTTGAGAGCGAACGGCTGTAAGGTTATCGGGGTGGATTTTGACCAGCAGAAGGTGGATATGGCCGCCTCGAAGGGAATCGTGGCTGTTAATCCGGGCAGAGGTACGGATCCGGTAAGGTTCGTGGAGGATTATACGGGGGGTATCGGTGCGGATGGTGTCTTGATCACGGCCTCCACGCAAAACCATGAGGTGATCCATCAAGCGAGTGAGATGTCCCGTAAGAGGGGACGGATCGTTTTGGTGGGTGTTGTCGGATTGAATATGCGAAGGGATGACTTCTATAAGAAGGAGTTGAGTTTTCAGGTATCTTGCTCGTATGGGGCCGGACGTTATGACGAGGAATATGAGAACAAGGGGCACGATTATCCGTTGGCTTATGTCCGCTGGACGGAAAAGCGTAATTTTGAGACGATACTCCACGCGATCTCTTCCGGATCGTTGGATGTCAAGTCGTTGATAACGGAAGAGGTGGACTTGGCCGATTATGAGGAGATTTACGGCGATATGCGTAAGAAAGGATCGATCGCTTCCATATTACGTTTTCCCGCTGATTCGAAGATGGAGTCAGTTGTCTCTATCGGCAGTAATGCCTTTGTGAGTGGAAATGGCAAGATCGGGATTATTGGGGCGGGTAATTATACCTCCGCCATGATCATACCTTGCTTGGCTAAGGCCCATGCTAGAATCAAGTATATAGCGAGCGCCCAAGGATTGTCCGCCAAGATATTGGCGAGGAAGGCGGGGGCGGAGAACGCCACGTCGGACTATCAAAATATATTGAAAGATCCGGAGGTGGATTTGGTGATGGTCACGACACGCCATAACCTGCATGCCCGGATGGTGATAGAGGCTTTACGGAATGGGAAAAGCGTATTCGTGGAGAAACCGTTATGCTTGAATGAGACGGAATTGGATGATATCATACGGGCTTATCAAGGGGCTCCTGAGGGCACGACCTTGACGGTTGGTTTTAACCGGCGTTTCTCTCCGTTCGCCGAGAAGATGAGGCGATTGCTAGGTGACGGACCTAAAAATATAGTGGCGACGATGAACGCCGGATTTATCCCGCGGGAAGTGTGGGTGCATGATCTTGAGATAGGTGGAGGGCGGATCATTGGAGAGGCTTGCCATTTTATCGATCTATGTTCCTTCTTGGCGGGCTCGGAGGTCGTGGCGGTCTGCATGAATGCGTTAGGCGAAAATCCGGAGGAGAATACGGATAATGCCAGCATATTGCTTCGTTACGCGAATGGGACGAACGCCGTGATCAATTACTTTGCGAACGGCTCGAAATCGTACGCCAAGGAACGTGTGGAGGTTTTCTCTCAGGAGAGGGTCTTGGTCTTGGATAACTGGCGTAAATTGACCGGGTATGGTTTTAAGGGTTTCTCATCGATGAAGGCCGGTATGGATAAAGGGCAAAAACGTCAATTTACGTTGTTGAATGAACGTATCCGGGAGGGCGGTGAGCCATTGATTCCATTTGAGAGTATATTGAATACGACGAAAGCTACTTTCGCTTGCATTACGAGCTTGAAAGAGAGATGTTGGGTGAATCTCTAAAATTATATATTTCTACTCTTCGGAACTTGAGATCTCGCCAAGTTCGTTATCAAGTCTGGTATAGGCTACGGGCATATATTAGGAAATACAGGAGCTTTCGGTATGTATTGTCATTACCGAGAGTGGGACATCCTTTGTCTTTTAAACTTTTCATCTCGAAATATACGGACTTGGATAGTGTTACGGGGCATTTCTCTTTCTTGGGTACGGAATCCGCTTTTCTAGGATGGAACGATGAGAGCTTTGGTAAGTTATGGTCCTATAATCTAAATTATATGGACTACCTTCATCAAGAAACTATATCTTTCGAACAGGCCGTTTGCTGGATCGATAAGTTTGTCGATGAAATAGAGGGGAATAGGAATGGTCTGGAACCTTATCCGATCGCTTTACGAGGCATCAATTGGATCAAGTTCCTGTCGAAATATCATCCTTATATTCTGGCTGAGAATAAACGAAAATGGGATTCCTCCTTGTATGCCCAATATCAGATTTTACTGGATAATCTGGAATATCATCTTTTAGGGAATCACTTATTGGAAGACGCTTTCTCCTTGTTATGGGCCGGGCTTTATTTTAAGGATGAGCCGATCTATCAAAAGGCGAAAGGCTTATTGTTGCGGGAACTGGAAGAGCAACTCCTTCCGGATGGCGCTCATTACGAGCAATCACCGATGTATCATTGTATATTATTGGATCGATTGCTGGATTGCTATAATGTCTCTGTAAATAATTTGCGGTTTATAGGGCAGGAAGGTTTGAATGAACGCTTACGAGAAAAAGCCGGTGGTATGTTGGGACATTTAGCCTCTGTCGTTTATAAAGATAATACGATACCTCTCCTGAATGATTCCGCTGAGGGAATCGCGCCTTCTCCGACTCAATTGTTTGTATACGCTAAGCGATTGGATATGGACTGGGAAAAGCTTCCGATGGGAGCGTGTGGCTATCGAAAATTGATGGCGGGCCATTGGGAGGCTATCGTGGATGTTGGAGACATAAGGGCCTCTTACCAACCCGGCCATTCGCATGCGGATACGTTCAATTATGAGTTGCGGATAGGGGGTAAGCCTTTCGTTATGGATACCGGAATTTCTACGTATGAAAAGACAGCCCGTAGGCAATACGAGCGTGGCACGGCGGCCCATAATACGGTGGTGCTAGGGGATAAGAACTCTAGCGAGGTATGGGGAGGCTTTCGTGTGGGGAGGCGGGCAAGGGTGACGCTTCTTAAAGATTCTCCGAATGAGGTAGAGGCTTGGCATGATGGTTTTGGCTCATTGGGTAGGCATCTGCGAAAATTTACGATTGATAAGGATCGTTTTAGGATAGAGGATTCTGTCTCAACAGCCGTGAAAGCCGTAAGCTTGATCCATCTGGCTCCGGATGTGGAGATCATATCTTGTTCACGAAATGAGATAGTGACGAGTATCGCGGCGATAAGAGTGGCCGGCGCATCCTCTGTCGAGATTGTAGATGACCAAGTGTCATTTACGTATAACCGTTTTCACCTATCTAAGACAATTCGTATTCATTTTGTGAAGAGACTTTCTTATACAATCGGTTGATCGTTATTGGACCATTCTTGATCTGCCTAATATCTTACTTAAAAAATAACACATATTTCTTATGAAAGCATGTTTCATGGGGTTGGGCTATATTGGCCTGCCCACGGCTATTATTGCCGCAAAGCACGGGGTACAAATCACCGGTGTGGATATAAATCCAAGGGTGGTTGAGATGACTAATCAAGGTAAATTGCATATCATAGAACCCGGTATGCAAGAACTGCTTCAGGAAGTGGTGTCCGGTGGTCAGTTGAAAGCTTCCACTACTCCCGAGGAAAGTGACGCTTATTTCATGGTGGTTCCCACTCCCTTCAAAGGAAATCACGAGCCGGATATTTCTTATGTGGAATCTGCCACCCGTGCAGTTATTCCTTTGCTGAAAGAAGGTGATTTGTATGTGATAGAATCTACCTCCCCAGTAGGTACTACGGACAAGATGAAGGATTTGATCTTCTCTCTTCGTCCGGAACTGAAAGACAAGATTTATATCGCCTATTGTCCGGAACGCGTGTTGCCCGGCAATGTAATCTATGAGCTGGTGCATAACGATCGTGTGATTGGCGGTATGAATGAAGCTTCAACAGATAAAGCCGTTGAATTTTATAGCCAATTTGTGAAGGGGACCCTTCATCGTACCAACTGCAAGACAGCTGAAATGTGCAAATTGACCGAGAACTCTTCCCGCGATGTACAAATAGCCTTTGCCAATGAGTTATCGATAATTTGCGATAAGGCGGGTATTAATGTCTGGGAATTGATCAGCCTGGCCAATAAGCACCCCCGCGTTAATATTCTTCAACCCGGTTGTGGTGTCGGCGGACATTGTATTGCAGTGGATCCTTATTTCATAACGGCTGATTTTCCCATTGAATCCCAGATTATAGCCAAGGCCCGTGAAATAAATAATTATAAAGCTTTCTGGTGTGCGGAAAAGGTTGAAAATGCAATGCTTAAATTTGAACTGGAACACCATCACAAACCGGTGATAGCCATGATGGGCCTGGCATTTAAACCGGATATTGACGACCTTCGTGAAGCCCCCGCCAAGTATATAACCACCAAAGTGATGCAGAGCTGTAACAATGCTGACATTCTGGTAGTGGAACCGAATGTAAATGAACATAAGGTATTTAAGCTGACTGACTATAAAGAGGCCTATGCAAAAGCCGATATCGTGGTTTTTTTGGTTGCCCACTCTGTATTTAAGACTTTACCTTACGATACGGATAAGGTAATTCTGGACTTCTGTGGTATTTATAAAAAATAAGATCAGACTTTTATGAAGAAAATATTGTTGGCTTTCGGGACTCGTCCCGAAGCCATAAAAATGGCTCCTTTGGTGAAGGAGTTTCAAAAACATCCGGACAAGTTTCAAACCATCGTTTGTGTGACCGGACAACACCGGGAAATGCTTGACCAGGTTCTTTCTATTTTTTCCATCCGTCCGGATTATGACCTTAATATCATGAAGCAGGGACAAGACCTGTATGACGTGACATCCCGTGTTCTTTTGGGAATGAGGGACGTTTTGAAAGAGGTGCTTCCTGATGTCGTATTGGTTCATGGAGATACGACTACCTCCACAGCCGTTGCATTGGCGGCTTTTTATCAACAGATTCCTGTGGGACATGTGGAAGCCGGTCTACGTACTTATGACATCTATAGTCCTTGGCCTGAGGAGATGAACCGGCAGATGACGGGACGTATAACGACTTATCATTTTTCTCCGACTTCACTGAGCCGGCAGAATTTGGTAAATGAAGGCGTGAAGGAAGATCATATATTGGTTACGGGTAATACGGTGATAGATGCCTTGTATATGGTTGTGGATAAGATCAAAGAGGATAAGGAACTTGATACTGAACTGGAAGGCATCTTAAAGAAATCCGGCTACGACGTAAACCGCCTGAATAATGGCAAGAAACTTGTGTTGATAACCGGTCATCGTCGTGAAAATTTCGGTGAAGGTTTTATCTCGATGTGCCGGGCTATTAAGGCCTTGACAGAAAAATATCCGGCGGTAGACTTTGTATACCCGATGCATCTGAATCCTAATGTAAGAAAAGCCATTCATGAGGTGTTCGGTGAAAACCTCTCCAATTTTGGTAATATATTCTTTATTGAACCTTTGGAATACCTGTCATTCGTGTATTTGATGGAGAAATCGGCTATTGTCCTTACGGATAGCGGCGGCATTCAGGAAGAGGCTCCCGGTCTTGGTAAACCGGTGCTGGTGATGCGCGATACGACCGAACGTCCGGAGGCATTGGAGGCAGGTACTGTCAAACTGGTCGGAACCGATTATGATAAGATTGTCAATGAGGTGTCCGCCTTACTGGATGACGGGGAATACTATAACAGGATGAGCAAGGCTGTTAATCCTTATGGGGACGGTCTGGCTTGCAGTCGGATAGTGAACCGGTTTATATAATTCTGAAATATACCGTCTGATACTTGAAATTTAACTGAACTATTATCTACGTTGAAATCCGAAGGGAAAAATGGGTGTCAGTAAAATAATCACGCTTTATAATACGCTTCGATACTTAAAACCTATTCAGTTGTTATACAGAGGGAAACAACTCGTCGGAAAGTATACTTCTTCTGGCATTGACTTAAATGGTACATTGAAAATTAAATCTTCAGATATGGTCTTTGAAGGTTCGATTCCTTTTGCACCTACTTATGATGTTCAAAGCAAGTGTTTCTCTTTTCTAAACCGGTCGCATTCTTTTTCATCCCGGATTGATTGGAATTGGTTAGGTTATGGACGGCTATGGGTATATAACCTGAACTATTTTGAGTATTTGGACCAAGAAAATCTTCCAAAAGAAGAAGGATTGGTTCTCATTGATGATTTTATCAGTCGGTTGCCCGATTGTGTAGTCGGTCTGGAACCTTATCCTCTTTCTTTGAGATGTACCAATTGGATCCGTTTTTTGGGTAAGCATAAGATTAGAAACGATAAATACGATGTAATCTTGTTTAAGCAATTACAGTTGCTTACCCATAAATTAGAATATCATTTGTTGGGTAATCATCTATTGGAAAATGGTTTCGCTTTATTTTTTGGTGCCTATTATTTTGATGATTATAGATTTTACAAGCTGGCAAGGCGTATTTTACTTTCTGAACTGAATGAACAGACATTACATGACGGTGGTAATTTTGAGTTAAGTCCCATGTACCATTGTATCATATTGCTGCGTGTATTGGACTGTTATAATCTGGTGAAGAGCAATTCTTTGTTTAAAAAAGAACTGTTGTCCTTTTTTGAAGAAAAGAGTCTTAAGATGTTGGGGTGGCTGTCTTCTGTTTGTTTTGAAAATGGTGATATTCCATTATTTAATGATGCCGCTTTCGGGATATCTCCCTCGCCTGTTGCTCTGTTTGCGTATGCAAAACGTTTAGGATTGAATTTTGAGAAATCCGGGCTTTCTGATTCCGGATATAGAAAGCTTGTTACAAACAAGTTTGAGTGTGTGGTGGATGTATCCCGTGTTGGTCCGGATTATCAACCCGGACATGCGCATGCCGATACATTCACTTTTGAATTACATATCAATAATCGTCCGGTTATAATAGATACGGGTACTTCCACCTATGAAGTAAATGAAGCCCGTTTTTATGAACGGTCTACTATGGCCCATAATACGGTGGTGGTGGATAATGTTAATTCCAGTGAAGTTTGGGCAGGCCACCGGGTGGGGAAACGTGCTTATGTGAAGCTTCTGAAAGATAAAGAGAACAAGATACAGGCTGTTCACTCAGGATATAAATCAAAGGGTATGAGACATTTACGTTCTTTTTCCATAAAGGATGAAACCTTGATAATAGAGGATGTCATTGGGGGGCAGGCTATGGCATATTTACATTTTCACCCTTCAGAACAGATAGAGATATTCGATAATGAGATTAAAGGAACGGATTATTCAATTCTGATAAATGGCGCAATTTCCATAGAAATGTTTGATTCTTATTATGCTCCGGAATTTAATAAAAAAATCCCCTCTAAAAGTATTCGTATCAATTTTAAAAATAAACTGGAAACTCTATTTAAATGAAGCTACTTTTTCTATCTTTCTATTTTGAACCGGATCTTTGCGCCGGCTCGTTTAGAAATACCCCTTTATTTCAGGAAATCAGGAATCAATTGGGAAAAGATGATTTTATCCATGTAATAACAACACAGCCGAACCGTTACAAGACGTTTCATGCGTCTGCCGAACAGGAAGAAAGGGGGGATAATTATATAATTAATAGAATAACCATACCTGAGCATAAAAGTGGGATGTTAGATCAGGCAAAGTCTTTTGCCATATTCTACTGGAAGGCGATAAAATTAGTGAAAGGAAGGAAATATGATTTGGTTTATGCCTCTTCTTCCCGTTTGTTCACAGCTTTTTTAGGACGTCGGATAGCTTCCGGTCAACGTGTTCCATTGTATTTGGATATTCGTGATATTTTTGTTGATACGATGAAAGATGTGCTCGGGGATAAAAAAATGATTCAAATTCCTGTGGTCTTGTTTGCCCGGATGATAGAGCGTTATACTTTTTCGAAGGCCAGTCACATAAATCTGGTGTCGGAAGGATTCAAGGACTATTTTAGTAAATATAAACAACCGTCCTATTCTTATTATACAAATGGGATTGATGATGTTTTTTTGTCTGCCGGTGCTGGAAAAGAAGAAAATGAATCCCTGCAAAAGCCAATGATCGTTACTTATGCGGGTAATATTGGAAGTGGGCAGGGCTTGGAAAAGATAGTTCCCCAGGCGGCGAAACGATTAGGGAAAGACTATTTATTTCGCATAATAGGTGATGGCGGTACAAAGCTCCTTTTACAGCAGAAGATGGAAGAGTTGCAAGTTGAAAATGTAGAGTTGATCAATCCTGTTTCCAGAGCTGAATTATTGGAATATTATCATCAATCTACTTTTTTGTTCTTGCATTTGAATGACTTGGAAGCTTTTAAAAAAGTTCTCCCTTCAAAACTGTTCGAATACGGTGTTTTTTGTAAACCCGTAATTGCCGGAGTGGGTGGTTATGCCGCCCGGTTTGTAGAAGAGAATTTACCCAATCATATTTTATTTAGTCCCACTAATGTGGATGAATTTGTAGATAAATTAACGCGATACAAGCTGGTTTTTGAAGAGAGAAAATCTTTTAAAGAAACATTTTCTCGAAAAAAGATAATGGTAAATATGGCTAATGATATATTAAAAACAGTTTCAATATAGATGAATATATTAATAACCGGTATTCACGGTTTTGTAGGTTCCAATCTTGTTTCTTCTTTGAAAGGCAGGCACACCCTTTACGGTTTGGATATTGTTACACCGGTGAAAGACGGTGTGGTGAAAACTTTTTCTTGGAAAGATATTGAACCAACATCTTTCCCATTGCACCACTTGCCTCAGTTTGACGCCGTCATCCATCTTGCCGGTAAAGCTCACGATACCAAGAACGAATCGGTGGCTCAAGCCTATTTTGATATCAATACCGGTCTGACTCGGAAGATATTCGATTTCTTCTTAGAGTCCTCTTCCAAGAAATTTATTTTCTTCAGTTCAGTGAAAGCTGCTGCCGACAGTGTGGTGGGGGATATACTGACGGAGGATGTCGTTCCTGCTCCGGTAGGTCCTTACGGCGAGAGTAAAATTAAGGCGGAGGAATACATATTAAAGGGAGAAGGGAAAATTGAGAAGGGAGCAGGAGAAGTTTGTGGTGCTGTTGGTCAGTCTGGTCGTTTGGGGTTGGATAGGCAAGTGTATATTCTCCGTCCCTGCATGATTCATGGTCCCGGGAATAAGGGAAATCTGAATCTGCTTTATAATGTGGTGAAGAAAGGTATTCCCTGGCCATTGGGCAGTTTTGAGAACCGCCGTTCGTTTACTTCGATCGATAACCTTTGTTATGTGATAGAAGGATTGCTGACGAAAGCTGTTCCGGGCGGTATCTATCACATGGGAGACGATGAAGCGATGTCTACGAATGAATTGATTGCTACCATTTGTGAGGCTATGGGCAAGCAACCGCATATCTGGAAAATAAATAAAAGTTTGATGGAAGGTTTCGCCGGGCTTGGAAGCCTACTGCATCTGCCTTTAAACAAGGAGCGTCTTCGGAAGCTGACGGAGAATTATGTGGTTAGTAATGCCAAAATAAAGAACGCATTGGGCATTGAAAAAATGCCGGTGACTGCCAAAGAGGGCTTGATAAAGACCATACAATCGTTTGAGTGATTTGTGATCGGGTCAAGATTATCCGTTTATAATCAGATGATTGGCTCTTTTATTATTTCCATGATCGAAGATACTTTTTAAATATATAAGACTGTGTATTATCTAATCATCTTAGTTCTGCTCTTCCTTGCAGAACTTTTTTATTTCCGCATCGCTGATAAATGTAATATCATCGACAAGCCGAATGAACGTAGTTCTCACACCCGCATTACTTTGCGTGGTGGAGGGATCATCTTTTATTTTGGTGTATTGGCTTATTTTCTGACGAGTCATTTTGAATACCCCTGGTTTATGCTTGCCTTGACATTGATCACCTTTATCAGCTTTGTAGACGACATCCGTTCCACTTCACAAGTACTCCGACTGGTGTTTCATTTCTCCGCCATGGCTTTGATGTTTTATCAATGGGGGTTGTTTTCACTCCCCTGGTGGACGCTTTTTGTGGCATTGATCGTTTGTACGGGCATCATCAATGCCTACAATTTCATGGATGGCATCAATGGCATCACCGGCGGATATTCATTGGTTGTTCTCGTAGCCCTTGCTTATATCAATGAGGCGGTCGTTTCTTTCGTAGAACAGGATTTTATTCTGACGGTGCTTTGCAGTGTCTTTGTTTTCAACTTCTTCAATTTCCGGAAACGTGCCAAGTGTTTTGCCGGTGATGTCGGTTCTGTCTGCATTGCATTCGTTCTGCTGTTCTTTATCGGCAAGTTAGTTATCCGGACGGAGGATTTCAGTTGGATTATCCTGTTGGCCGTATACGGTGTGGATAGTGTACTGACGATAATCCATCGCCTGATGCTTCATGAGAATATCGGTTTGCCACACCGGAAGCATCTGTATCAGATTATGGCGAATGAACTGAAGATCCCTCATATGGTGGTTTCATCTGTATATATGCTGGTACAGGCATTGGTGATAATAGGCTATCTTTTATTTCAGAATAATGACTATCAAAATAATGGCTATTGGTACATGGGGGGAGCTATACTGCTTTTAAGCGTTATTTATATTCTGTTTATGAAGAGATATTTCCATTTACATAAAATAAAATCACTTAATTCTTAGAGACTGTTTAATTTTTTCTCTTAAGAATAATACTGAGCAAAATTTAAACAGCCTCTTAGTCACCTAATACTTCTTTCAATTCTTTTTTGTTGAGGGGTTTCGTTATGAACGTATTGCATCCTGCCCTCATGGCTTCTTCTCTGTCGAACTCGAAAGCGTTGGCAGTAACGGCGATGATAGGAGTTTCCGTATCGAATTTCCGTATTTCCCGGGTAGCTTCCAAACCACCCATAACCGGCATCTTCATATCCATCAGAATGGCATCATAATGATGGCTTGATGCAAGTTCCACCGCTTCTTTACCTGTATAGGCACGGGTTAATTCAGATGTTTTAAGGAGGGCTTTTACCAGCATATAATTACTGTCGATATCTTCGGCTACTAATATGGATTTCTTCTGAACATCATTGGTACAAGACTCCTGTGAAGTGCTAAGAGTCGGATTATGCCCCATTCTTAGGATATCCTCTGCAATTTCTTCCGTTTCCTCATATCTCTCAATTTCTGCTTCACAAGGAAACCAGGCCCAAAACTTACTTCCTTTTCCTTCGTCACTTTCCATACCGATCTTACCACCTTGTGCATCAGTGATTGCTTTACAAATGGCTAATCCTAAACCGGTACCTTGCGTGAAGTCGTCGAGCTTGGCAAAACGTTGGAATAGCTTGTGCTGTTTTTCTTTCGGTATACCATGTCCGGTATCTTCTACATATAATTTTATGCCTCCGTCAATGTAACTGTATCCCATAGTGATGCGACCTCTGTCAGTGTGTTTTATAGCGTTGGTGATAAAATTCGTTCCTACCTGCACCAGACGGTTTTTATCCAGTTTTACCAAGCAACTCTTGTAGGGATTATGGCCGATAAACTCTACTTCGGGATTAGTACATCGTTGCTTCAGAGCCATAAAGGTTTCTTTGTATGTATCTGCCAAATCGAAAGATTCCAACTTTAATTCCATAAGTCCCGATTCTATCTTCGACAGGTCCAGAATATCACCGATAAGCCTTAACAGCAGTTCGTTGTTATTGTTGATGATATTCATAAACTCCTTTCGCATATTAACGTCTTCTGTGGTTTGAAGCAGTTCGGAGAAGCCTACGATGGCATTCAACGGAGTACGGATTTCATGGCTCATATTTGCTAAAAATGCAGA
>ERZ773173.2281-NODE-2281-length-14692-cov-3.576416_pt1 | contig 14692 bp, 9 predicted proteins | sample MGYA00580535_ERZ773173 | MGnify/ENA primary metagenome ERZ773173 (study PRJEB29015, sample SAMEA2737856) | human gut metagenome | biome: human gut; feature: human-associated habitat; material: faeces | place: China | collected 2012 ...
ATAATAGTGGTAAGGTTTTGATAGAAGTTACAGACTATACAATAAAAAAAGTAAGGAACGCACATCAGAAAAGTGAAAAGCTAGTAGAAAAAACAGAGTGTAAGAATCAGTATAGACTAAAGCGAAATGAAGAATATGAAGAGAAATCATACATATTTGAGGAACAAGGTCACCAAAATAACAGCAAGATACAGGAGATTGTAAATCAGAGAAAGGTAATATCAGAAATTGGAGGTAGAGAAGAATATAGAAAAATAGATGAGAACATATATGAAGATAAATCAAATACGAAATTCTGTGTAAAACTTATTGGAAAAAAAAATGATGACTACAATATAGTTGAAATGGAAATTGCTAATATATGGGGAAAGGTATTAGGCGTATCAGTTATTAATGTATATGATAATTTTAATAAAATTGGTGGGAACTCAATCTTAGCTATTAAATTGCTTAATGAAATTGAAGCAATATATCCTAATATGGTAGAAATTGCAGATATTTTTACATACAGTACGATAAATCAATTTGCTGAAATGATAATTAAGAAAAGCAGAGCAAAAAACATGATGGGGGTGGTAAAGGATGGAGACCAAAGACTGATGGAAATATTAAATAGACTAAAAGATGGTGATATATCAATAGATGAAGGGTTGGAAAGTATATAATAAGTCAATTATGTAACAAAAAGTAAATTGTTAGGAAATATTGGAAAGAGAAGGGACAAAATGAGAGTACAAGAACTAATAAAAGTTATATTACAAGATGTTCAAAAGGGTAAAGTTGATACTGATATTGCTTTTAAACTTGTGAAAGAATTAAAAGAAATTGATGATTACAGACATACCTCTGATAATGAAAATGGTATAGCAGTTATTGGAATGGCTTTAAGATTTCCAGAAGCTAATGATAAAGAAGAATATTGGAGTAATATAAAGCAGAAAAAATGCTCTATTCATAAAATTCCAGAGGGACGAAAAGTAGATATTGAAGATTTTTTTATCCAGAATAATATAAAAAATAAAGAAACTATTTTAGAAGCGGGATATTTGAATGAAATTGATAAGTTTGATGCATCATTTTTCAAAATACCATTAAAGGAAGCAGAATTAATTAATCCGACACAAAGATTGTTTTTAGAGATTTCTTACGAAGCCTTTGAGGACGCTGGTTATGGCGGAAAGCAGATATATAATTCAAAAACAGGTGTATATGTAGGAATTGATCATTCTATTGAATTCGATTATGAAAAGTATTACGGTCAAAATGATATTTTAACTATAATTGGATCATATTCATCTCTTTTAGCTAATCGAATTTCCTATCAATTTAATTTTCGAGGTCCAGCAATGGTAATTGACAGTGCATGTTCATCAGGATTGGTAGCCGTACATCAAGCTTGCCAAGGATTGATAAACCAAGAATGTGATATGGCACTTGCAGGAGGGGTGAATTTATTATTTTATCGAAAAAAGACTGCGTTATCAGGAGTGGAATCGGAAAGCGGAGTTGTAAGAGCATTTGACAAAGATGCAGATGGAACGGTATGGGGAGAAGGTGTTGGAGCGATTTTACTAAAACCGATATCCAAGGCCATAGAAGATGGCGATCACATATATGCAGTATTGAAAGGAAGTGCAGTAAATAGTGATGGTACTTCTAATGGAATAACAGCTCCCAATGCGGAAGCGCAAACAGAGTTATTAATGAAGGCATGGAATAAAGCTAATATTGAACCAGCCACAATAGGATATATTGAAACCCATGGAACAGGCACTATATTAGGTGATCCGATTGAGATAAAAGGGATAAACGACGCTTTTCGTAATTATACTCAAAAGCGACAGTTTTGTGCAATTAGTTCGGTGAAGAATAATATTGGACACACATGTGGTGCATCAGGAATTGCATCTTTAATAAAAACTATACTTGCATTAGTTCATAAAAAAATACCTGCTAATATTAATTTTGAACACCCTAATAAATATATCAATTTTCTTGAATCTGCTGTTTATATAAATGATAAATTTAAATCATGGCATTTTGAACACTATCCGAGAAGAGCTGGAGTAAGTGCATTTGGATTAAGTGGAACCAATTGTCATGTAGTTGTAGAAGAAGCACCAGAATTGAGCGTGAATGTAAATCAAGATGAAATGTATGTGTTAGCATTATCTGCACAATATGAGGAAGGTATTATAGAGTTAATTCAGAAGTACTATAAAGTAATTAAGGCGCAGCCTAATATTGATCTAAAGAGTCTATGTATAACGGCAAATACGGGAAGAGGGCATTACAATTATCGTTTTATAGTTAAATTTGTAAAAGCAAGTGATTTGAGAAGAATATTAGAGATAGTAAAAGAAAAAAAAGATTTAAAGAAGCTTGTGATTAAGGATGTTTATTATGGAAAACATATTGTTATAACAGATGATAAAGAAGTATATGAAAAAGGAGCTTACACAGAACAGGAATTACTTGCAATGAGTAATGATATAAATAACAAGATAAAATATTTAGAGAAGAGTGGGGAACAATATCATAGGTTGCTAGAACAAGTTTGTATTGCTTATATAAAAGGTGCTGATGTGGATTGGTTAAGGTTATATCAAGGGGAAAGATATCAAAAGTTAAGTTTACCGACATATCCATATCAGAAAATACGTTGTTGGGCAAAAGATGTAAAACTGAACAATTTACAAGTAAAAATGCAACCAGATGATGAAATAAATGATACATTCTATAATGTTGAATGGGTGCAAAAAGATATTATGCCAGAAGAAACAACATCAGAACTGGGAAACATCCTTGTATTTAGAAATAAAACAAAGGAAAGTAGTAGATTGTTCCAAACTCTGAAAGAACAGGAAGGACATCTTATAGAAGTAACACGGGGAGATGCATATGAAAAAATTGATGATAATACATATATTGTTGGATGTGATGAGGAGAGTTATATAGCATTATTTTCAAGTATAAAGGAATATAATTTAACAAAAATTATTCACTTGCAAAGTTTATGTGGTGATGAGCCTGAGACAATGCAGCAATTCAAGGAAGGTCAGAAAAATGGTGTTATGAGCTTGTATTATATGACACGAGCATTGTGTACTGTATTGGCGAATAAAGAGATAGAAATAGTTCTTGTATCAAATTATGTAAATGAAGTTACAAGAAAAGAAGAACGAATATATCCTCAGGCAGCAGCTTTATTTGGTCTCGGAAAAGTTATAGGACAAGAATATACAAATTTATATTGTAGAGGGATTGATATAGATTGTCATACTAAAATGGAAGAAATTGTTAAAGAATTGAAATATGGAAAAGATGTTTATCAGGTGGCATACCGAAAAGGGCAGCGTTTTATTGAGGAATTACATGAATTAGATGAAGGTAAAATTGGAGACTTAAATATTCAAATCCATCAAGATGGTATATATATTATTACTGGTGGCATGGGTGGAATTGGATTGGAGTTTAGTAGATATTTAGCAGGAAATGGACCAGTAAAACTTGCTTTATTCAATCGTACGCAATTTCCACCTAGAGAAAAATGGGATGCAATTATAGCAAGACAAGAGAATTTTAAAGTTATAAATAAAATACTGGCAATACAAGAAATAGAAGCAAAAGGCTCTGAAGTGTTTATTTATAGTCTTGATGTGACGGATTATGATGCAGTAAATAAGATTTTGTGTGAACTTCGAGATAAATACGGAAAGATTAGTGGAATTATTCACAGCGCAGGAATTATAAAGGATGCTTTAATCAAAAATAAAGATGAAGCACAATTTAAGAATATTCTTGGAGTAAAAATGGAGGGAACATGGATTCTTGATAAACTCACAGAGCAAGATGAACTTGAGTTTTTTGTAGTATTTTCGTCAATAGCATCTTTACTTGGTGGAGTTGGAAAAGGAGATTATGTTGCTGGTAACGCATATTTAGATGCATATGCAGCTTATAGAAACAAAAAAGGGAAGAGAACGTTGAGTATTAGTTGGCCAGTGTGGAAAGATGCTGGAATGGCAGTAGATAATTATGCTAATTATGATGGAATATTCAAGTCAATAGAAATCAAAAAAGCAATAAGGTGTTTTGATAAAATATGGAACAAAAATATCAATAAAGTTATAATTGGCTCAATTAACAACAAGAAATACCGATTAAAAAATATTCCAATAACAAATTTACGAAGCATTAAGATAGTATATTTAAAAATGGAAGAGCAACAAAAAAGAGCAGTTGGAGTGAAATTAGAAGGCAGAAAGGATAAAGAATATTCAGAGTTAGAGCAAAAACTAGGAAATGTATGGAGTGATATTTTAGGACTTGATGTTATCCACATTGATGATGATTTCTTTAGAATTGGAGGTAATTCGATACTTGCAATACAAATGGAAGTAGGAATAGAACATATAGGAATTAAAATGTCGGCTAATATTCTAAAAAAATGTTCAACTATTAGAAAATTGGCTCAATATCTTAGTGATAGTAATCATCAAAGTAGTTCACAAATCATAATTGAGGATATTATACCATTTAATGAAGTTTTCTATAAAGAATGTTTTTATAATTCTCTATTTCCAGTTATTACTTATTTCAAAGGTGATATAGGGTATTTTTTTGCAAATGACATTATTCTCTATAAATATGATGATAATAGCCAAAAAGCAATTAAGTTTGAGGTAGAATACCTATCAGTTCAAGATGAAAACAGTGTATTGGATGCGTGTGGAGTTGGTTTTCAAGCAAGGGAGCAGGTGGATGATGTAGTAAAAGAAGTAAAAAAATCTATTATAAATGGAAAACCTGTAATTGTATGGGTAGACTGTTTTTATGAATCTATTAGAATGGATACTTATAAAAAGCAACATTTACCACACACATTATTGATTTATGGATTTAATGACGAGAAAAATATAGTTTATATTGTGGAACATAATAATCGCGATAATCTTTCGTATAAAGATTATACAATTACATACAAGGAACTGTACGACTCATATCAAGGATATGTAAGTAGATTTATAGGAAAGCATAAAAAAAATACATATTACGAATTTTATGCGAAACATAAAGAAAATAAGAGTCCTATACAAGAGTTTCCGTCAGTATTGAAAACAATTAAAGTAAACTTTTGGAGTCACAAATGTACAATCTTAGATAATCTAAATAATTTAAGAAAAATTATAAGTGATTTAAAAGATATTTTGGCAGACGAGGAAGAACTTAAAAAAAATATAACATTGCTTAGTAGTAAGCTGAATGATATAATTAATGCAAAACTCGTTGAAAAATATAGAGTTTATAAATTTATGGGAGATTCTGAACAATTGCTATCACTACTGTGTGAAATAATTGACAGTTGGGAAGTGGTGAGAGCATGGGTAATAAAATATAAGTTTACTTATGTGTATCAAAAAGAATCTCTAAATAGTATTTTTGTGTATATGAAAGCAATAGAAGAAACCGAACAGAAAATTTCTTTATTGTTGATGCAACAACTAAAAGAATAATTTTTGAGTTATCTGAAAAAGAAGTAATATGAAAATACTACAAATAAATGTTAAATGAAATGATAAATAAAAATTTTAACATATTATGACTTTGATAATTATATGAAAAACAGAGAGTTAATAGATGTTAAAAAAGAAATGCATTGTACGTTTTAATATACCAGCAATTCATGTAGTTAATAATATTAAATCATTTGTGGAATTTCAAGGAAAAGTAAAATTTAATTTACATTCATAGAATGTATTTTTATTAAATTTTTAAAAAATAAGCAAATTAATGTTGTGTAATTCTTATTTCAATCTAAAAATATTAGGAACTTTAGTAGTATAAATTCAATTAAGTAAAGAAGACAAATAATAAATTAAAAAGGTGATCAATCACTATGTTTCAGAGAAAAAAGGTAATTGCATAAACTAAGATGTGCTTTATTGAGTTAAGAAATAAAATGATTAAAAAATTGAATGTTTATGTTAAAACCAAGGTTATTAATTGGGTAATACAAGTGAGTATTAAATTTGCATGTTTGGCTTGCCTTATAAGTGTGATAACTAAGACAAAATTTTTTTGATTTGATTAACTTTTTTGATTGAGGTACGAGTTTTATAAATAGTGCTCCGTTCTACAGTGAAATGAAGTATATCAAAAAATGAACAGTGATTTTATTATGACATTTTTGAGAAAACAGATCAAACATACGGATTTATTTAATAATATATGTGATGGTGCTTTTTAGATGAACATCTTTTGGGTATTGGTTTATAATTTTCAGCAACTACACTGTATCATATTTAGTGAGGAGCTATTTTGCAACGAGATAAAAACCAATCCCTTGTGATTTTGTTGTTTTACAAATATATAAAATTAATAAATTTATAGGAGTGGTAGTAATAAAAATGGAGAAAAGGGAAATTGAGTGTATCAGAAATATTATTAGAAAAAATATCGAATCAACAGAAAATATAGAACATATAAAAAATGATGATGAATTGTCTGATTTTGGATTAAATTCAATAAGTTTTGTTAAGGTTGTTGCAGAAATTGAGAAAGTGTTTGGAATAGAATTTGATATTGAAGTAATGTTAGCAAAAAAATTTAAAACAATAGATGCTTTCGTATCATACGTTGATTATAAGATGCAAAAACTGAAATAGTTATTATATGAATTAAGTAATTAGCTGGGATTCAGTATGGGATCAGAATAACAATTACTATAACGAATAATTTATTATAAAAAAATATTTGATGATAAAAATATAGACGTAACGTCGATTAAAGCTCCGGAAGATTTAAAGAATTTACCTGTTCTGACAAAAGATGTAATACAGGAAAATTCAATGATGTTTGTTTCTGACGAGTATCAAAAATATCCTAAAAATGAAAATATAGTTTTAAAAAGAACCTCGGGTTCTACCGGTAAATTTCTTAAAATTTTTTGGGATTATAAGGACGATATTAAATCCTTAATGCCTTTATGGATTTTAAGAAGCCGTTTATATGGGATTGATCCGGATATGAAATGGTGCAGCTTTTATTCCTCAAGGTATGAGGGCAACAAAATTAAGCAATTGATTCCTCGTGAGCTGGATATGAACGGAAGACATATGGGGTTTTCTAAAATCGGTCTTACGTATGATAGAATTGCTGAAATTTATAAGGATATAATAAGCTTTAATCCGGATTGGATGTTGCTTCAGCCCAGTATTGCATATCTGATGGCTCAGATAGTAAAGCAATATAATATGAAGATTCCGACGAATCTGAAGCATATAGAGTTAAGCGGCGAGTATTTATTTGACAGCTACAGAAAACAGATAAACGAGGTATTCGGCATAGATCCTGTTAATCAGTATGGCTGCAATGAAGCGAATGAAATTGCTTATGAATGCAAATGTCATAATATGCATGTGATTGAAAACAATGTTATTGTCGAAGTGCTAAAGGATGGTATTCCCGTATTAAATGAAGAGGGAGATATTTATATTACCTCTTTGAAAAACTACGCTATGCCGTTTATTAGATATGAAACCGGCGATAGGGGAATTTTAAAAACTGACCATATATGCAAGTGCGGCAATAAATCGCCGGTATTGATTGTATTGTCGGGAAGATCCAGCGATTTTATAACTTTAGAAAACGGAGAAAAGCTCAATAGCTATGTGTTAATTAATATAATAGAATATACAAATGAAAGCATGTCTTCGGCAATAAAACAATTTCAGATAATTCAAACGGCTTTGAACTGTTTTAATGTGAATCTGGTTATTAAAAAGGATTATTCAGGCTGGAAGGACGCTATTGAAGAATGCTTTTTGGATAATATTCAGGAAGAAGCGCTGAGAAAGGCAGAATGGAAATTTAATTTCAGCGAGAATATATGTCCCGATGAGATGACGGGTAAATACAAATATTTTATCAGCAGATTAAAATAATTCCTATAATATTTTTAATTGCTGATAAGGATAGGAAGTAATATGAAAAAACTGTTCGAAAAGATCAAAGCCTTCCTTGATATAATATTTTTCAGTCTAAAGCTGACTGTGCAGGCCTCTCCGAAATATTTTAGCTTTTATATATTGCTGAGCGTATTTGTCATTATTCTTCCTTTTGCCGTTATTTATGTTTCGAGTCTATTGATTGATCTGCTGGCAGGCGTCTCTGAGAACAGCGTAAGGCATGAGATGATCAAATCTTTAGCCGTTTTGATAGTCTCGCTTTTATTTCTTAATGTTATGAGTAAAACGGTTGAATCCATAAAGCTTTATTTAGAAGGATTATATAATGAAGTAATAACTATAAAAATCAAACATCAGATAATGGAAAAGGCGGCAGGTATAGACTTATATTGCTTTGATTCTCATGAATTTTATGATGAAATAAATGACGCCAGCAATAATAGTACGTTTATAATTCAGATATCATTTCAGGTGCTGGACTTTATTCGTTATTTTGTACAGTTTTGTATCGCCTTTGCAAGTCTGTTATTCTGGAATTATATTTTGCCGTTTTTTTTAGTAATATCGGTTATTCCAAGTATTTTAATGAAGAATAAGCAGTTAGAGTCTGTTTATAGCTTTCAAAGAGAGCATATGAAGGATGAGCGTAAAATTTATTACATTATGAATATGGCCTTGAGCAGGGAATATGCCAAGGACATCAGGATTTATAACTTGTTTCCGTTGCTTAGCTCAAAAATTATGAACACATGGAATCATTTATATAGATCCAAAAAAAAGATAACAAAAAAATATACTAAAATTCTGGTTGCCGCAGATATATTGCCGGAGATGACAACAATAATAATATTGTTTTTACTTGGGCTTTCTGTTATTGAAGGAAGCGGGACAATCGGAGATTTCAACTATTATCAGGGAATAATAGGGCAGGTTATTGCCGGCTTATATATGATTATTTATAATTATGGTCAGATATATGACGGAAAGATCCGTATTAATAATTATTTGAATTTCATTCATTTTGAAAATAAAGTCAGGGACGAAGGAAAAATTATTTTAAATAAATCCGATTTTGAAATTGAATTCAGGAATGTCAGCTTTAAATATAAAGAGAATTCTAATTTTACTCTTAAAAATCTTAATTTTAAGTTAAACTGTAATCAAAAAATAGCTTTAGTAGGAGTAAACGGAAGCGGAAAAACGTCGATTATTAAATTACTGCTGAGATTCTACGACCCGAATGAGGGTGTAATCTTAGTTGATAATAAGGACATACGCGAATATACGGTTGAAAGCTTGAGAAAATGCTTTAGTCCAATGTTTCAGGATTATTGCAATTATGCTTTTACAGTTCGGGAAAATGTTTCTTTATCCGATTATAATGAATTTGAAAATGAAGAAAAAATTAAGTATGCGCTGGATAAAAGCGGTGCAAAAGGGTTTGTTGATAATTTTCCCGGCAAAATCAATACGTATTTAACTCGCCAGTATGAGGACGGAGAAGAATTATCCGGAGGTCAATGGCAGAAAATTGCGTTATCAAGAACATTTTTCAGGGATACGGTTATGTACATATTGGACGAACCGTCTTCGGCGCTGGACGCGGAAGCTGAAGATGAATTGTTCCGGCAATTCGAGGATTTGTATAAAAACAAGGGAGCTATTCTGATTTCACACAGGCTTTCCAATGTAAAGAGCGCCGATAAGATAATTGTTATAGATAACGGAAAAGTTATAGAGCAGGGAACTCATAAAGAATTAATGTCTTTAAATAAAAAGTATGCTCATATGTATAAGCTACAGGCTAAGAAGTATGAATAAGCCGGAATTTAAACAGGGGAGAGCGTGTGTTTATGCTGAAAGCCGCTATTATAGACGACGGAATCGACGCGTCTCAGTTTAAAAATGTAAAGTCATGGGTTATAAAAAAGGATTTGTCAATAGAAAACGAAAATATAATTTCCGTTAAAGATAATCATGCATGCACATGCCTGAAAATAATACAGAAATATTGTGATATGAGCGACGTTTTCTGGCACAGTATAAAAATACTTAACGATGATACAAAACGGGGTAATATAAGGCAGTTTATTGAAGCCTTGCGCTTATGCGAACAGCTTGAAGTAAAAATTATACATTTAAGTATCGGAACCCGTTCATATAGCGATTTTAATTTAATTGAAAAATCCATAGAGGCATTGTGCGATAAAGGGACGATTATTATAGCGGCCGCATGCAATGAGGGAACGGTAGCTTATCCGGCCTGTATGAACGGTGTTATTGGCGTAAAATGCGATTTTTCCGCTACAGACCAGCAGTATTTATATAATTGTAATACTTTAGATAACATATCCTTCAGCGCTTCGGCCAGACATATACTTCGCGACAGGGGAAAGCTCAGATTATCTTTGCAGTCAAACAGCTATGCAGCGCCGCTTATTACGTCAAAAGCGTTATCCTTATTAACCCGAAGGCCTTACGCCTCTTTTGAGGAGGTTTATTTATATTTGGTCCGCAATGCGTACAATTACAGCGAAAGCATGCATGTCGTTTATTTTAATCCAAGGTCGTGCGCTGAAAGGATTCTGCTCAACATAATCTGTGAAAATACAGATAACCGCTATTCAATGCAGAAGCTTAAATTGAAGTGCAGTCAATATAATATTCATAGTAAAAGCTTTTTAAATGAATTGGATTCGTTGGATCTCAGCGTTTATAATGAAATAATTGTTAGCTTTTCATGCGCTGAGGCTGAAGAAAAAAATATACTGACATATTTATTATACAGATATAAATCGAAAATTATTGTTTATCATAATAATTCTGAATTTGAGTATATTCCATCGGAAAAAAAAGACCTTGACCGTCTTTGGATATATAAGGATAAATTAACCTGCGGAACTTATTTTAACTGCGGTCAGGAGATAACAATTCCTATTATCGGAGTATTTTATCGTAATTTAATTGAATTAACAGAGCTTGTAGATAAAATAAAATCCGGTTTTGTTTCTGACGGTTATCATTGTGAAGTCTTTGCAGATTTTTCGCAGGCAGAATTGATAGGATTAAATGTTATTCCAGAAAATAATATAAAGGAATATATATACGAATGCATTTGTTTTTATGATTGCGATGTTGCTGTTGTGGGATTCAGAGATATTGACAAAATGAAAAAACTAAACGATTTTGATGTGATTGTATATCCGCAGGACGGTAATTGGGTTTTGATTGATGAAAATAGTTTTATCGCTGACAACGGCAGTAAAACAGATGATGTTTATAAAAAAATTAAATCAATAATAGAATAGGAGAATAATGCAATGAATAAGCCGTTTGTACATATGCTTACGACGCCGTTAAACAAATATGCTTTTGATGTGAATACTAATCAGCTTATACAGGTAGGGGATAAGCTTTACGAATATCTGCTGAATCTTGAGAAAGAATCTGATTCAGAGTATGCCGAACCGGATAGTGATATTAAAAAACAGATGGAAATGTTGTCTTCTCAGGGATATCTTTCATGCAATCGTCCTAAAAGAATGAAGCATAATCAAAGCGATCTTATCGAATATCATTTAAATGACAATATAGCTCAGATAATATTGCAGGTAACTCAGCAATGCAATTTCAGATGTGCATATTGTCCGTATACTCTCGCAGAGTTTGATTCGCAGAGAGGACATACTTCTAAAACTATGACATTGAGTACGGCGAAAGCGGCCGTGGACTTTTTCGCTGAACATTCCTCCAATCAGAATGATGTTTGCATCGGCTTTTACGGAGGAGAGCCTCTGCTTGAATTTGATCTTATAAAGCAGATAGTCGACTATTCTGAAAAGGTATTTTTAGGAAAAAATCTGACATATACGATTACGACAAATGGTTCGCTGTTTACAACGGATAATATACGGTTTTTAAATGATCATGCATTCGGAATTTTAATTAGCCTTGACGGTCCGCCGGAAATTCATAACAGATCCAGAAAATTCGCCGCAACCGGAAAAGGAACGTTTTCCGTTATTGAGAAAAACTTGAAAATGATTAAGGAACAATGCCCTGCTTTATTGGATAAAATCATGTTTAACGTTGTTGTTGATCCAAGATATTCCTGTAATAAATTGCATGAAATGTTTTCAGAGAATGAAATGTTTTCCGGTCTGAATATACAATCGACTTTAATCGATGATTTCTTTTCTATAGAAAAGGTTGTTCCGGATGAGGTTTATGTTATTGAGCAGGCGATAAATGAATTTAAAACATATGAAATGGAATTAGGGAAATATCCAAAGGAAAAAATATCAAATGTAGCGTATTATGATTTTTACACTAATAATGAAAAAACCAGAAAAGCTATGCGTCCGGAAAAAATTCTGTTTGAAGAAATGTCTCATTATGGACCTTGTATTCCGGGACAGAGACGGCTTTTCATTGACGTAAACGGGGGCTTCTATCCGTGTGAAAGAGTAAGCGAAACCTCGGACGCAATGAATATAGGCAATGTGCGGGACGGCTTTGATTTTGAAAAGGCGAGAAGTCTGTTGAATATTTCTCAGTTGACGGAAAAACAATGTAAGAATTGTTTTGCACTGCGTCATTGTAACTTGTGCGCTAAATATTGCGACAATAACGGAGAATTATCATCAGAGCTTAAGCTTTCGAATTGCAAAAATGTACGTTTTGCCGCGGAAGACACATTCAAGAATTATCTGATGTTTAAAGAATTAAAGCAATAGAGGGGGCAGCGAGCTATGGAAATAAAGAGAATCGGAATTTATCCGTTTAACGACGAATGCATGGTTTTTCTTGAATATTCGAATCTTTTAAATTCTGAATACAGGATTTGCGAGGCAGCTTCATTAAACGGCTGGGGATTTGTTGGTAAAAATATAAAATTGGAATCTGATAATTATCAGATTAAGGCGTCGCCTGCACTATTCAATAATAAAATAGATATTTTGTTTGTACCGGAGTTTGACGCGTCAGAATCAGTTGAGGAATTTATAGTTAATGAAATAATAGGTATGGCGCCTGAGGTAAGTGAAATTATGTGTGCCGCTAATTTGTCTGAAGCGGGCGTAAATAAGATAAGACAAGCTTGCGGCGATCAAAATTTAAACTGCAAATTTCTGAAACTTGCTGAAAAGGCTTTGTCGGATGACATTACAGCCATTCATAATGATGGTCGAAAAAATTTAGAAAAGATAGACGTTCCTATAATAGTAATAGCAGGATTATGGGAAAATACGGATAAATTTAAAACGTCTCTTGTTTTAAGAAATAAACTTCTCAAGGAAGGCTACAGAGTATCGCAGATCGGTTCAAGAAATTACTGCGAATTATTCGGATTTCACTCATTTCCGGGCTTTATGACTGATTCTAAGATTTCGGAAATCGATAAACCTTTAATGTTGAACAGATATGTAAAAAAAATAGCCGACAGCGAAGAGTCTGATGTAATAATTATAGGAATACCCGGTTCAATTCAATCGTTGAATGAAAAATATACAAATCGTTTCGGAATTTTACCGTACATAACGTTTCAGGCTTTATCGGTTGATTTTCTTATAATGTGTACGTTCTATGAATATTCGTCGGTTAAATTTCTTGATGAAATTTCGCAATTATGTAAATATAGGTTCAGTTGCTGTGCAGACGCTTATCATATGTCTAATTTATATATTGATTTAGCGGAAACTGAAGAAAAAGATAAGGTTATTACAAACAGAATTCCGAGAAATATTATAAATAAAACTCTTAAAGACAATTACGGCGAAAGCAAAATACCGGTTTTTAATTTATATGAGGATTGTGACGTTGACAGGCTGTTTGATTTGATATTAAATAAGTTATCCGGCGATGTAAAAATTATGGTATGAGGTATTGATATGATAAAGGAGAAGATAAAAAATATTGATTTGAAGGATAAAATAGTCGGAGATATTTTTGATATTTTAGACGCAAAGTTTAATATACATTTGGACAGAGCGTCAAGGAACATATTGGACAAAAATTTATTCGGAAATGATATAAGGCTTGTTTCAAGGGATATGGTATATTTAGTATATCTGCTTGAACAGAAATATGGAATAACTTTTAATGACAGCGATATGGACGATAAGCGTTTTACACTGTAAACGGTATTTCGGATATAATCTGTGATCGGCTATATTCTGATTTATAATCAGAATATAGAAAATTAATTTAGCTGCAAAGATTGCTGCATATCGTATTGCAATCTTTGCATATAAAGGGCCCTTATTTTATTTATGAGAGGAGGTCAAAAAATGAGAAAGCTGAATAAAATTAATTCTGGCAGACTTGATACAATTGAAGCTTACGCTTGCGTTTGCTCATGCAATTGTGCAAATGCTTGCAGCGGCTGTGGATGCGCCGTTTCATCAGCAAAAACTTCAACGAGTAATTCCCTTAACAATAGTCAGAAATCCAGCGCTGATTCAAGCGGCAGATCAAATGGTTACAGAAAGTAATTTTATGTAACGTACAAGAACTGAAAGCGCATTGAAAAATGCGCTTTCAGTAAAATTTATTTGAACGGATTTTAACAATACTAAATGAGAATGTTGTTAATATAATAATTAAATAGAACGTTATAAAAGGTATATTTATAATGTGGCTTTTATAATATTTTATTAAGGTCTTATTATGGATTTAAGATATTTGAAATTATTCTGCATTCAGGGCAATATTTTCAGCATTCA
>ERZ773173.2304-NODE-2304-length-14588-cov-6.682034_pt1 | contig 14588 bp, 9 predicted proteins | sample MGYA00580535_ERZ773173 | MGnify/ENA primary metagenome ERZ773173 (study PRJEB29015, sample SAMEA2737856) | human gut metagenome | biome: human gut; feature: human-associated habitat; material: faeces | place: China | collected 2012 ...
AAATACAACTTTGGGGCCAGGTTCATCACCTGACCCCAACATTTATTATAGAACCACAATTCAACGAGGAAATAATCAAGGGGCAAATCAAGGAATTAGTCCGCGGCAGCGTGGAGGAGACGCTCAACGAGCTGCTAGAAGCCGAAGCGGAAAAACTCACCCAGGCAGCCCGCTACGAGCGCAGCGAGGCCCGTCAGGGCTACCGCAGCGGTCATTATGACCGAAATCTTACCACCACTTCCGGGGATGTAACACTCCATGTGCCTCGTCTCAAGGGCATCTCTTTCGAGACTGCCATCATCGAGCGCTATCGCCGCCGGGAGAGCAGCGTGGAAGAAGCCCTCATCGAGATGTATCTGGAAGGTGTATCCGTGCGTCGGGTAGAGGACATTACAGAGGCTCTGTGGGGCAGCAAGGTATCTGCCTCCACCATCAGCGAGTTGAATAAGAAAGCCTATGTCAACATCGAGGCTTGGCGCAACCGTCCCCTGCAAGGCGGCAAGTACCCTTATGTGTATGTAGACGGCATCTACCTCAAGCGAAACTGGGGCGGCGAGTACGAAAATGTGGCCGTTTTGGTGGCAATTGCCGTCAACAAGGATGGTTATCGTGAGGTTTTAGGTGCTGCCGAGGGCATGAAGGAGGACAAGGCCAGCTGGGTCAGCTTTTTTCAGTGGCTCCGTGGACGGGGCCTTGAAGGTGTCAAGCTCATTGTCGGAGACAAGTGCCTGGGGATGCTGGAGGCCGTGGGAGAGGTGTTTCCTGAGGCCAGGTACCAGCGCTGTGTAGTACATTTCTACCGAAACATATTCTCTGTTGTGCCCAAATCCAAGGTCAAAAATGTGGCGAAGATGCTGAAAGCCATCCACGCCCAGGAGAGCAAGAAGGCATCCCGTGAAAAGGCTGCCGCAGTGGTTTCTGAACTGAAGGCCATGAAACTGCCTGAGGCTGCGAAGAAGGTTGAGTCTGGTATCGAGGAAACGCTGACTTACTGTGACTTCCCCTCCGAGCATTGGGTGAAGATCCGAACCAACAATGCTATCGAGCGGATGAACCGTGAGATCCGGCGCAGGACAAGGGTGGTCGGAGCATTTCCTGACGGGAACTCGGCGCTGATGCTGGTCTGCGCACGGCTTCGTCATGTAGCCGGAACCCAGTGGGGCTGCAAGAAGTACATGAACATGAAGCATCTGGAAACCATGGAGCAGGAGCCGCAGGTCGGCTGATAGCAGCCAGGTCACAAATGGTCAAGGGCAAGACGAGCGGCGTACCGCCGCCCTTGACCCTTTGCGCCCTGCCTGCTGAAAAGTAACCAAGGGGCGGTTAAGCCGCCCCCTGTAATAGATTTCTACCAGAGCCGTAATCAATTTTGCGCATAACTCTTGACACTACCACTCTTGACACTACCCCCTCGTGTTTTTTCCCTTGGAGTACGGGTTATTTACCGTTTACTATAAAAAAGGGAGTCCCACACACGCAGGGCTCCCTTTTATGGTTTGCGAACATGGATCATACAGGCGGGAAACGATTGTGCGGTCCCAATTTCGAGTAGATTGGCTGGTTCAAAACGTGGTCGTTATCATGACTTGTGGAAGAACGCCTGCTTAATATGCCCCCCGCTCGAGCTGGGGAATCTGCCTTGATATATCAGTCGACAGAACCCACGACGATGTTGCATATTTAGCCGGAACAATATAATCGAAGATCATCAGAATCGATATAACGACACGGAGAAACACATGTCATTCTCATTAACTCTGAGAAGTCGTTGGAAAACTCGTATATATCATCTGTGATGTGAATTGTTTCATAAATTGAAACCAGGTGTTGAAGGTTGCTCTCGATGACATGACGAATGTCATCTTTGGCTCTCAAAATATTGGGGTAGATATATCGGCCGCGTGCATCATCCCATTTCATTGACGTTTTGTTCACTGTGAAAAAGAGAGCTGCAATCCCGTTGCCGTTTAGGTGGGTCAGGATACCTTCTTCTTTTTCGTGAATACGATCTCTGTCGTATTGTGAACCACTGTAAATGCCGGAAATAAAGCGCCGGAGCACCTCCGGATTCGGATGGATCTCAATTCCATGAAGAATCTTGGCATTTATCGGAGCGAGGAGTTCTGGAATACATGATAATTGTGCCATGGCAGCTGGCCAAACAATCATTAAATGGATACATTCAGTCCCTGTGATCATTGTCGACACCCTCATGTTGAAAACCAATCGGCGAGATTGTAATATCGCCGATTGGTTTTCAAGATAATAATGCAATTAGATATGAATAATTCTATTGCAGACGACGCAGAAATCGGAGAAGAACGCAAGACGGTTCTTGCGAAGATCATCATCGTCGCAAAGGGCTTTGTTGTTTACCATAAAGGAGTTAATGAAGCTGCCGATCTCTGCAATGACCTTGATCGCCGACTCGTACTGTTCCTGATCAATGGCCGCGTTTAAGCTGTCTCTGACTCTGTAGAAGGATGCAAACATGGGCTCTGCATTTGGATCGACAATTTCCCTGTTAAAAGCGCCGGGCTGCTCAGTGCTGCTCTTTACTAGCTTCACGACACGATTGAAAACCTGAAGGAAATCCAAATACCACTGTTCCCCGCCAATCTTGCTCAGCATATGGACCTTCTTCACGGATTTGTAAACATTCAGATCCGTCAAAGCTACTTTATCCAGATCCTCAAGATTAAAACCCTTCTCATCGTGCAGGAACACTTTAAGCCGCTGATAAAAGAAGGTCTGGAGGAACTTCACGTAGTCCGCCATGCTTTCGTTCTGCTGCGCGACATTCTGAGAGTACAGGTCGGCACACTCGGAAATAAAAGAATCCAAGTCTATGTCAAAATTCATAGCCAGAGCGATATTGAAGATGCCCAGCACCTGGCGGCGAAGGCCGTACGGGTCACTGGAACTGCTGGGCTTCAACCCGACAGCACTTAAGCACATAACCGAATCCAACTTGTCAGCGATCGAAATTATTGCAGACAAGGTTTCCGAAGGCAGCTTATCACCATAATAGTTAGGCAGATACTGCTCACTGATTGCAGTACATACCTCAGGAGCGTAGCCTTCACGCTGGGCAAATACAGCGCCCACCAGTCCCTGCGTATCCGTATACTCTCGCACCACGGAAGAAACCAGATCAGCCTTCATGATGGATATCGTCTGACGGATAAACGCCTCATTACGGTATCCTACCCGATCAGCAAGATGAAGTGCAATGAACTCATTTCGACGGACTTTGTCAGCATAACTGCCGCCGTTGTCCACAAACACAACATTGCTGAGTTGATCGGCCTTCTGCTGCATAGTCGTCTTGCAGTCATTCTTAAAGAAGAATTCGGCGTCTTCCAAGCGGGGACGCAGCACCCGTTCGTTACCTCTGGTGACATTGCTGATGAAGTCGCTTCCGCCGTTTCGGGCGTAAACAAAGGCGTTGGTAACCTTTCCGGAAACATACACTGGGAAATAGCGCTGCTGGTTTTTCAGCGGGTCCTTTATGATACATTCGGGAAGGTCCAGGTAACTATCCTCAAAGTGACCTACGGAACAGGTGGGGTACTCTGTAATATTGCAGACCTCATCCAGCAGGGAGTCATCAATCTCCACGTCGAAGCCGTTTCCTTTCTCTAAATCATGGATCTGCGTCACAATCATCTGTTTACGCTTAGCCTGATCCACAATCACAAATACACGTTCCATCGTGGCCAGGTACTCTTCTGCACAGGGGATACGAACCTCGCCGTCTGCCAAGGTGCGGTGACCGCGTGAGACACAGCCTGCAACAGCAACCTCAATCGCTGCCGGGATCACTTCGTCTCCATACATCGCCAACAGCCAGCGAATAGGACGGATGAATTTCATAGTGAAGACGTTCCAGCGCATACCGTTGGGTACGTCATTCATGATCGAATTCACCAGCTGGGGCAAACCATCTTTGAGCACGTCCACCGTCTTTTTGCTGGGCTTCACAACGGTCACAGCTACATATTCCATCTTTCCGTCATCAATGATGTCCACATCTTTGACGGTTTTGTTGTTTTTATTCAAGAATCCCAGCAGGGCTTTAGTCGCTTCTCCATTCTGGTCGAAAGCGATCTTTTTTGACGGACCCTTAACAACAGACTGCTGGTTGGGCTGGCAGTCAATCAGGCCGTCCACCAAAAGAACCAAACGCCGCGGAGTATACTTTACGTCCAGGTTTTGATAGCTCAGCCGCACTTCTTTCAGCAACTTCACAGCAGCCTCGCGGAAGTTGTTGGCCATCTTCACGATATATTGAGCAGGGATTTCTTCCACACCAACCTCAAAAACAAGTTTCTTTTCCATATACTTTCACCATTTCCTCAATCGATTGTTTTTCTGTACAGCTTGGCCAGGGCGCGGAAGAGGGCTGAGATGCGCTGAATATAGTTGTTGCGGGCGGTCTTACTGATGGCGCCGCAGGCATCCAGAATATTGAATGTATGAGAGCACTTCAAGGCGTAATCATATGCTGAATAGATATTCTGGCACTCTTCTGCCAAACGCATGCTTTCATGCTCATAAGTGTCAAAATCCGTGAACAGCTGCTTGGGATTACAGTCCTCAAAGCTGTATTTGGAGTTGTCGTATTCGCGGCGCTGATAGATATCCCCGTACTTTTCGGTGGGGCTGTACTGCAGATCGAAAACATTGTCGACGTCCTGCAGATACATGGCAATACGCTCCAGGCCGTAAGTAATCTCAGCCGTAACGGGTTTGCAGTCCATGCCGCCGATCACCTGGAAGAAAGTGAACTGCGTGATTTCCATTCCGTCAATCCACACTTCCCAGCCTTTTCCGAAGGCACCTAAGGTTGGCGACTCCCAGTTGTCCTCCAAAAAACGGATATCGTGTTCTTCACGCTTAAAGCCGATATACTCAAGGCTGTTGATATAAAGATCCACTACGTCCACAGGGCTGGGTTTCAGGATTACCTGGTACTGATGATGCATATACAGACGGTTGGGGTTTTGACCATAGCGTCCATCGGCCGGCCTTCTGGACGGCTCTACATAGGAGCGCCTGTAGGGATGCTCGCCCAGGGCTGCTAAAAAGGTAAACGGGTTCATGGTGCCCGCGCCTTTTTCCACGTCATGCGGCTCCATAATGGAGCAGCCTTGTGCAGACCAGTATTCATGAAGCTTCATTTTTAGCGCTTGAAGATACATGGTTGGTTGTTCAAGATTCATATGTTTCTCCTTCTATAAAATACTGAAATAAACAGAAAAATGTACTGACCGATGTAAAGTATACACCATTCGGCACTTCACGTCAATGACTGTCGAAAAATTATTCGCCTGGGGCAAGGCCTGCAGCCTGAGCTTTCCGTAAATCATAGACCTCCAGAGGGGATACGTAAGCCTGAATTGGGATGTAGAAGCTTTCGCGCAGACTCCCGTCTTTGCGGCTGTGCGCATGACTCGGCGCATCTACAGCCCATGCTACCAGACATAACCGGTCAACCTGGGAAGCATCATATGCGGGCAGAATACTTTTGCCGCCTTGTGCCGCAACGGTTACCGGAGCTGCATCCTGCATGGCAGGAAAAATGCGCCAGACTTCTTCGGCTAATCCGCTTGTCAGTGTCGGCTCCGGGTATACCATAATGTTCGGTTTTGATGCGATAGCCCGGAATTCGTAATATGCACGTCCGGAATTTCTGATCATGCCCCGGTCGCGCACCACCATCTGATCAAACAGTGCTTTCGGAGGCAGGTGAAGCGCATCAATAACACGGCACAGCGCTTGTACCAACGGCAGCATCGCGTTATGGAGATATCGGCTCCGACGCTCCGTGTGGCATGGAGCGTCGGCAAACAGGATTGCCTGCTGTTCAAGATCGGCAAAGGTGTCCGTTTCCAAATCGCGGCCACGCAGATAATCCGCGAATTCCCGCAGCGGCCAACAGGCAGCAAATACGCCACCTTTGCGCTTACTGTTGGCAGAAAAAAAGAATAGTCCGTCTGTGATATGCCGGGAAGAATCCGGGTAGAATCCAAGATACATTCCATCCTCGTTCCCGAATTCGCTGATCCGACCATGGGTAAGCGTCAAGTCTGACGGCAGAACGCTGTGCCGCCTGATCCACTCGACCGCCTGCGCGGGGATACAAGTGCCGGTAATCATCCAGGCTTCTCCCTCTTCCTCTGCCGATATCACACAATACTCCCTGCAGGAAACTACATGGAAGCCTTCTATTGCGGAGATTTCGACTTCACAGGGAATAATATCAGGAGCCATCGAAAGATCGATGCACCCACCCGAATTACCCTCTGGCGTATCCAGCCGCAGGAGCGGCCGATAAGTCTGCATGGCATGGATGAAATCATCAATAAATGATTCGTGGTTGGTACGCCACCCGGTAGAATATGTATTGAGAGAAAAACGCACGCCAGCCAGCATGTGGCTGTACTTTTGTACAATCTCTTTATGCATGCGGTTCAGCTGCTCGTTTTTCCGATTCCAGCCGATTGTGGACGTACGCACCTTCATACCCAGTGACCATGCAGATACCAGGTAGTCTATCAAATATGGATAAACTCCAATGTCATTGTCCAGGTACGGAAAGATAATGCCCGGTTTGTACTGACGTCTGCATGAAACGTATGGCAGACCAAGCAGGTGTTGTACGCAGCGAAAGGCTCCTGCTATGGTACGAACCGAGGCCCCGTTCAGCATACGTAAATAGTTGCCGGATTCCTGTGAGCAGAAACTGCAGCGGTTCACACAGCCAACTGCAGGCTGCCATACCGACAAAGCTTCCAAAACCTTTCCCGGCAAGTTTTTATACAAGACGTGAGCCAACGCAAGACGGTTTTCCAGTTCATCCTGCGGCAACGAATCTTCATCACATAACAGTGCATTGGCCGGATCAATATACTCTGTCATATTGTCATCTCCTGATCAGCTTGCTTTTTGGAGCTATGGAGTCTCCTCTATGAACACTTCTGCGAAGCGGTCGCTGCGGCGGACGAGCCGATAGCGCAGAGGCTGACTGAAACAGTCCGCATCAACGAGCGTGGTGTGGAACTCATCAAGCTCGCCGAAGGGATCGATATTGAGCGACGAAAACTCCAGAAAGACCTCGCGGGTAAAGGGCAAACCCAGCAATTCCGGACGAATCAAAGGACTGTTGATCCGCGTGATCAGGCTGATGAGACGGTGTTCCTCTATCAAATCCATCAACTGATCATAGCGCTTCCCGCCCAAAGGCAGGCAGGGCTTGTATCCTGTTTGCTGACTCAGCGGTATATCACCCAGGAAAATATACTTTAGCCGTATATCGCCAAAGACGATACTGTCCGCCTTCAAGTTGTGCAGATTTATCAAGTCATGCCGGGCTGTTTCCCAATTATTCCACCATTTATAGGGCATATAGAAGACAGAAACCCCCATAGCGGAAGCTTGTGCTTCTACAAGACTGCGGGACTGCCCATGATACAGCGCTTTTTCGTTCTCCAAAATGTGGATCAGCGCAACAGGCTGTGCCTGACTGGTAGCGATAGCGAAAGCCAGGCCGGAGTCTTTGCCTCCGCTGAACATAGACAAAAAACGGTTGTCCGGTGTAAGTTCCCAATAGTTTTTAATAAGTTCTGCTTGTAAAGCTTCTTCAGTCTGTTTCATTGCGGTTCTTCACTTCAGCCTCAGGATTACTGCACAGCCATATAAAACCCACTAACGTAGCTAAACGTATCATCAAATAGATGTTTTGATGCTTTAGAATCTGCAGGCCACATTCCATCAGTTCCGTATATCCCTCCAGTACGCACAGTCTGCGTTTACAGTATTCAACCAGTTCCTGCTCAATCTGTGCATTCTGCCGCATCCAGTATTTATAGGGGTTGCGGGAACGTTCCGGTCTTTTCGGATGTATCACAGCGTCCAACCATCGGGCCAGGTCGGTTGTTTTATCATGCGGATGCACGGCAAATGGACCATACATAGGCCTTAGTCCTGTGTTTTCCCATTGGTAGTGAGCAGCCTGCGGCATATACTGGTTCATCCACACAAAATACAACTTGTGGTTCAGACGCCATTGCGACGGTATAGAAAAAATGTAGGACATCAGTGCTTTTGAAGTATACGCTGAAGAATGGACTGCAAGATCGCGTGTTCCCAGACTGCCCTGCACCAGACCGTTGATATAGCGGTTATCCAGAACAAACTGTTCTGATGGGATTTTTTTTAATTCCTCTGTCGGGATCCAGTCCAGCACCCTGTTAAACAGAGGACGGAACTCATCGCAGTATGGCGCGCTGAGCACGGACTTGTTTTTGACGTTAAGCTGGATCGCAAAGTCTTCCGCGGAATGGAAGCGATCATCTGCGTTACATTTGTCAATGCAATATCCTCCAATTATCGTATCGCCAACCAGTCCGCTGTGCACAAAACCAAAGCGCTCCATCTGAAGACGATTCCAGATCATTCGCGCCTGGAGCACAGGGCGGTAAGTCGTCATTCCCTGAGTGGCGCGAATTCCCTCATCGATATTGGATAGGTACCGACCGCGATCCAGGCTGAAGAAAATATGTTCACAGCCATGTTCGGCTGCAATCTTCTTGGCTATTGTTTCCTCGCGATAAAACGACTGTGAATAATTGAGTGTAGTGATGGGATCATAGCCATTTCGCAGCGCATAGAACAAACACATACGCGAATCCAGTCCGCCGCTGAGCATAAGCAGGTGTTCTGAATTACCATCGGCAGAAAAACTGTTGTCAATTGCAGCGGAAAACAGCTTATCGATGGTTTCTGCTGCCGATTCGAGAGTCTGAGAATCATCTTTTTCTGCCCGGTAATAATGGAAATAGGTGTCTATCTTATCTTTGCGCCAGCTGTAGATACCGGCAGGCTGAACCTTGTAAACGCCTTCCAGAAGCGTATCACAGCCTAACATAAAGCTGTATGCAAGCATAGAGTGTGCACCACGCTCGCACAGGCGTATGGAGCCTCCGTTCCGTCTGTATTCGTCTGCGAGACGAAACAGATCCGTATCCACGATCAGATGGTTTTCCGTACGGCAATAAAATATCGGAATGGTTGCCAGATGATCTGAAAAAAGCAATACTTCGCCGCTGGCGGCATTATAATACACTCCGCTGAACCACCCGTCCAGCCGTCTGAGCAGGGCAGCGGCGCGGTTATCACGAAAACAGCGGTACAACTGCTGCGGCCAGGCGGTTTCGGCATCTGCTAAGATTTCGCTTTGATTATAGCAGATGCCGATAAAGAGCAGAAAAGATGATTGATCGTAATAGCAGAAAGAATGGCGTAGATAAATGTCCGCGCACTGATAACGGACAGTCCGTGAAGACGGTGACAGCTTTCCTTCAGTTACATCAAATGTTACAGATAATTGATTATTCATAACTATATTACAGTACCGTAGTGCCCTAATTAAACATACAGGCGTTCAATGCACAAATCGCTACAAAACAGCCGTGCGGAGTGTATCAGTTTGACATGGATCCATGTCAACCGGTCGAAATCAAAACAGGCGAATTTGACATGGACGTCATTCATACGAAAATGAGACGGGTCACAGGTCTTGCATCTCTTTCAAAACTTTCAGATAGCCCGGCAACGGAACTTGCAGCTGATTTGCCAGGCATTCATCCATCGCTACAGCATTGCTGCCGATATAATACTGATGAAAGCGCGTAATTCCACAGGCATCGGAAATAGTGTTTCCACCATTAATGAAGAGCCGAAACGGCATTGTTTTCTGCACAATCAAAAACAAATCAGATACGGTTTCTGTCAGATCCTCATGGATCATAGGACGTGAAAAGACCGAATCTTCTCCATTTTGGCATAATCTGCGGGGCAGCAATCCCACCATGGTTTTGACATTGCCCGAAAATAGATGTCCGGCCCGTTTTGTTGTGCCTGGCAGTGCAATCCGCAAATCCATGTCTGTCAGCGCCAACGGAAGTGGAAACTGCCTGCCATGGCAGTTCTTCAAGACGACATCTTCTTCTAGGTCCAGGTCCATACAATGAACAGACGCATTCAGAAGCGAATCAAGCCCAATCAACGAAAGATTCTCTTTCAGATGACCGTTTGCGCCTTCGGCAATTGTGACTTCACAACTGCAGTCAGCCAGGCAGGATACTGTATGCCGCAACAGTTCCACGTCTGTGCGTATCACACCCGGCCTGGGCGGTGAAGACAAGTTAATCTTCACTGCAACCCGCGGGGGCGTTGAAAAAGCCTCCAGCTCTTGCCTCAATTGATTCATTACAACATCTAAATTGCCTGCTATCATGTCGTATCTCCTCATGATGCGAAACAGTCAGCAATGCAGCTGTCACTTCATAATTTGCCTGGCACGCTTATTCTGAAACGGGCTTTGCCTCGTAAGGTTCGAACAGTTTGGGGAATACGTCCATCATGTCTTCTTTTGTTACGGTATACCCGTAAGGAATTTCTCGCTGTTTCAGCAATTCCCGGGAGGTCTTTGTCAAAATATACTCCAACATGGTGTGACAGTATTCACAGTGGAGTGCGGGTGTGTGTTGGAAATCACCATGCTGCAGATAGGAGGAGAATGCGCTACCTTGCCCACAGATGTACGCAGTGCGACATTGACGGCATTTATCGTTGGTGAGTATATTTCGTGACCATCGGCTGCGGAATGCTTCAATCCATTCACCTTCAGGCTGAATTTGCAGTTCCGGGAATGACACTGCCCCGTTAAAGGAGCTGATCATGCCATTCGGCATGACTGAGAGCTTGTTCTTGGAGCCGCTGGAACTGTTCTGCAGAGGTATTTGGTTTGCAATCGCAGACACACGCTTACACAGATCGATGTTAGTCGCGGCACTGTCAGCGATCATATTCCAGGCATTCCAGAAACTTGGCAGTAGTTGTCCTGAATAGCGTTCCGCTTCTTTGCAGAAAGCCGCGTCATGCCTGAGATTCAGTTCTATCGAGTTCGGACGGATCTCGCGTAAAATATACGCAATGCTCTGCTCAGCGTCAAAATCTGCCTTGCTCAAAGTGCAGCATACGCCGAATTTCATGTTGCGGGCATGCATACGCTGGATTCCTGCGGCGATCAGATCATCCACCGCTTCGCCTCCGGCCAAATGGCGGTAAAGTCTGTTTAGCTGCGGCGCGCCATCCACCGACAGAATCAGAAATACATTCTCGGTTTGTAAAATATCCAGATTGGCATCAGTCAGCAGGGTACCGTTAGTAAAGATATGCTGCTTTACGGGTGCCATGCCGCGTTCGGCACACAGTTTGCGCATTTGGGAAGCCGCAAACTGGATCAGGTCCATCCGCAGCAGCGGTTCTCCGCCGTAATAAAGAATCTTGTTCGGTTGATTGTTCACCGGATCCAGAAAGAAGTCCAACCATTTGCTGATTGTCGCCTTATCCATATCCGGAATATCGCTGCGGTACTGCCAGCAATACTCGCACGCCATATTACAGCGCATGGTCAGAGCCAGGGTAAGGTTTTTGAATCCATAGCGCTTATTTTCGCGCTGCGCATCCATTGGCCAGCTGATGGCCTCCGGAATATTCGACGGTATGTCAAAATCCACGTCAAAGCGCATATAGCCGGATACAGGATCGAAATACAAATTCCTGTCACTGCTATTGCTGATCATAAACGCTGCATGCCTCCGTTTGTGTTCTCTATGCGGTCCATCTTTTCCAAATGGTGTTTTCCAATGTACTCTGCATTGCGAAATGCTGCAATTGCCTTGTCCAGATCCTCGCCGAAAGTCTCAAGACTGCCAAAACGGCACCAGCGGCAGGTGGCAATAGAGCCGTCAGCCAATACATAGATATCGTAGAGTCCTTCATGGCAGTACAGGTGCGGGCAGTCTTTACAGATGCCGTTGACCTCGTAGCGCGATCCAACATTCATAGACTTAAGCGTGATCATCACGCCGTCGATGTCAAATACCTTCACGGGGATGCCAAATGAACGTGCATAGTCGTGGACCAGCACGCGTTTGGCCTTCTTCGTCAACTCCTGTTCAAAGCAGCTGAGGTCCGCATGAATCTCGTCCCATTCGGAATTCGGGTAGGGGACAGATGCAACTTCCTGCAGCTTCAGGTCACATCCTACATTTCGGCAGAAGTCGATCATGTCGTTGACCTCGTCCAAATTGAAAGATCCAACCACCATATTGATGCGCATCAGATAACCCAATTCTTTGAGGATTTTGATTCCGCGCATCACTTTATCGAAATTGCCGGTTGTGCGGGAAATCTTATCAAACTTCACGGGATCAAGAGTATCCAAACTCACGGCAACATGAATATTGGATGCAGTACGCATCAAGGAATCCACCTTGTCTTCCACAAGCAGACCGTTGGTATTAATCAGCACATAGAACCCGGATTCAGACAGGAAGCGGATAATGTCACCAATTTGAGGATGGCACAGAGGCTCACCGCCGGTAAGGCGAACCTTACGGACCCCGGCGCGCTTAAGATGTACAGCGATGTCCATGATGGTTTCGATCTTCATGGTTGAAACAGGGCTAATGGTGTTTTCGCCGCCCTGTCCACAATAAATGCAGGAAAACGGACATGCACTGACAATTGGAAAGGAGACAAACGGCATGTCCTGCTCCTGGATTTTGGTTTTACCGGTACGCACAAAGGGGGCAAGCTCAGATTCGCCTGCCATTTCGGGGGAGTTTTCAAACTGTGTACGATGCTGTGCAACCAGCTTGTTCAAGTCGGTGTTTTCAAAATCAGTCAATACAGTTCCCATGCTTTCTCCTTTTAACACAGAATGGTCCTTGATTAAATGCATAATGCTATAATGCTCAGACAGTCTGCCTCGCAGGCGAAGTAAATCCTCCCAATCGGCAGCAGAATACTTCTGAGCGATTTCATCGCCCAGCCGGGAGCCAATGCGTGGTGTATAGATGATTGGAATAAATGCAATACCCAGTTGCTTGAGCATATCCATGGTTTGGCAGATACTCTCCTCTGATTCATAGGGAGTTCCTACCATGAGAAAGGCACTAGTTGCCAGGTTTAGCTCTTGGCAGGCGTGAATTGCCGTTACAATGGTATCGGTATCGATCTGCTTGTTCAAGCTGGCCAAGCTTGCATCATCATAGGTTTCGATGCCGTATTCCACACCACAGCATCCCGCCTGCTTCATAAGAGCAAGCAGGTCTGGGTCCGCACAATCACAGCGTGTTTGGCAGAGCCATTTGAGTTTATTGTTTCTGGATATTAATTCTTGACACAGCTCTACCGCCCAAACTCGATTTTGAGTGAACGTCATGTCAAGAAAGAATACTCGCTGCAGCCCCAATGCGCTGAGATGCTCCATTTCATCGGCCACATGCTGCACTGGACGATAACGCGTGCGGTTCTTATAGAAATTGAAGCAAAATGCACAGTTGAAGGCGCAGCCTCTCGAGCCCAGAATTACTCCCCAGCGATACAATCGGCTGTGCTTCTCTTTTTCTAAGTCATAGCCATAGTATCCAGAAAAGTCCGCCAGTTCCCATAGGGGCTGCTCATCAAAGTACTTAACATCAGGGTGGGCATAGTCCTCGTCAAAAACTGTTCGTATACACTTGTCTTTAAGGGTGCGGAGCACAAGGTTGGGAACTGTTTCAAGCGGAAGACCTTGCGTAATTGCGTCAGTCAAACTGCGCACCGTGCGCTCTATTTCCCAAAGTATAACGCCGTCCAGCATGGTATGCTGCAGAAAAGCTTCCGGTTTCAGCGTGCACTGAGCACCTTCCGCAAAAACCAATGCTTTTGGAAAGGCCTCTTTCACAATCCGAGAAAAGTGCTCTGTATAGCGGTAGCGGTAATCCATGTGATACATTTGCGTCATATCGTACGGTGATACCGAGATTATTATAAAATCCGCATCGGCATCAATTAATTGTACTGCCTCGGAAGCTGTTTGATTTAAAACCCGAAAATCACATATCTGAACACTATGTCCGCTCTTTTTTAGAATGGCAGCACTGGTAAACAATTCAACAGGAGGTTGCAAAAATGTGCGTGAACACATATAGTTGGCTACAACAAATACAGCCTTCATTTTTCGTAATTCCTTTTCTGATTCTCTCGTATTGAACACTGGTTACTAATTATAGCCAGGTTCAACCATTGCAGCGCAAAAAAGTTCAACAAATTATATTATTATATTAGCATAATGCATTACAGAATGCAACAGATTTTTGGGGGATTCCCAAAAACCAATATGACCGAAAACAATAACTTATGGAGTCACAATGCGTTTGAAATATTCCACCAAGCAATGTGTGGCCAATTCGGTGTTGATGTACTCGAACCAATCGAGTGATGCTCGCGGTGAGGGACTCTTGTTATCTCTACTGTACTCGGTCAAAAAATGTACTATGTCCCCGTCATTTAAAACTGTTTTCTTGGGATATGCATAATCGTATTCGTCGAATAACGCCTCTCGACCCTTTATGTACCGCTTTATTTGCACGTCGGTAAAGTACAGTTTACAAGGGACTACACAGAGTAGGTATCTGACGGGAGGGGTTCCGCCCGTCAGATTTTCCATGTGATGTTCAAGCTGTCGC
>ERZ773173.2311-NODE-2311-length-14549-cov-10.266110_pt1 | contig 14549 bp, 10 predicted proteins | sample MGYA00580535_ERZ773173 | MGnify/ENA primary metagenome ERZ773173 (study PRJEB29015, sample SAMEA2737856) | human gut metagenome | biome: human gut; feature: human-associated habitat; material: faeces | place: China | collected 2012 ...
TGATCGAAAATCTTAGCTGCATCTTCCGGTGTTTGTCCGCCATCCAGATCAATATCCTTATAACGGGAGAAGCCGAGGCTTTCGGGAGTGTAAATCTTTTCATGATCGCTGGTTGCCACTTTAAACTCATTGGTCAGAGAAATCTCATCATATCCGTCAAGGCTATGAACAACAGCAAATTTCGTCTTGCTTTCCTGATAAGTATAGGTGTAAAGGCGAAGTAACGGTAGATTGTAAACTCCTAACAGTTGGTAAGCAGGTAATACCGGATTTACCAATGGACCGAGCATATTGAAGAAAGTGCGCACTGCCAATCCTCTACGAACCGGAGCTACTGCTTTTAATGCCGGATTGAATAAAGGGGCATGTAGATAAGCAAGATTGCATTTTTCCATGCTGCGACGCAGTTGGTCTACATCACTGGTGAATTTTACACCGTGTTGCTCCATTACATTACTGGCACCACTGACCGACGTTGCTCCATAGTTACCATGTTTCACAACCGGGAAGCCGGCTCCGGCAACTGTAAAGCAGGAAGCTGTAGAAATATTGAATGTGTTTTTTCCGTCACCTCCGGTTCCTACGATATCAATCGGAGCGAAATCACTCAAATCGACCGGAATACGCATTTCCAACAGTGCGTCACGGAAACCGCATAATTCCTCTACGGAAATATTACGCATCAGAAAGACGGTGATGAGTGAGGCCACTTGCACATCGTTATATTTCCCTTGCGCGATGTTCTGTAGAATGGTGCGCGCTTCATCGCGTCCCAAATATTGATGTTCGAAAAGTTTGTATAGAATCTGTTTCATAAGTTTAATCGTTTAAGAAGTTTTTGATAATTTCTTTTCCTTGCGGAGTTAATACTGATTCGGGATGGAACTGAATACCATGTACATTATACGTTTTATGGCGGATTGCCATGATTTGTCCCTCCTGGCTTTCTGCTGTTATTTCCAGACAGTCCGGAAAGCCTTCCCGGCTGACTACCCAGGAATGATATCTTCCAACAGGGATTTCTTTTCCTAATCCTTCAAAAAGCAGGTCCTGACGAAGGATGCTTACCGGAGTTTGTACGCCATGATATACTTCTTTGAGATTTTCCAGACGTGCTCCGAAGGCTTCGCCGATAGCCTGATGACCCAGGCAAACCCCTAGAATGCTTTTGGTCGGAGCGTATCTCTTAATAATAGGTAGTAACAAGCCGGCTTCTTCGGGTATGCCCGGTCCGGGAGACAGGATGATTTTATCAAAACGATCTACTTCATCAAGCTCTATCTGGTCGTTGCGGACTACTTCTACATCTGTAGCCCCTAATTCTTTCACTACATGCAGCAGGTTATAAGTGAAAGAGTCGTAGTTATCTAAAAGTAATATTTTCATTTTTATTGTCATTGTAAAATGGTTGTTCAAATACTATCTCTGCTTTTCTGCCTAAAGAAATAGAAGCGTTTAGGCAACGGGAATCTTTTTTCAGGCAACAGCAATTATTTTTTAGGCTGACTATTTGGGACGGTTAATTTTTTAGTTTGACAGCTAAATCAATTGCTTTTTTCAGTGCTCCCAGTTTATTGTTCACCTCTTGCAGTTCGTATTCATCTTGGCTGCGTGCTACGATACCTCCTCCGGCCTGGAACCAGAGTTCGTTGTTGCGGCTTACAAAAGTACGGATGGTGATTGCTTGGTTTAATTCGCCATTCAATCCGATAAAACCGATACAACCACCGTAGGCTCCACGATTATGTGGCTCGATTTCACTGATTAACTGCATAGCGCGTACTTTGGGGGCGCCGCTTAACGTACCGGCCGGGAACGTGTCAATAAACGTTTTTATTTTGTCTGCGCCTTCATTCAGCATACCGCTGACACGGCTTACCAAATGAATAACATGGCTATAATATTGCGGTTCCTTATAGAATACCACGCGTACATCATGGCAATTACGTGAAAGATCGTTTCTTGCAAGATCAACCAGCATGACATGCTCTGCATTTTCTTTAGGGTCGGCCAGTAAAGCCTCTGTCAATTCGCGGTCTTTTACTGTGTCTCCCGTGCGACGGGTGGTTCCGGCAATCGGATCAATGTAGGCGCGGCCGTTTTCGATTTTGCAATGTGTTTCCGGCGAAGAACCAAAGATACGATATCCTCCGAAGTCGAAATAGAAAAGATAAGGAGAAGGATTGATGCTGCGGAGTGCGCGATAAACTTTGAAATCATCTCCGGCGTATGGTTGGATAAATCTTCTGGAAAGCACGATTTGGAAAACATCTCCGCGCATACAGTGTGCGATTCCTTTGCGCACATTTGCTTTGTGCTCTTCGTCGGTGATAGGGCTGGTTACGGGGCCTGTTACAGAGAAATTGTAGGAAGCATAATTCCGGTTTTCGATGGCTGCTTCCAGTTCCGGCAAACCGCTTTCTTCTCCTTCGGACAACATTTCAACTAATGTCAGCTCATTTTTGAAATGATTGAAAACAATGACATACTTATATAATATGTATAGTAAATCCGGAGCATCGTTTTGCTCATCATGACTTTCTTTCACCGGGATGTGCTCGAAGTACTTCACGGCATTAAACGTCGTATATCCGTAAAGTCCGCATACATTCTTATTATCTCCGGCCACCTGGAACTGATTGATAAACCGGTTCATGGCCTTTTCTACATTGAATGTTTTTGTCAGCGGTTCTTCCGTACGGCTATTATCGGGATAGTTGGCAGTGACAATGCCACCGTTTACACCGATGCTTGCCAAGGGACAAAGGGCTATAAATGACAGGGAATTTTCTCCGGCATGATAATCGGAACTTTCCATTAATGCGGATTGAGGATACATGTCGCGCACTTTCAGATAAATGCTGACGGGAGTATGCATATCTCCGAGCACTTGTTTGCTATGGGTAGTATAATTAAATGTTTTCATTTCTATAATTGCTTGATTATTGATTGCGAATGATGGTTGACTAATTATTTATAGCTGTTCGTTAAACGACAAATAGGTTTCAATATCTTTGTCTCCTCGTCCCGAAACAGTCAATACAACGATATCTTCCGGCTTGAACTTCAATTTTTTCAAAGCTCCTAATGCATGGGCGGATTCCAATGCAGGGATAATACCTTCGAGTTTGGTTAGTTCGTAGGCAGCTTCTATCGCTTCGTCGTCGTTGATTGCCAATACGTTGGCACGGCTTTGGGCGGCAAGGTTAGCGTGTATCGGACCAATGCCCGGATAATCCAGTCCGGCGGAAATGGAGTATGGTTCCTCTATCTGTCCGTCCTCGTTTTGGATGACATAGGTACGTGCTCCGTGGATAATTCCCATTTTGCCGAGTTGGATGGTAGCGGCGGTCATTCCGGTCTCTATTCCTTTACCTCCCGCTTCCGCCAGGATAATGCCTACCCGTTCGTCGTTGATATAATGATAAATCGTTCCGGCAGCATTACTTCCTCCTCCCACGCAGGCTATCAGATAATCCGGATAATCACGTCCTTCTTTTTCTTGCAGTTGCTTTTTGATTTCTTCGCTGATAACAGATTGCAGGCGTGCCACCATGTCAGGGTAGGGATGAGGGCCTACGGTAGATCCGATGATATAATAAGTGTCGGCAGGGTGACAGCACCAGTCGCGGATCGCTTCGTTGGTTGCATCTTTCAGAGTCATGTTGCCGGAAGTAACGGGGATAACGGTGGCTCCCAACATTTTCATTTTCTCTACATTGATGTGCTGGCGTTCTACGTCCGTCTTTCCCATATAAACGATACATTCCATATCCATCAATGCACAGACGGTAGCTGTTGCTACTCCATGTTGTCCGGCTCCGGTTTCGGCGATGATACGCTTCTTTCCCATGCGGCGTGCCAGTAAGATTTGTCCGATGGTATTGTTGATTTTATGAGCACCTGTATGATTTAGGTCTTCCCGCTTCAGATACAATTTGCAACCGTATTTTTCAGAAAGACGTTTGGCTAGATAGAGTGGGGAGGGACGTCCTACGTAGTCACGTAGCAACTGGTCGAACTCCTTTTTAAAATCTTCGCTTTCAATCACTTCGAGGTACTTATTCGTTAGTTCCTCAACACATTTGTGGAGGATTTCTGGTACGTAAGCACCGCCGAATTCTCCGTAATAGCCATCCTGGTCAACTAAAAAACTTTTCATAATCCTATATCTATTTTTATGTTATTATTGAATCTGTTTTGAAACGGGGGTAAATAAAAAGAGCCCTGTCGCAGGTTGCGACAGGGCTCTTTCAAATTTGTTATATCTTTAATGAGGTATATACATACGAGCACTGCTCCCTTACGACTGTCGGAGTTGTAACGGGCGCCACCACCAATATGTATTTACTAACATTGTTCTCATTGTCTTTTGTAATTTTATGGGGGCAAATATAGACACTTTGTTTGAAACAGCAAACAAAATATGACTTTTTTTCTCTTTTGCCTTCATTTTTCTGATATAGAACAATTTTCAACCTGAACTGTTCTTATAAATATTGAATATTTAAACAAAAACAATTATGAAACAGAGAAAAGTTTTAGTAGGTATCGCTATTGCCATTTTCATTATATTATTATTGTATTGGTTATTGGTAGCAGAGGATATGAAACCCTGGTTGTCGGCTATGGTTCCTTCCGTGGCACAACAATTCTTTGCTTGATTCTGACAGGCTTCGGATAAATCATGTATCTTTGCAAGGATAGTGACTAATAACCAAAATAATAACAATAGACTAAGATATGGAAAATTTTATTTTTCAAAATCCTGTGAAACTAATCATGGGAAAAGGGATGATTGCCCGGCTGGCTAAAGAAATACCGTCCGACAAACGTATTATGATTACTTTTGGCGGCGGAAGCGTGAAGAAAAACGGAGTGTACGATCAGGTAAAGGAAGCATTGAAGGACCATTTTACGGTAGAATTTTGGGGAATCGAACCCAATCCTGCCATCGAAACTCTCCGTAAAGCGATTGCTTTGGGAAAAGAAGAGAAAGTGGACTATTTGCTGGCTGTTGGCGGCGGTTCTGTTATTGACGGTACGAAATTGATTTCCGCAGGAATCCTGTATGATGGTGATGCCTGGGATTTAGTACTTGCCGGACGCCCGGTAACTCATACTGTACCTCTTTCCACTGTATTGACTTTGCCTGCTACCGGTTCGGAAATGAATAACGGAGCAGTTATTTCCCGTCGCGAAACGAAAGAGAAATATCCTTTTTATGCCAACTATCCAATCTTCTCTATTCTTGATCCGGAAGTAACTTTTACCTTGCCACCTCATCAGGTAGCTTGTGGATTGGCTGATACCTATGTTCATGTGATGGAGCAATATATGACTACTTCCGGACAGAGTCGCGTTATGGACCGTTGGGCGGAAGGTATTCTACAAACTTTGGTGGAGATTGCTCCGAAAATTCGTGAAAACCAGCATGATTATCAACTGATGGCTGATTTTATGCTTTCGGCTACAATGGCATTGAATGGATTTATTGCTATGGGAGTGTCTCAAGACTGGGCTACTCACATGATCGGGCATGAAATTACTGCTTTGCACGGATTGACACATGGCCATACGTTAGCCATTGTTCTTCCTGCCACGTTGCAAGTGCTTCATGAAGAAAAAGGGGATAAGCTTTTGCAGTATGGTGAAAGAGTTTGGGGAATTACTTCCGGTACGAGAGAAGAGCGGATTGATGAAGCAATTTGCCGTACCGAAGAATTTTTCCGTTCACTGGGACTGACTACACGTTTGCATGAAGAGAACATCGGACAGGAAACTATTCTGGAAATCGAACGCCGCTTCAATGAACGTGGTGCTAAATATGGTGAGAATGGAAATGTAACAGGTGCTGTTGCTCGTAGAATATTAGAGACTGCACTTTAGGCACACTCTTACATGAAGTTTATAGAATAAGAAGGTTTCCGAAAAATCCTTCTTGCTAAATAAAATGTGTACCCTAAAAGTTGGATATAAAACTTTTGGGGTACATTTCATTAGTAGTGGTAATAATGTAAAGTAGCGGGGCAGTATTATCATCTTACAGGGTATACTTCATAATCAGTAGCAGTAGAAAGAGTGATTTTATAAATCCAAGGCTTTTCGGTATTCTGCTTACTATTTCTCAATTTTCTCTGTTCTTGGAATTTTGAACCAGAAACAAGAACCTTCTCCTTCTTTAGATTCCGCTCCGATAACTCCTCCCAGCCGCTCTACTATGACACGACAGATGGCTAGTCCGAGACCTGTTCCTTTAATAAACGAATTCAGTTTGACGAAACGTTCGAACACCTTGTCTATTTTGTCAGCAGGAATTCCGATACCTGTATCTTTTACATAAAAGTATATTTCATCACTTGCTTCTTCAATCCGGTATCCCATTTCGATAGAACCTTTGGAAGTGAACTTTAAGGCATTGTTTGTAAAGTTGATGATAACCTGTGATAAGCGTATGCGGTCTGTATTAATAATACATTGATTTGCTCTCTCTGTGAATACGATTTGTACGTCCGGTGAAGAGTTTTTTTCTTGCATTTGTCTGCAAATACCTTCCATCAGTTCATTAATGTCAGTTTGCGCAAATGTGAATTCCATAGTACCGGCTTCGATTTTGGAAAGATCCAGAATATCGTCTATCAGTTGCAATAATAAGATATTGTTGCTGGAGATTATTTTCACGAACTCCTGTTTCTCTTCTTCCTCCTCTGTCTGACAAACCATTTCGGAAAATCCTACAATTGCGTTTAGTGGGGTTCGTATTTCATGGCTCATATTAGCGAGAAAGGCAGATTTTAGTCGATTGGATTCTTCGGCTTTTTCCTTTGCCTCTTGCAACATTCTATTCATTTTTAGTTTTTCTGTGATGTTTTCAAAACGAAGTAATCCGCCAATAATTTCAGTTTCTTTTTCGTCGCCAAAAACGGGAGTTGCGGTCACTTCAAAATCGACATCGTCTACTCTGATTGTATGTCGGATTATTTTGCCTTGTTCGATTGCTTTCTTGAAAGCACATTGTCCACATGGTTCATTACGAAGTGCACTGGTCTGATAGCAAATTTTTCCCGGTATGTATCGTCTTCCTTTTACCAGGCTGGCGATTTGTCTTGTTTCTTCCCATTGCACCCGGTAATTTTTATCAATATAGATAAGCCCGAAGTCAATACTTTTTAGAGCTAGTTTCTGCTTCTTCAATGCTTTTTCCAGTTCTTCTTTGGCTGCAACCAATTCTCTTTCATAATTCTTGAGTTGGGTGATCTCCCATCGGGTTGCCAGCAGCCATCTTTTTTCCCCTTCCCATGAAATAATTGATTTTACAGCAATCGTATCATGGGTGATTCCATCGGGAGTGATATATTTTTCTTCTTTGCGGTATACTTTGCCTTCTTGTACGAGTTCTTTGTCGATATTCCGGTATTTTTCTCCTCTTTCTTCTCCGTATATTTCGTAGTCAGTATGTCCGATGGCTTCTTCACTACTGATACCGGATTGAACGGCTGATTCTTTATTCCAGTAATAGTATCGGAAATCATTTGTTATATCTTTTACGAAGATAGGAAAAGGAAGGTTGTCGAGAATGTCAAAAGAGAAACGGTAGGAATGATTGGTTTTTTTAATCGTTTTTTGTAATTTACGGATTCTATATAATAAGATGCTGATGATAAGGAGTAAAATAATTACCAGTAAATAATTATAACTCCAATATGCTTCACTAATCCAAGAAATTAACAAAATATTGTTTGCCATAAAATGTTTGATATAAATAAGGTTGTAAAGATATGAATTGTTCTCTGAATTATCAAAAGATAATACATAAATATATTGATTTTCAACCTTATATTGTGACAGTGTAATAAAATGTGATGGATAAATGGGGACGTATGGTGTCTTTTATTTCCTGTATGGTATGATATTTTGCTTAATTTTGATTCTTTTTTTAGAGGTAAAATGTATTAAAATATTAAATGATGTCTCATGAACTAAAATCATTTCTAATTTGTTTTAATAACGCTGGAGTATTTTCTATTTTTGTTCACCTAAATTAGTTTTGATAGAGTCAAAATAAAACAATCATTTAATTACGTATGCTGATAACCATTATTATTCTCGTTCTTTCGGCTGTCTTTTTCGTGAACGGCAAGGTTCGTTCGGATATTGTGGCGCTATGTGCGCTGATAGCCTTACTTGTTTTTCAGATATTAACTCCTGACGAGGCACTCTCCGGTTTTTCCAATTCGGTAGTCATTATGATGATCGGATTGTTTGTTGTAGGAGGGGCTATTTTCCAGACGGGACTGGCAAAAATGATTAGTTCCCGAATTCTTAAACTTGCGGGAACCAGTGAGATCCGGTTGTTTCTATTGGTGATGTTGGTGACTTCTGTCATTGGCGCGTTTGTCAGTAACACAGGTACGGTGGCATTGATGCTTCCTATTGTTGTTAGTCTGGCGATGAGTGCCGGCATGAATCCCAGCAGGCTGTTGATGCCGTTGGCTTTTGCAAGTAGTATGGGAGGTATGATGACTCTGATTGGTACTCCGCCGAACCTTGTGATACAGAATACGTTGACTTCCGCCGGACTTGAGCCGCTTTCTTTCTTCTCTTTCCTGCCTGTCGGCATTGTCTGTGTAATTGTCGGTACACTGGTTCTGATGCCGCTTAGTAAATGGTTTCTTTCTAAAAAAGGCCAGAAAGATGATAATAAACGTTCGGGCAAGTCATTGAAACAGTTGGTTAATGAATATGGACTTTCCAGTAATTTGTTTCGTTTACAGGTGATAAAAGATTCAAGGCTTTTGGGGAAGACAATTATTGATCTGGATATTCGCCGTAAATATGGTTTGAATATTATGGAAGTTCGTCGTGGTGATGCATCGCAACATCGTTTTCTAAAAACGATTACTCAAAAGTTTGCTGCACCGGACACGATGTTAGAAGTAGAGGATATTTTGTATGTGACTGGAGACTTTGATAAGGTGCAACTCTTTGCGGAAGATTACCTGTTGGAGATCTTGGGCGACCATGCAACGGAAGAAACAAAAAGTACGACTAATTCGCTTGATTTTTATGATATCGGTATTGCTGAAATAGTATTGATGCCATCTTCTAATTTGATAAACCAGACAATTAAAGAAGCTGGTTTCCGTGATAAGTTTAATGTGAACGTATTGGGGGTTCGTCGTAAAAAGGAATATTTATTGCAAGATTTGGGGAATGAGCGTATTCATAGTGGTGACGTGCTTTTGGTGCAAGGAACATGGAATAATATAGCCCGTCTTAGCAAGGAAGATGCTGATTGGGTTGTTTTGGGACAACCTTTGGCGGAAGCGGCTAAAGTTACGTTAGATTATAAAGCTCCGGTAGCAGCTGCTATTATGGTGTTAATGGTGGCAATGATGGTTTTTGATTTCATTCCGGTAGCTCCGGTTACAGCCGTTATGATAGCGGGTATATTGATGGTGCTTACGGGATGTTTCCGCAATGTGGAAGCGGCTTATAAAACGATCAACTGGGAAAGTATTGTATTGATCGCTGCCATGCTTCCTATGTCTCTGGCATTGGAGAAAACGGGAGCTTCGGAATATATTTCCAATACATTGGTGAACGGTTTGGGATCATACGGACCGATTGCATTGATGGCAGGTATTTATTTTACGACTTCGTTGATGACGATGTTTATTAGTAATACGGCTACCGCTGTTTTGCTTGCTCCGATTGCTTTGCAAAGTGCCATACAGATTGGAGTCAGTCCGGTTCCTTTCCTGTTTGCCGTGACGGTAGGTGCAAGTATGTGTTTTGCTTCTCCGTTCTCTACGCCGCCTAATGCCTTGGTGATGCCTGCCGGACAATATACCTTTATGGATTATGTAAAAGTAGGATTGCCGTTGCAGATTATTATGGGAATCGTGATGATTTTTGTATTGCCATTGATTTTCCCCTTTTAGTCTTTGATTTTTATCTTGTCAGTGGGGGAGATGAAAGAAATAGAGATTTGTAGCGCTGAATCTTTGTCTTTTTATGAAGAGTTGCATATTTCCATGCAACTCTTTTTTTGCTGTATACTATTGAATAAATAGTATTAAAATTTTAATATTCAACGATATAACTAACTGTCTTCTAATATAAATAATTAGAGTGAGGCGCTTTAAAAGATGTTAACTGCAAATCGGAAAATGCAATGTAATCTGTATAATGTTTATAAATACAATTATCTTTGTGCGTTCATTGCTGATTATTGATTAGTAGTGATTTATGTTTTTCGCAAATAAAACAAACTAAAGCATTAAAAGATTATGAAACAGAACATTGCAAAAGTATTCACTTTCTCGTTGTTGGCGTCTTCCATCAGTTTTATCAGTTGTGTTGATAATGAGAAAAATCTGTTTGATGCAGATCAACTGAAGCAAATTTACGAAGAAACTTTTCCTGTAAAAAACATCGATCCTGATGGTGATTGGACAGTGTCACGAAGTGTGATAGCGTGTGTGTCAGTTAATGGAGATCAGGGAGTAGATTATAAGATACAAATATTTGATGCCGATCCATTAAGTCCGGGAAGTACAGCAAAACTCTTAGCGGAAGGAACTGTCAATCAAAGTACGACTTTGAATGTGGTGATGGATTGTGCAACAGCGCTTGATAAGGTGTTTGTTGCACGCATAGATGAGCACAAACGCTATCTGGTTCAACCGGCAGCGATTGAAAATGGCACAGTGACAGCGCATTTTGGAGACAAAGGTACACCAACACGTTCTATGTCACGAGCTGTGGCGACTAGTATACCTGTTATGGAGGCTCCTTATACAACAGAGTTTATTAGTGATAAAAAAATGACGGCTACTGAAGTTAAAAACGGTTGGGATTTGGGGGCAGGTTTCGGATGGTTTGAGTATGCTAATTTGCCTGTATTCAAGGAACAAAAACGTTGGTTTAAGATTCCGGATGGTACTTTTAATGGTGGATTTACCACCTCTGGTGTCAGTGGCGGAGCCCAAGCTGTGAAAGTAATTGTTCCTCAAGGAAGCACATGGGTTATAGAAAATAGTAATCAATTTTCTAATATCACAGAAATTATAGTTGAGAATGGTGGAAAGATAGAGGTCGCTAAAAATGGGAGCCTGGTATTAACTCAAGCTTCTTATATAACTGTGATGCAGGGGGGAAGTATTGTTGGCGACAGAGGTATTCAGATAACAAATAGTTCGGCCGGGCGTACGAACTATAATGCCGGTACGATTGATTGTGACTTTTTGAAAATTGATGGAGGGGGAAGTGGAGTTGATTTTGTGAATTATGGAACACTTAAACTGAATTCTTATAATGCTTCTACCAATGGTACCACATTGATAAATCATGGAACGATTGAAGTTGAAAATATAGATGGTAACAACAATACTAATATTAAAAACGGTTGTTATCTGAAGGCAGGGAAATTACAATTTGGTACACTTGTTATGGGAAATACTTCCGAAGCTATTTGCAAAGAATTGACGGGTAATGGAAATGATAATAATATCGTGATGGAAGCACAATCCATGTTGACTTGTACGGGCAAAGCTAATTTATTCAGAACAGTTACCGGTCCGACACAAGGAACTGCCTTATTAAGAATTCACACAATAGACAATACTGCCGGTTTGGCTCAATCTACTTCTAAAGTAACTAATCATATCATTTGTGAGATAACAGATCAAACATATAAAGGCGAAGCACACTATGACTGGTCTCCTTTTGCATGGTTAGTAAATAAAGGATTGCAGCAAGGTGCTACCTATTGTAACCCGGGTAAAGCAGAATTTATACTTCCTGCTGACGGTGACTGTATTAAAGAAGGATATAACTCTGATGAAGAACCGGATGATGTAGAGATCCGATATGCGATTTATTCTTATGCTTTCGAAGATAACTATCCGAAAGCAGGCGATTACGATTTCAATGATATTGTGTTGAATGTAACTTTGCCTGCAGCCGGTAATGACGTGAAAGAACTGAAATATAAAATCGACCTTCGGGCGGTTGGTGCCGTGAAACAATTAGGTGCTGGTTTGAGAATACGAGGAATAGACAAAAATAATGTAGAAGAGGTAAATTTTGGTGCAGGTGCCGCTCAACGTACTGGCTCATTAAATTCCGGAGTATTTGAAAATGCATCTTATGAAACGAATGGTAATGAACTTGTGATTCCTTTGTTTGGAGACGCACATTATATATATGGATATACAGGAACACAACGTCCCATGTTGAATACAGGGAATGCTAGTACCCCTCTGACCGATATATACACTCTTGAAGTGAACGTCAAACTTAAGAATGCAATATCTGTCCCTAGTGTGACAGATGGCTTAGACTTCTTCATTGCTTATCAGGGGATAGGTCAAAAGAGAACGGAAATCCATTTGACTCATTTTAATTCGGCTACGGCGAATGGGCAATTGGCAGATAATGAAGTGCTCGAAGTAATCAAGGCAGTTAATAATACTTGGGCTCTTTGCGTTCCTGATAAATTTGCTTATCCAACAGAAACAACAGTGATAACGAATGCATATTCTAAATTTGCAGATTGGGCACACGATCAGAGCTCAACCACAGATTGGTATAAGACTGTTAGTAGTGACAAGGTGATTCAGTACTAAACTTTTCGTCATCTCTACACTTTTTACATAAAGTTTTAGAATCCCTGATTATACTGACGATTGTTTGTGTAATCAGGGATTTTGCTATCTCACATGTTTTGTTATTTCTCTCTGTTAGCAAGCAAAAACCTTTAAAATGCTGAAAATTTTGCTTGTTTTGTACAAAAGCACCGTGTTTTTATCGGAAAAGCATCGTTATATTTGTGAAAAACATAAGGATAAAGTAAGCAAAAGATGCGGATAATGTCACCAAAAGCTATGGATAGAGTAAGCAAACCATTGGGATAGTGTCGCTATGTCGTAAATATTGTTAGTATTTTCTACTTTCCTTCCATTGATTTTTCTATTTCGGTCTTTGATAATGATAAATAGAAAAGAATAAAAGGGAACTTTATTGGTATAGATAATCTCTCTTTTGGTGGTAAATGTTTTGATGATGTATCAAAAAGTGTATATATCGTGCCTGATTATAGAATAACGATTTGAGCAAATTTCTCTACAGTGACAGAAACTCTTTATTCCAATAAAAGGGAGGAAAGAAACGATTCCTGGTAGATTAAGAATTACAAAGTGTCAATGGTGACTTTTTGTAAACTATAGTTTCTATAAGATAGGTTTCATCAATTGTTAAGGCATTTTTTCTCTCTATCCCAATTATATATTTTAATGCTTTGTAACTATGAAGAGACAAAGAATAGTAGCTATGTTGAATAATAGTTGCTTGATGGCATAGCACGATAGAACTTCCGTAATGTACAAATCAAGCGATTTAAGTTTATTCAACCTTAAATCGCTTTTCTCCGCATCACTACTATCTGATCGAATCGCTTTTGTGACGGAGTGCCAACTATAATTTCCTTTGGAGGGAATCGCTTATCGAACTCATTAGCAGCTGATTTATCGACCTGATATATTTCATCTTCTATGTAACGTCCTTTAGCGTTGGCTAAAGCATTATCATATAATTCATAAACATGAAGAGCAGTAGCATACATATTATCTTCAGTGCGAATCCCTAATGTTTCAGCAGGAATGAATTCTTGCCGGAGGTAATAATCCGGATCACCGCAAAGTAAAATGGCACGAAATCCCATATCGAAAGCTCGTTCTTTGGTCAGCGCAATCATTTTTCCTCCAATACCTTTCTGTTGATATTCGGGAAGAACAGAAATAGGCCCCAGACTCAATACTTCATATTGGTTACCGTCATCTGCCATGATAAATGATTTAAGGCAGACCACATTGCCGACAATCTTGCCATTAAGTTCTGCAACAATATCGAGTTCCGGTACAAACTTTGGATGGTTACGCATGATATGAAGGAGATAATGTTCGTCACACCCCGGAGAAAAATGATTCCAGAAGGCTTCCCGTGTGACATTTTCGGTTTCATTATAATCCGAAGGTTGCTCAATTCTAAGTTTTATATCCATCTTATTTCAAATATATAGTTGCACAAATATAAAGAACAAAATTCGAATATTTATCTCTTTAAGGACGAATCTGTGCATTATAGCAAGATGAGACAAAAACTCCCGATACAAAGTTTGAATATACACCTTTGTGTATTGATGCATCAAGATTGTAGAGAATTAAACCTTGTTCATATTTTGCGTGTACAGACTATCCATGATACCATCGGACAGTCCGATGGTAAGAACAATAACATCGGCCCGGTCCGGTTTCAACTTATATTGTTTCATACTGAAAGAGAACCGTCTAAATTTTTTGCAAAAATATCAATGTGGGATGTAATCGTCATAACGATATTATTACGAACTTATTACAATGTTTATTTGTTATTTTTATATATCAGTAGAAACACTTATATTCGCAAAAGTATTGGAACAGACTCGGTTAAAAAATATAGAATTTATGAAAACAATGAATTATTCCCTTATTCGTATTCTCTTTGCA
>ERZ773173.2313-NODE-2313-length-14545-cov-2.984610_pt1 | contig 14545 bp, 19 predicted proteins | sample MGYA00580535_ERZ773173 | MGnify/ENA primary metagenome ERZ773173 (study PRJEB29015, sample SAMEA2737856) | human gut metagenome | biome: human gut; feature: human-associated habitat; material: faeces | place: China | collected 2012 ...
CATCGTCCACGGCAATCGACAAGCTCGCATCCATGGCCGGTGCGATGTCGAAAACACTGTTGGAATCGACGAGGGTGCAGAACGCGCTCGGCAAATTCAATGTCGCGTTCGAAGACTTGGGTTCATGCGCGTTCAGCTTCGGCGAGAAGGGCGCGGAAGGCTTCGGCATCGTCGAACAGGCCGCGGTGAACCTGTGGAACGGCGTCGGCAACGTGTCCGACAATGTGAAGCTGCTCCAAAACGGTCTGAACGCCATGGGTTCCGACGCTGAAGCGCTTCCAGAAGCGTTCCTCAAAGCGTTCGAAACCCTCAGCACCGAAGTGGATACGGCTGCACGGAAGAAGGCTCCAACCCTCATCCAAGCGTTCCGTGACATTCGCGCCGCCGCCGACACCATCGTAGTGGATTCGGACATCTACCATACGTTGGACACTGCTGGACAGAGCGCGGACATCTACCGTGACAAGCTCGTGCAGGTTGGCCGCGAATTCAAGGAGCTTACCGGCCTCAACATTCCGAACGTGTTCCTTCCCTTGGTCGGCTCCGCCGTAAGCGCGTCCGACAGCATCATGCAGACGTTCGACAACCTGAAGGCCGGATTGTCCAACTATGCGGCGAACACTGCACAGCAGTGGGCACCGGTCAAGGAGATTTTCACCGAAATCTTCTCCAGCGCGTCCGCTGCGGCCAAGACGAAGATGGAAGTCCTTCGAGCCTACGTCGAATCCGGCGTGCTCACCATGGTCGAAAACGTGAAGGGCAAGGCGGCTGAATTCAAAACCGCGTTCAGCGAAATGCTTGACACGACCGGCATCGGCAGCACCATGTCCAAACTCGGGTCGGCGGTAAGCAATGGACTCTCCTCCATCAAGGGCGGACTCAAATCGTTCGGGTCGGAAGCGGCATCCACATTGTCGATTCCGTTCCGTGGCATTCCCGAAAAGATTTTCGGCTCGTTCAAAGGACAGAATCCGTTCACTCCGTTGACGTCGGCGGCGAAGACGGTAGGTGCAGGATTGTCCGCCACGCTGGGTGGAGCCGTAACCCGTCTTATCGGACGGTTCGCCCCGCTGGCATCCGCAGGAAAGGTCGCATTCTCCGCCATCGGCTCCGCCGCGTTGAAAGTGTCTTCCGGCGCATTGAAGGGCTTCGGCGCGGCAGTGAGAGGCTGCGGTGCGGCAATCGGCAAGATTGGCGACATCGCATCCCGGTTGGGTGTGACCGGCGCATTGTTCACCGGCCTGACCACCGGATTTCAGACATTGTTCAAACTCGACCCCAGCCAGATGACGGGCAAGTTCGAGGAATGGCAGTCGAGTCTTGACAGTGCGTTGGAAGGCGTGCAGACGAAACTGCCCGCCATGGCGAACGCGTTCGCCGCAGCGTTGCCACAGATGGTTTCCAGCGTCACCACGGCGCTTCCCGGCATCGCCAACGCGCTCGTGAGCGTGGGACAGACGCTCGGACCGGCGTTGACCGCAATCCTGCCGCAAATCACGCAGGCGTTCTCCAGCATGTTCGCCCAACTGCCCGCCTTCATCAGCACGTACGGCCAGCCTATGCTGGAAACGTTCGGCACGCTGTTCGCTACGACGGCAGGGCAGATTCCGTCGCTCATGACCTCGCTTGGTCAGGCGTTGATAACCGGCATTCAGGTCGCGTTCTCCGCAATCGGAGACAATAGCGGGGCAATCGCCGGTTTTATCAGCGGCTTCGGCGCATCCTTGGCTTCCGGCATCCAAACGTTGGGTGCAACCGTAGTGGCCGCGCTCCCATCCATCGGACAGAGCATCGCCACCGCATTGCCTACGCTGATTCCTGCATTGGTGTCCGCGCTCACCAGCGTGGTCACCTCATTGGCCGCCGCACTGCCGGGCATCGCCGTCGCCATCATCAACCAGCTGCCCGCAATCATCGGCGGCTTGGTGACAGGCATCGTCAACAGTCTGCCAACGTTGCTGAACGCCTTCGTCAGCGTGGTGACCAGCATTGCGGCGAACTTCCCAAGCATTTTCATGGCCGTCGTGAGCGCGATTCCTGCGATTATCGCGAACATCGCACGCGCGTTCGCCGGATTGGGCGGTAGGATTCTCAGCCAAATCAGTGACATTCCAAGCCGCATCATGGGATTGTTCTCCGGAGCCGGCTCATGGCTGCTGAACTCCGGCGCGGCGTTGATGAACGGTTTCAAGGAAGGCATTCTCGGCGCGGTCGAAAGCGTGAAAAGCGCGGTGAAGGGCGCGTTGCAGAAGGTTCGAGACTTCTTCCCGTTCTCTCCCGCTAAGGTCGGCCCGTTCTCAGGTTCCGGCTACACGTCTGTGTCGGGCGAGCATCTTATGCGAGACTTCGGCAAGGCCATCGGCGCTCAAGGCGCATTCGTTCGCGGTCAGGTCGACGGCGTGCTCGGCTCCTTGGACTTCGACCAGATTGACGCCGCCAACCTTGGCATGGTGTCGTCTCCGCAGCTGAAAGACTATACTGGAATGGTGGCAGATGACCAGCGGTATGCTGGCGGCGTCCACATCGACAATGTGGTGGCAAGCCCGTTGAGCGACGTGGAGCTGGTTGCCCGCCGATTCGGATACGCTTTGAACAATGAGATGATTGGAAGTGTCAGACCTTGAGCACGATAACCGTCACCGTTGGTGATATCACGCTTTACGGCGATGCCGGACACGAGTTCACATTGGTGTCCATGAGCGGTTTCGACGATTTGCCGTCAGCCAAGACCGAACAGGATTCTTGGGCTAGGGCTGACGGCAACGCCATTCCCGGCACCACATACTATGATGGGCGCACCATCACCGTCAACGGTTACTATGCGACCAGCACGGTCGAAGACACGGACGAGATGATGCGCCGTCTCCGCGGCATGGCCGGACGTTTGGTCACCGTCACCGTGCAGAAGGGCAATGGTGTCGCCTTGTCCTGTGATGCGGAACTCCGCTCCATGACCGTGGACGAATACCGGTATCGCGGCAAGGCCGCATTCCAGATTGGACTGCTCGCACCATCCCCATACCTGTATGGGCCTTTGCGCTCGCAGACCGTTGGCGTGCCTGCAGACGGAGAAGGCATTACCGACCCGCTGCTCGACCCGTTGTCGGAAGGCGAGGCCGGTAATCCGGGACGCGTCGCCATCACTGGCAGCGGCTTCGCGCCGACGCATCTTGTCGTGAAAATCCGTGGCGGATTGTCGGAAGGCGTGCGCATCCACTGCATCGAAACCGGTGAGGCGGTAGAATTCCACCGTCAAATCAATCCCGACGAGACGATGGTGTTCGACTTCGACAATGAGCGCGTCCTGTTCCAAAACCAGTCGGATTTGAGCATGTTCCTCACCGAAGAGAACTGGTTCCGCCCTTCCGGCGATGCGACGATACAGTTCACCCCGTTGGGCGTGCAGTCGGGCACACCATCGATGACGGTCGAATGGAAGGAGGCTTGGAGGTGAAAATCTATCTTGCAGACCTACTGACCGGACGTCGCATCATCCCACTGCCGCACACGTCGGCGGAATGGGAGATGAAACTGAACGATACTGATTCGCTGACCGTCAAAGTGCCCATCTATGCTTCGTCTGACGATACGCGCGTCCAGTACATCGCGAACGATGCGCGGCTGTTGGATTTGAGGAACACTGCGGCCATCGGCAAGACCGTCATGGTCGCCGAGGATGATGGGCTTATGGTCGGCGGCGTGCTCATGCGCCGCGAATATGACGCCGACTCGGGCATTCTCACCTTGGTCGCGTCGGGCATGTGGACGTATTTTGACCATAGGACGATTCTTCCAGCGAAGGCGAAGGGTAAAAGCCTCATCAAATCGAATGGTTCGCCTGACCCGCAATACGACACGTCGTACAAAAACGTCACATGGAATACGGTCGCACGCAATCTCGTCGAACAGGCGATGAGCTGGCCGCATAGCCACGTGCCCGTCGTGTTGGAGTCTGCGGAGGTTGGCAAGTCGGAAGCGAACTATCAGGCCGTAGACCTCAACTATGTTGGCGAAGTATTGACGAACATCACGGACTATCAGAACGGCTGCGATATCGGATTCTTCCCCACGCGCACTGCTGACGGATTGGGCTACGAGTGGCATATGAAGACCGGCCATCCACTGTTGGGTGGCGAAACCCATTATTTCAGCGCGTCAGCCATGCAGCCGGGCATCGCATCGTTGTCCGCAACGGACGATGGCGACAAGCTCGCCTCACTGCAATGGTTCACGTCCGGCAAGTCGGATGATAGGACGCTCGTCGTATCCGCCTATACGGACATTCTTGAGAAGGCCGGAGCGCCGATCTGGGAGAGCGTGGATTCCAGCCATTCGACCGTGAAACTGCAAAACACCTTGCAGGCGTATGCGAACGAGGCCGCAGCCGTCTACTGGCAACCCGTATCGTCCACCGAGGCGAAAGTGCATCGCGGATATTTGCATTCCGTGAACCAGACGCTCGCCAACTATACGGTCGGCGACTATATCAGGTTCACGACGAAGGGCGACTGGTATTATACGGATGGCGCGCATACGCGGCGCATCACCGGCATCAAGGCCGATGAAAGCTCGAATTGGATTACGTTCACGTTGGGAGACGTGTTCGACGGTGTGAAAGTGACGGTGGAGTAATGGAAATCGTAGTGCATCAAGGCGAGCAGTCGGATGGCGCGCCATTGGCCGACGATGCGGAGGAAAACGTTCTCGACGTGAAGAATCCGGCTCAGGCGACCAACAAGCTCGTGTCCACGTTGAACGAGTATGGTCGGCGACTGCGCGAATTGGAAAAGCCGTCAGGCTCGCAGTTGACTCAGGCGATTCAGCGCGTGTTGGATATCAGCGAAAACATCGACCAGACCGTAACAGCGTCCATCAACCGCAACTCGTATGACCGTGCGACCATCGACCAGAAGTGCAACGCTTGGAATTGGGGCGTATTGCCTCAGGGACGTGGCGGCACGAATACGACCAACGCATTCAATAACCTGTTTTCGACCGGCTCATGGCGTGCCGTATGGGCGCTGTCCGACGGTACGATGGGCACCGCCCAGTCCAGCCGCAAGGTGAAGCAGGATTTCCTCATGCCGGAAATCACGTTGGAGCAGATGCGTGCCGTGGATTGGACGCTCTACCGCTATATTGATGACGTGAATCTGAACGGCGACAGTGCGACGGTCCATTTGGGCATGATTGCCGAAGAGCTGGACGATAACGGTTTGGGGCAGTTCGTCGAGTATAATGACGATTATGAGCCGTGCGGCATCAACTATCCGATGCTGGGCGTGTGGGCCATCCATGAAGCACATCTCGCCCATGACCGTATCGACCGGCTTGAAGAACGTTTGAAAACGTTGGAAGGAAAGATTGATAATGACATTGAGGAATAGTCTGTTCGCAGTGTCCGGCAAGGCGTCGTTCTTGGATGCGCGCCGCGACATGAGCGGGCTTTTCGTCTGCGACAATACGACGATGATGCCCATCGCTGGCATTCTCGACCGTTCGCAGGACAATCTTGTGACAGGTCGCGGCGATTCCATGAGTGTGACGGTTCACCCGTTCAACGCAGTGTTGAACCGTTACGGAGCACTGCTGCTACAGAATGACGGCGATGTGAAAGTGCCATTGTCGGCAGCCCCGTCAGCGAATGCTCGTATCGACGTGGTGTATGTGAAGCAGAACGAGTCGCGCTCGCCAATGTCCGACGGTTCGGACGTTCCGATGTTCGGCGTGGTGAAGGGTACTGCTGCGGCGACGCCTGTTGCCCCAAGTGTTCCGGCTGGAGCTTTGGCTTTGGCGCAGGTGTTGCTTCCGGCTGGCGTATCGAATACTGCCGCTGGCGGCGTGATCATCACGCAGACGTATATCGGCGCTGCGTTGAAGGGTGACAAACTGCGTGTGTGGACTTACGCGCAGCGTGACGCCCTAACCCATGTGCCTGAAGGCACGATGCTGCATAATGTGAGTGATAACCACGATTACGTGCGGAAGGATGGGAAGTGGAAGTTCGACGGCCTGTTCACCGAAGCCGACATGGTTAACAAGAACAATGCCGGATGGAATGTCGTGCAGATTCGCGGAACCGTGAGGGATGGTATCGCAACAGGATTCTTCTGGTTTAATCGCGCCGGTGATTGGAATAATGCGAAACCTTGGGACAGCTCGCATGTGGTCAACCTTCCCGACTATCTTAAAGCTGTGAATATCGACTCGCATTCAACAACGTCAATCAGTAATGTGCTGCTTCAAATCATCAATAATGATGTTAGCATTCGTCCGACTGTAGCCCGTAATTTCGGAAAAGGCGAATGGCTTTCCGGTTCGTTCTCATACCAGTTGGCCTGACGGGCATATTACCGGCTAGAATAGTACCATATGAACACTGAAGTCACCGTAGCGTTCATCACCGGCATCTGCGCCATCATCGTCGCACTCGTCACATGGATGCAAAACAACAAAACCAACCTATCCGAAGCCTACCGCCAACTATCCGAAGCACAGTTGAACATGCAGCGTGAAATCGACCGTCAGGATGAGAAGCTGGCCGAATTCGTCAGCGAGCGCGATAGGCTCCGCTATCAGGATGATTTGAAAACCTCGTACATTCGGGCCGTCGGGCATTGGCTGGGCGAACTCTGCCATGTTCTCGACCCCGAGTTTTTGGAACGGTATCCGAAACCACGGCTTCCGGACGAGCTTCGAGGTACAATAGAACCGTTGAAAGACGACAACAGTAAGGAGCAGAATATTGTTCACTAAGGATTTTTGGGTTGACACGCTGGAGCGTGCAATCCGCACCGCATGTCAGGCCGCATTGTCGGCTGGCGTGGTCGGTGGCGTCGGCCTGTTCGACGTGGATTGGCTGAATGTCGGCAGCATCGCCTTGGTTGCCGCCATCGCAAGCGTGCTGACGTGCGTGGCGGCGAGCGGCAAGACGGATTCAATCAGTCCGGCGTCCCTCGCCACTTCGGAAAAGGCGAAGGTTACTGGCAAGCATATTAAGGAGGTTTCCGAATAATGAGGTTTGTGGATATCAGCAATTGGAAGGCCGATTGCGACGTTTCCAAGATTGACGCGGATGGCGTCGTGGTCCAGTGCACTTGGGGCGCTGGCGAATGTTCGAACGACCATGGTTTGGTTGACTCCGTGTGGGTCGACGCGGATGCGAAGATTCAGGCAGCTGCGGCCCGCGGTCTTGCAGTCGGCTACATGCATTACATCCGTGGCGTGAACGCTTCCGAGGAGGCGTATTTCTTCGCAGAACACACCAAGGGCTATCTGGGCAAGTTCGTGCCGTGCGTTGACTGGGAGAGTGACGATAACGCCGCATGGGGCAATCGCGCCTACTTGGACGAGTTTCTTTACCAGTATATTCGTCTGACTGGTGTGAAGCCGTTAGTGTATGCGCAGCGTTCGGAAATCCCGTTCATCAAGGATATCTGCGGCAAGCATGATTGCGGCATCTGGGAAGCATGCTACGCGTCCATGGATGCGGTCGGCTGGCAGGATGCCGATTCGATTTGGTCGTATGTGGCGTATCCGATGCGCCAGTACACGTCGAACGGTCATATCGGCGGCTATGCTGGTTCGCTTGACTTGAACTATTTCGCAGGCGATAAGGCCGCTTGGGATAAGTATGCTGGCGTTGGCGCGAACACTCCGGTGAATCCGGCTCCGGTGCCGGTGGTTTCCCCGTCTCCGACTGTGATTGCAACCACGTATGAGGTGTCGGTCGATTCGCTGAACGTGCGCACCGAACCGTCCGTGAAAGGCAATGTTGTGGCCGATTACGTTCGCGGCCAGAAGGTTGCGCTGGATGGTTGGGGAACTTATGCCGAAGGTTTCCTGTGGGGCCGTTATGTCGGAGCTTCTTCCGGCCAGCCGAGGTATATTGCCATCGGCACCGATTCCGGCAGTGAATGGTATTTGACAATGTGTCGCTGACCGGCTATGATTAGGGCTGTTGGAAGTTTTTACCAACAGCCCTCCTTTGGTTTCTCCCTGACCCCCCGCAAGGTTCATGCGGGGGGTTTCTCTTTTAGTCATCCAACATCATGCACAGTATGTCCGCTAGGATTGCCGTCGCCACGTATAGGATGAACATGCGCGTGTTCCATGCGTTGCACGCGAGCATGATGGCTGCGACGAATCCTAGCAGGATGATGGTGCAGATGATGAGTTTCAGGGTTTCCATTAGAACTTCTCGCCCTGCGCTTCCAGTTTCCGCTTTATACGCCACACCTTATGGTCCATCATGCGGCGCAGGTCGCTCGGCTTCAACCCGTAGATTTCAACCAGCAGGTCGAGGCATATCTGCACGTCGGCCATTTCCTCGTACAGGTTTTCGATAAGCTCGCTGCGACCCACCTTGTTGGTGGGGTCTTCGGGATTGTAGCGTTTGAGCTTGCTGATTGCCTGTATGAGTTCGGCGCACTCCTCCATGCAGACGGTGGTCTGCTTGTCCTTGCCGTATCGTGCGATGCTCCGCATTTTCACGGCGTCCGCCTGTTCTGGGCTGAGATAGTATGTCATGTTGTCACGCCAGTCTTGTTCAACGGCCACCGCGCAACCTCCAACATTCGGTGCAGAGTCCCTGATATAGGACGCTTTCTTTCGTGGTGAGTTTCTTCATGCAGTGATAGCAGCAGCCTGTGAGTCCTGCGGCCATTTCTCTAATAACACTCATCTGGATACTCCAATCCTTCCTACCTGTTCTCGTCGGTCAACGTCGAATCGATTTCCTGCTTGCAGTCTTCGCACAGCATTTCCGGGTACCAGTCCTTCAATGTCATGTAGCATCCGCAGTTCAGGCATTGGCGTGGTAGTCTAGCTCCCATGTCACACCCCCACTGCTGGCTGCGGCGCATTCTGGTTCTGATAGTGACCGACCATGCCGTACGGTTTCGCCGCCGCCGAGTTCAAGTTCTCGAAGGATACTTGGCCGATTCGCATGCCCGGTTTCAGCATGATGGGGAAGCTGTTCTCGTTCTTCAGTTCGACGGTGATGGTGCCGATGAATCCGGCGTCGATGAATCCTGCGGTCACATGCGTGCAGAGTCCGAGTCTGCCGAGGCTGCTTTTCCCGTCGAACCGTGCCATCATATTGTCCGGGAGGCTGATTTTCTCCACGGTGGCTCCCAATACGAACTGTCCGGGCTGGAGCATGTAGTGTCCGACGATTTTAATGGGCTTGGTGTGAATGTCATGCAGCGTGTGGTCGCTGCCGTCCGCGTAACCGTCTTTCACGTCCTTTACGAAGGTAATGATGTTGTCCTGTAGTGTCACGTCATACGAGTTGGGGTTCAACTGTTTTTCCGTGTATGGCAGGATGAGGTCTTGGTGGCCTACGCACTGTTCGATGGTGATGTCGTTCAGCATTTCTTTCCTTCCTGCATGAACGCGAGCGCCATTGCGAGGTAGGCAATGGCGTCCATGTACGAGTCTTCCTTGGCCGGGTCGAATTTGATGCGTTCGATTTTCAGTTCGGCCATCATGAGGGCCACATCCACTTCGGCTGCTTCAGCTCCGAACCATCGTTGTCCAATGCGTCGGCACATGGATTGCGGGTCACCGTACTCTTCAGCCTTGTCGCCGGTCAGCATGTCTTCGATGCGTTCGAAATTGTGGATGATGCGCTGGTAGATTCGCGGTCGCTCGTCTTCAGACGGCGGGAGTGACGGGTTCATGGAGCCTGCGAGCGTGTCGGTGTCCTTCCGCAGCGCATTATCGACGTTTTCCATTGTCTCATCCCAATTGTTTTTCGGTTTTGATGATGTCATCGAGTGTTTTCCTTCCTTCTATCACATCCATGACCTTACGGTTCCATGGCGTGTCCGGTACGAGTATGCGCTGTTGTCCCTGATAGGGGCTTCCGCGTCGCACCAGTCTTCTGTTGGCTTGTTCCCAGTCGGCGTATGTCCATGGGAGGTCGAGCCATATCTGGTCTTTGATGAGATGCTGCAATCCGTCAACGCCGGTGCCCATGGACTGCGGGTTGGCTACTATGAGCCGGTATTTTCCGCGTTCTTGGTCGGTCATGGCGAGGAATGTCTTCGCGTCGGTGCATGGCGTCCAAGTGCGGTAGATTTCGTCTCTCACCGATTTGAACCGTGTCCATACGAGCAGTGGTGTCGGGTCTTCGCGTCTCTTGGCTTCACTGTAGACGGTTTTGAGTTTGGACACGCCGAACCAGTATGATTCGCTGCGGTCTTCGGTCTTGTAGGCGAAACCGTCATCGAGTTGTGCGAGTTTGACGGCGGCGGCGCTCGCGCTCGCCGCGTACACGTCTTCGGCCAATTGGTGAGTGTTCGTCCACTGTTCGAGCGCCATATCCTCCTGTTCGGTTTTCGGGCTTGGTAGCCATTCCACTACGGGTAGCGGGTTTCCGCTGCGCCGAATGTCCAATACGAGCTTCTGCAATTGTCGGCATACTTCCTCGACCATGGGCTTGGAGTACGTGTATTTGACCACGAGACGCCCTTGTATGTTCATCGTGTGTGGTTTACCGTACCGCACTCTGAAAGCCCCTAGAGTGCGCCACGAATCGCCTAACAGGGCTATCCTGTCTTTGGCGTGCGGATACATGACAACGGTCTGCCCGTACAGGTCTTCCAAATCCTTCGGAGCGGGCGTACCCGTCAGCATCAACACGTTCTCGGCGAGGTCGCTGATGCCTTTCACGACTTTGGAACGTCCGCTCCTAGGATTCTTCACCATGTGGCTTTCATCCACGATGAGGCTGAAACCGTCCGGCACATCATTCAACTTCCCGGCCATGTTGTAAGAGACCACGAGGAAGCGGTAGTCTTCCGTCCAGCCATGCTTGCGGTACTCGTCGATGGTCATGGCCTTGCCGTGCGACCATTGGATGATTTGCGGCAACCATGCGGTCTTCACGACGCTTGCAGGACAGATGACGAGAATATGTTCCGCATCATCCAGCAGGTCCATGCTGCGTTTCGTTTTGCCGGTTCCTGCCTCGTCGAAGATGAAAGCCCTCACTACTGCTCCTTTCCATGCTCGGCTTCCCATGCGGCTATGCGCTCGCGTCCTTCCGGCGTTTTACGCCAGTTGCGCCAAGTCTGATAGCTGACGCCATGCTCCGCTTTGAATTTCTTCTGCCATTTGCGGCAGGCGGCTTGGGTTTCCTCGCGATGCTGTTTCCGGTATCGCACCCAATAGTCGAGCATTCTTTCATGGTTTTCGTTCACCCACTTTTTCTTGAGCTTCCGCTTGTGCGCCGCCTTCTCGGGCGTCATGTCGGCGTAGTGGGTGACTGTCTTCTTCTTTCTGGCTGGGGGCATTGGCTTGGGCTGGCGCATTTTCTCGACGTCAGCCCAAGCGTCGCTGTCAAGCCATTCGGATACGTCACTCTTCATCGTCGGAATGGTTGATGAGGTCGATGATGCCTTTGACCGCACCAGTGAGGATGAGAATGGCTCCTGTGATTCCAAGCACGGACAGGATGATGACGAGCATGTACAGGCAGTTCATCATGAACTCATGCATTTTTCTTCTCCTTTACTACGCTGAGCCGGGTGGTTGTCGAGGTTTTCTGGAATGGGGTCAGGTCTGCCGGATGCTGGCTAAAATACGCCTTGTAGTCGGTGGTGGTGCGCGTGGTCTCCGCCAGTCTTGCGACGTGTCCCGAACATGCGACGTGCTCGCCGGGGTGTTCTTCCAGCCATACGGCCAGCTGTTTCTTCAACGCCTCGTACCGGTATTTCGCGGCCAACAGTTCGGAAAGCAGTCGTTGTTCGCCATTGTCCGCGTCCGCTGGCTGTGCGGCCTGCTCGTATTCGGTCGCATACCGTTCGAGTTCGCTCGCGTCCATCACGTCAGGAACAATTACGATGTCGAGTGTTTCCTTGATTCGTTCGGTGATGTATTCCGCGTTCATCGTCTCCCATGACGGGGGGCGTTGCGCGTAGATGATTTCCGCATGCTCCGTGTCCATCATGCGGGCTTCTATCTGCGCTTGGGCGGAATACTGTTTGCGCCGTTCGGCGGAGAGGAATGCGTATGATGGTTTGCTTCCGGTCTTCACTTCGACGGTGTGTACAATCCCGTCATGGTCGCGGTATGCTGCGTCCAGTGAGACGTGCAGGCGTCCGTCCGTGTAGAAGCTGTTGTCGTACCATGCGAGCTGTCCGTTTTTCAACTCGTTGACGGGAGTGTTCTTGCCGACGACGGCCAGTTGGAGGTTCCGCGCGTAGAGCTGGACGAGCATGGGTTCCCAAATGCTGCCGAACTGCAATGCCGACTGTACGGCTGGAACGTCAGGCGGGGGTGTTGGGAGCTGTCCGGTGGCGATGAAATGCGCGAGACTGGATGCGCCTATGGTCTCCTTGCGGGCTTCGAGCCATGTTTCACGGTCTTCGAAGATTCGGTATGTCAGATTTCCCGTGTCCATTTCATTTTTCCTTCCGAGTCTACGATGAGGATGTCATGGTAGACGTTCGTCATGTCCACCCAGTTTTTGTAGAACAGCATGGTGTCTACGGCCTTCTTGCCGTAGAGGAGCATGACGTTCGCGTTATGTTCAGCGAGCATTTTGAGTTCGCGGCACTGGTCTGGGCTTGGCTTGCCGACTGTGCGTTTCAGTTCGATGAACCACACGTTGCCGAGGGGGTCTACGGCGGTCACGTCTGGGAATCCGTTGCGTGAGCGTCCTTCGGTTTTCTGCACGTACCATCCTTGCTGTTCCAAGATTTTGATGAGACGGTTTTGGATGGACGATTCCAAGGGTTCCTGTTTGTGGTTATTCAATGTCGGCATTGTCGTCCTCCTTGATGCTGACTGCGCTGACCCATACGGCGTAGGTGCCGTCCGGTTTGCGGCGTGTCACCGCTGCGTATTCGACCTGCGGTTCCGTCCATGCGACGAGGTGCTTGCGGATATGGTAGGCGGTGGCGTTTGCGACGTTGCGTTTCCGGTAGGAATGGTATTCAGCCCATTTGCCGAGATTGTTTTTGAGCGCCATGTTGAATGCGGTGCTTTTCCGAACATTGGCGGGGGGGGTGTTTAGGAATTTCATCATTGTTCTTCCTTGGTTTGAAATATGCGGGCATGATTGATTTTGGTAGGATTCTGCCTTCGCGCTCCAACCGTTTCGCATGTGGGAACAGCCAGCCGCGTGACACTCCGAGTGCTTTCGCGGCTTGGCTGATATTCATGCAGGTGGTGAGCGCGTCAATCAGCGTGTCGTCACTGTAGTGGATTGGCGCGTTCATTGTCTGGTCAGAACTCCGGCTCCGGCCCTCCGGCACCCTCGTCTTCGATGGTCAGCTGCGTGTATGCGCCGAACTTGTGGGGGGCTGGGGTGTTGTTCTTTTCGACTCGCAACAGTTGCACGCCAGTCAGGAAGTAGGTGAGACGTCCTTCATTCGTGCTGCCGATTTTGAATGCGACGTTGGCGAGCGTGCCGTCGCCCGGCTCTTCGGCCAGTTCCACATCGTTGGCGTTCTGGTCTACGATGCTGGGCCTCCACTTGGAGGAGAGGTTGATAAGCCACTTGCCACGCTGCGGCTGGGTTCCGTCCTTGAGGGTGATTAAATCGCCATCCTTATAGCGGAGGTTGTCGCCGTTGGCGCGCACGCCCAACTGTTTCGCGGACGCCACGAGTTCCTTATGCACGTCCCCGTTCTTCGGGAATGCGAGCTGCAACTGGTAGCTTGGTTCGATTCCGCGCTGTTTCGCCGAGTCGGACTGGTATTTGTCCTTGATGTGGACGAATCGGATTTCGCCTACTGCTTCAATTTCGAGCATGTCGTTTGCCATTGTTTTTCCTTTCAGTTGAATTCTTCAGTGAGGGACGGGCGTGGGAGGGGGGTGGTGGCTTTTCCGTCATCATCCATTACGGTGGTGAGTCCGAGCAGATGGATGAGGCCGTAGCGTCGATAGTAGGTTTCGAAACTGCCCACCTGTTGTGCTGCCGCAGCCGGATACGTGTAGCTGCTGCTTACCGCCTCACCGTGCTTCACCATGTCCATGAGATTTTCACCCTCATGCGCGGCCTCGTAGACTGCGACGGTGAGCGTGTTGTAGACGGTTGGCATGTCCGTGTCGGCTCCGATGATTTCGCTTGCGCTTACCGCGGTCCAGCCCAAACCGTTTTCCACCATGCTTGCCTTGACGAGCTGCCAAATGTCATTCAGTGTGGCGTACTTGTATCCGTATCCTTCGGTGGTGCGTTTCACCGCTTCCACCGACTGCTGCACGGCTGCTATCCGACTGAGCACGTCGTCGTGGCGGTTTTCATTTGTCATTGTTCCTCCTTTTTTCGAGTTCGTTTTGAATAAGCGTTTCGTCTACCGCGAGCCGGTATGCGCGTTCCACGATGTCGTCGTAGTCCTGTTGGGTGTGGGGGGTGTGTTCGCTGAGTGCCAGTCTGGCTATGACCGCAAGGTTTTCGTTGGTTGGGTTCGCCTCATAGGCGTCTATGCGGCTCTGCCATACGTCGTAGCGTCCTTGCAACCATGCGGAGAGCGCATTCATATAGTCTCGTGGCGCGTATGGCGTCGCGATTTCGAATGCGACTATGGTGCCC
>ERZ773173.2344-NODE-2344-length-14392-cov-3.340797_pt1 | contig 14392 bp, 10 predicted proteins | sample MGYA00580535_ERZ773173 | MGnify/ENA primary metagenome ERZ773173 (study PRJEB29015, sample SAMEA2737856) | human gut metagenome | biome: human gut; feature: human-associated habitat; material: faeces | place: China | collected 2012 ...
TTTCAAGACGGCAACCCGTCAGGCGCCGCGTTTTGCGCAGCCGGGCGAGCCAATGCAGGAAATGACAGTTATCATGGAGCTGAAGCTCCTGGCAGACGTTGGTCTGGTAGGTTTTCCGAATGCGGGAAAGTCTACGCTTCTTTCCGCTATTTCGGCTGCGAAACCGAAGATTGCCGACTATCCGTTTACTACGCTCGAACCGAACTTGGGCATCGTTTCCTATCGTGACGGTAAATCATTCGTAATGGCGGATATACCGGGGATTATCGAAGGAGCGAGTCAGGGTAAGGGACTGGGATTACGTTTTTTGCGCCATATCGAACGAAACTCATTATTGCTGTTTATGGTTCCTGCGGATAGTGATGATATCCGCAAGGAATATGAAATCCTACTGAATGAGTTGAGTACTTTTAATCCCGAAATGCTGGATAAACAACGTGTGCTGGCTATAACAAAGAGCGATATGCTCGACCAGGAGCTAATGGACGAGATAGAACCGACATTGCCCGCGGGTGTTCCGCACGTGTTCATCTCTTCTGTTTCCGGTTTGGGAATCTCCGTATTGAAAGATATTCTGTGGGAGGAACTGAATAAGGAAAGCAACAAGATAGAAGACATTGTTCACCGTCCGAAAGATGTAACCCGTCTGCAACAGGAACTCAAAGACATGGGTGAAGATGAAGACATCATCTATGAATATGAGGAGGAAGCGGATGATGACGATGAGGACATTGATTACGAATACGAAGAAGAGGATTGGGAGGAAAAATGATTTCACTCACAAAAGATAAAGAGCTGAAGGGGTATAAGTCATTGACGGTATACCCCGAAGTAGCTCATTTTGTTACAACACGTCATGGAGGTGTCAGTGAGGGAACATATGGCTCATTTAATTGCTCGCCTTATACCAAGGATTCATGTATCAATGTGAATTGTAATCAGAATAAGTTATTTCAGATAACGGGACATCAAATTAAAGAATTAGTTATTCCGGAGCAAAAGCATGGTAGTGCGAGTCTGGTCGTTGACGAATCGTTCTTTAAGGAGTCATTAGAAGTGAGACGAACACTTTTGAGAGGCATTGATGCCTTGATTACCAATGTGCCGGGATATTGTGTTTGTGTTACGACTGCGGATTGTGTACCCGTGTTACTATATGACAGAAGGCTGCAAGTGGTGGCTGCCGTTCACGCCGGTTGGAAAGGCACGGTGCAGCATATTGTCAGTAGTGTAATGGAACACATGAGCCGGAATTTCGGAACCCGGGGTGCTGACGTAGTGGCCTGCATCGGTCCAAGTATTTCACTCGAATCATTTGAAGTAGGTGATGAGGTTTATGAAGCATTCAAAGAAAGTGGTTTTGATATGTCCATTATCTCTACAAAAAAGAGGAAGACAGGCAAACACCATATTGATCTGTGGGAAGCCAACCGGAGTGAATTGCTTTATGCCGGAATTCCTGCCGGGCAGATTGAAGTAGCCGGTATCTGTACCTATATTCATCAAGATGATTTTTTCTCTGCGCGTAGACTGGGGATTGACTCCGGCCGTATTTTGTCGGGAATAATGATTAGAAAGTAATAATCGGCATTTGTAATTGTTGGAATGCCGATGATTGGTTTATAATAAGTTATGTTTGAAATAAAAGTATCACAGGAGATCAAAGATGCTTGTCCGGTCTTTGCCGGAGCAGCCGTATATGCCGCAGTGAAGAATACTGCTTACTGCGAAGGACTTTGGAAGGAAATCAATGCTTTCACCGAAGAACTGACTACTACTACACAGATAGAAGACATCAAACATCAGCCTGTCATAGCTGCCACCCGTGAAGCCTACAAACGTTGTGGTAAAGATCCCGGACGTTACCGTCCGTCAGCGGAAGCTTTGCGTCGTCGCCTGATGCGCGGAATTCCTCTGTACCAGATTGATACTCTGGTAGATCTCATCAACTTAGTTTCTCTTCGGACGGGACATTCTATCGGTGGTTTTGACGCGGATAAAATACAAGGCGCATATCTTGAATTGGGTATCGGCAAAGCAGGGGAACCGTTTGAAGGTATCGGAAAGGGTGTGTTGAATATCGAAGGATTGCCTGTTTATCGTGATGCGTCGGGTGGTATCGGTACGCCTACCAGTGATAACGAACGGACTAAAATGAATCTCGGTACTACCCATATTTTAGCAATCGTCAATGGTTATAATGGAAAAAAAGGCCTGAAAGAAGCTGCTGAGATGATTCAGTCATTGCTGAACGAATATGCAGAATCAGATAGCAGCGAACTTATCTTTTTTGAATAATCAGGGGAGTATTCTGATTGAAAACGAAAAAATACATGAAAGACATTCTCATACTATTATTCGTCTTATTCTTACCGATGATTGCGAACGCACAAGACAAATCCTCTTTTTCTTTCAGGGAGGTAAACCATATCCGTGTGGCTACTCCCGGATTGTTTGCTAAAGGTAATCATATATACTTGCATTTGGACTCGTTGAAGGAGCATGAATATGCTTTCCCTCTGCCGGGTGGTAAGGTCATTTCTGCTTATGGTACTCGTGGGGGACATTCGGGGGCAGATATCAAGACTTGTGCTAATGATACGATTCGTGCTGCTTTTGACGGGGTGGTACGGATGTCGAAACCTTATTATGCATACGGAAATTTGGTAGTAATCCGTCATGCGAACGGGCTGGAAACCATTTATAGCCATAACTGTAAGAATCTGGTTCGGAGCGGTGATGTCGTAAAAGCCGGACAACCTATCGGACTGACCGGTCGTACCGGTCGTGCTACCACCGAACACGTGCATTTTGAAACCCGTATCAACGGACAACATTTTAATCCGAATCTGATCTTTGACCTGAAAGAAAGTAAATTGCGGAAGGAATGTATTAAATGTAGCAAGAACGGAAGTGGAATAATTGTGAAGTCGCAGGCCGGCAATAACCGTATTGCTCAAAATAAGAAATAAAAGAATGGTAGCCGACCTATTTCAATTAAGTAAGTCCATTACTCCCAGGAGGGCGATCAGGTATTCCAGCCGGGATTTAATGTGCCGGATAGCTCTGGCTATATGAACCTCTACTGTTCGCTCGCTGATATTCAGCAATTCGGCAATCTCTTTATGACTTAGGTTTTCTTTTCTGCTCAAAATAAATATCTCCTGTTGCTTCGGTGGAAGTTCTTCAATAATCTTGTCAATATAATTGTTTAATTCTTTAGCCTGCAATTCTTCTTCTATATTGTAGGACTCAATGTTCGACTGCTCGTAAGCACTTAAAACAGACAGTTTATAGAAGTTTTCATTAAATGTTTTTTTCTGGCGGTTAAAGATAAGATTCCGGGTGACGATAAATAAAAATCCTCTGAAGTTCTCATCTTCTCTTAGAAAAGAACGTGCTTCCCATAGCTTGACAAACACTTCCTGTACTACTTCTTTAATATCTTCAGATGAATTGATATATAGTTTACTAAAATTATATACTTGTCCGCCATATACTTTATACAAGTACTCAAAAGCTTCGTGGCTGTCTGATTTTAGTAATACTATTGCTTCTTGGTCATTCATCTTATGATTTAATGAGGATTTCAAAGAGCGAAGATATGAAGAATAATTCAAAAACACATCTTTTCGAAAAAAAAATAATAAAATGCAGATTTGAGTAAGGGGTAGAAATGGGTTAGATGTATTTAATATATAATGCATGAATCCCGAATTGGCGTAAAGTTAAGGAAAATGAAAGAGCCGGTTTGAGTATATTGTATTATAAACTAGAGAATTTATTGATTTTGCAAAATCTATGTGTATGAAAAACTTTGTTTAATTTTAAATTGTAATCATGAAAGAAAGTATGTGTAGTCGATGGCATTTGAGGCTTATCGTGTTATTAATCTTATTTTTCCCTTTGACGTTGAGTGCTGCGCAAGGGAGAGTGACAGTAAAAGGACAGTCGATAACTTTGAGACAAGCCATTAAGATTATCGAATCCAGTTCTAATTTTAAGTTTTTCTTCAATCCGAGTGACCTTGATGCATTACCGGGTAAAAATCTGGATTGTGAAGGAGAAATCTCGGATGTGTTGAAAGAAGTATTTGCCGGAAGTGGTATCAGTTATGTAATTATGGGAGATGATATCATCTTGAAATTGGAAAAGAAGGCAGCAAGCACACAGCAGAAAAAAGTAGAGATTGTAGGAGGTGTAGTAGATGCGAGGTCCGGAGAATCGGTGGTAGGAGCAACTGTACGGGTAAAAGACGTGAACAGCGGAGTGATTACCGATATGGACGGAAAGTTTACGATTAAGGCCACTCCCGGAGATGTGCTTGTCATTTCATATATCGGATATGAAACCAAGGAAGTGAAAGTGGTCAACGGCAAGGTACTTCTTGTAGAACTTGTGGAAGATGCAAAGCAGTTGGAAGAAGTGGTGGTCACTGCTTATGGCAGCGGACAAAAAAAGGCTAGTATGGTAGGTTCCGTACAGGCAATCCGCCCGGCGGAACTGCAGGTTCCTTCGGCTTCTCTTTCCAATTCTTTTGCCGGACGATTGGCTGGTGTTATTGCTGTTCAGCGTACCGGACAACCGGGAGCGGATGGATCGGATTTTTATATTCGCGGTATTTCTACAATGAACGGAGCAACCAATCCGCTGATTATATTGGACGGAGTGGAAATATCCTCCGGTGATTTGGATAATCTTGACCCGGAAATCATTGACGGCTTCTCTATTTTGAAAGACGCTACTGCTACGGCAATGTACGGTACCCGTGGGGCTAATGGCGTTATGATTATTACCACTAAATCCGGTCGTAATATTGATAAACCGATTATCAATTTCCGTGTGGAAGGACAGATCACAAGTCCGACAAGTAAGCCGAAGTTTGTCGACGGAGCCACTTACATGGATTTGTTCAATGAATCTTTGTTGAACGGCGGCTCTACCGAATCTCCCTATTCGGCAGAAGAAATTGCCGGAACGCGTGCTGGATTAAATCCGTATGCTTATCCGAATGTCAACTGGTATGACGAGCTTTTTAAGGATCAGGCATTTAACCAGAATTTCAATGTTAATATCCGGGGAGGCGGCAAACGAGTGGATTATTTCTCAAGTGTCACGGTCAATCACGAGACAGGTATGATTAAGAATCGTTCCAAAGACTTTTTCTCCTATAATAATAACATTAATGTGATGCGTTATTCATTTCAGAATAACATTAATGCATATTTGGGTAAGGATTCACGTCTTTCTTTGCGCTTGAATGTGCAGCTGAGAAAAACGAAGCAACCCAACATCAGTATGAACGATCTGTTTGCGGGAGCTATCAATACAAGTCCGGTGGAAGCTCCGATCTATTTCCCTGACGACGGTGTTACTACACATATCAAGTGGGGTGTGAATGACCGCTTGAAACCGGGACAGCAACAGAATCCGGTGGCACAGCTTGCGTCCGGCTATCAGGATAATTTCCGGAGCACGGTAGTGGCGGCATTGGAGTTTGAGCAGAAACTGAATTTTATTACCGAGGGACTTAGATTTAAGGCATTGGCCTCTTTCAAGAACTGGTCAAGTACTACTAACAGTGCTTCCGCAGGTTGGAACAAATACCATTTACAGGATTTCTCGGTAGATGATAATGGAGTGTATTCTTTTGTCACCAGACTTCAGAATGAAAGCGGTGGAGAAGTATCTACGGACTTGAAACCGGGTGTTGCCAACTCGGGCGACCGCCGATTCTATTTCCAGGCTATCATGGACTACAACCGTACATTTGGAAAGCATGATGTGAATGCCATGTTTATCTATAATCAGGATGAACTGGTGACTCAATTATTCAGTGGCGACTTGATTGCTGCACTTCCCAAACGTAAACAAGGTGTTGCTGCCCGTCTTTCGTATGCTTACGACGGGAAATATCTGGCGGAAGTGAATATGGGTTACAATGGTTCCGAGAATTTTGCCAAAGGACACCGTTGGGGATTCTTCCCTTCTATTGCAGTGGGATATAACATCAGTGAGGAAGCGTTCTTTGAACCTTTGAAGAATGTTTTCTCTAACATGAAGATTCGTGCTTCGTGGGGGCTTGTTGGTAATGACAATATTGGTGGGGCACGTTTTGTGTATATGCCGACAATCAACCTGACAGGTACCGGATATACTACCGGGCTGGACGGTGATATAACTTATAAAGGTCCTGTATATTCCCGTTATGGTAATCCGGAGGTTACTTGGGAAGTGGGTAAGAAAGTCAATGTAGGTTTGGATTTGCAGTTGTTTAATTCATTGAACCTGACAATGGACTATTTCCACGAAACCCGTACTGATATATTTCAGGAGAGAGGTACGATTCCTCAATATCTGGGAACAGCAGGAACAAAGGTGTTCGGAAACTTGGCAGCCATGAAGAATCAAGGCTTCGACTTTGCGGCAGATTTCAATAAGAAAATAGGTAAGGACTGGTTTATCAGTTTCAAAGGGACATTTACGTATGCTCATAATGAGATTACAAAATACGATGAATCTCCGAAATATGCTTTCCAGTCAAAAGTAGGGCAGAGTGCAAATATTCCTAGTATTATGATTTCCGACGGTCTTTTCAAAGATCCGGATGATGTGAAAAACTCTAACCAGCAGATCGGAGGAAATCTTAGTGCCGGTGATATCAAGTATGTGAATATCTCCAAACTTTATGGTTATGATGATGATATCGTGGATATTTCTGACTGGGTATGGGCGAAGAATCCTACCGTTCCGGAGATTGTATATGGTTTCGGCCCTTCTATACGCTGGAAGAATCTTGATTTCTCTTTCTTCTTCCAGGGAGTTGCAAAGGTTTCATTGGTTATGAGTGATTTTCATCCGTTCGGAGACAACAGTTTGCGTAATGTCCTGACTTGGATTGCTGACGATCGCTGGTCTCCCGACAATCAGAATATCAACGCCACTTATCCTCGTCTGACCAGGGACACGAGTGTAAACAACACTCAACGCTCTGACTATTGGCTGCGCAACGCTGCATTTATCAAGTTGAAGAACGCAGAAATAGGTTATACATACAAGAATATGCGTTTCTATGTCAGTGGCATGAACCTGGCGACTTTCTCGCCATTCAAGCACTGGACCCGGAACAAGGAGGAGGTAATGGTTTGAAATATCCTACGCAACGTGTTTTCAACTTTGGTTTTCAGATGACTATTAATAATAACCGCTAATTTGAATAAAATGAAAAAGATATATAATATTTTGTTATCGTTCGTATTTGCCGGCTGTCTCTTGGGCTCATGTGATTATCTGGATATTGTGCCGAATGAAACAGCCAATGAAGAAGATGCATTTGCTTCGGAACAAGCTGCATTGAACTATCTGTATTCCTGTTATTCCTTTATGCCTGCTTATCAGAATTCGCATACTTTTATCGGATATGCAGGAGATGAAATAGTAAGCTGTTTCAACGGAGAACCTATTAAACTATATTTTCAGGGAGGATATACTTCAGGAAATATCGGCAATGTGGATGCGACATACAGTAATATGTATAAAGGTATACGGCAATGTTATCTGTTGAAGAAGAATATTGCGTCCGTTCCGGGATTGAGTGATGATAAGATTAATGATTTCGCCAATCAGGCGGATTTTCTGATTGCTTATTATCATTCGGTATTGATGCAGCATTATGGTCCTATCATCTTGGTAAAAGAATTACCGGATATGAATACACCTTATGACAAGATGGCAGCCCGTTCTCCTTATGACGAATGTGTGGACTGGGTATCAGAACAATTCAGAATCGTATCGGAGAAATTGCCTACGGAACGTATGGGATCTTCTTACGGACTGGCAACTAGTGTAGCTGCCAAAGCGCTGAGGGCCCGATTGTTGCTTTATGCTGCTTCTCCTCTATTCAATGGAAACTCGGAATATTACAGTGACTTTGCCAACAATGACGGCACCTTATTGATGTCTCAAACATATAGTAAAGAGAAATATAAAGTAGCTGCCGATGCAGCTTTGGAAGCAATAAACTTTGCAGAAGATCACGGATACAGATTATATTACGTTGGCGATGATGCCATTGGTACAGCCACCTATCCGTATCCGAAAGATCCTATCCAAAGACAGCTGCGTCTTACATACCTGGACAAGAACGGAACTAAGGAGGTACTTTGGGCAAATACCCGCTTGGAAGAAATGTATAGCATACAGAATAAATCCATTCCTTATCTTTCTTTTGGAGGAGGATATGGTCCGTCTCTGACAATGGTAGAACGATTCTATACCGAAAATGGTCTTCCGATTGACCAAGACCCGACGTATGACTATGAAAATCGTTTTCAGACTACTATTCTGGATGATGATACACGCGGAGAAGGAATAACTTTGAAATTGAACGATCATCGTGAGCCGCGTTTCTATGCCTGGATATCTTTCCATAATGGCTTTTACGAATGTCAGACGGAGAATGTAGTAGCCGACGGTACCAAAGGTATTACTTATCAGGATAAAATGGACCGTTCCGACCGTAAACAACGCAAAAGATGGTTGACACAGTACAAGAAGGAAGACAACAGTGGCAAAATGAACAGAGGAAATAACTACTCTCCAACCGGTTATCTGAATAAGAAAGGGGTTCATCCGGGATCGGCTGCCCGTAAGTCGGACAACGGGCCTTCCTTGAGATATCCGTTGCCTATTATTCGTTTGGGTGAGTTGTATCTGGATTATGCAGAGGCTTGTGTCGGATATGGTGATGCTAGTTATGTGGCTGAAGGCATGAAGAAATTGAACGTAATCCGAGAGCGTGCCGGCATTGACCCTGTACTGACTGCCTGGGCGAAGGCAAAGGAGCCGTTGACAGATTATTCTTCCGTAGGCCCCGATGGTCGTTTGATGCAGATTGTACGTCAGGAACGTATGATTGAACTTTATATGGAGACTCATAATTTCTGGGATCTTCGTCGCTGGAAGTTGGGGGAAAAATACTTTGGTGTATATCCGAGAGGATTAAATGTGGAAGCTACCAAAGATGAGGACTTCTTCAAGGATACACAAATGACAAGTCACATTCGTGAATTCCGTACTCCGGCGAATTATTTGATGCCTATTCCGGTAGATCAGGTAAGTAATAACCCGCAAATGGTGCAGAATCCGGGCTATTAACGGTAAGATGAAGGCAGAATCTGTTTTGAAGTTTTTTGAAACAGATTCTGTTTCTATTATTTGCTAAGTGTCTTATTTTATGGATATTTATTTTTATCTTTGCTGCACGTTTTTCCATAAATTATGATACAGAAAATTAAAACTGTTCCTTTTCAGTAAGGGGAACTTAATTAATGAATGTATTTATTACATAACGAACTTAATTTTATAGTGATGAACAACAAACACTGCATTTTTTTGTCAGGGGTAGCCGCCTTGGTAACATTGCCCTCCTTTGCTCAGAGTAAAGGGGCGTCTGAGAAGCCTATGAATATTTTGTATATAATGAGTGACGACCACTCATTTCAGACTATCAGTGCCTACGATCACCGTTTTATAGAGACACCCAATATCGACCGTATCGGCAATGAAGGAGTTGTCTTTACCAATAGTTTTGTGGCAAACTCTATAAGCGGGCCCAGCCGTGCGTGTATGTTGACGGGAAAACATAGCCATAAGAATGGTTTTATAGATAATGCGCATCGGTTTGACGGAAGCCAGCAGACCTTCCCTAAGCTGTTGCAGAAGGCAGGTTATCAGACTGCTATTGTTGGTAAATGGCATCTTACCTCTAATCCCACGGGATTCGATTATTGGAATATTCTGATTGGTCAGGGTGATTATTACAATCCTTATTTTATAGATAATGGTAAGAAAGTGCAGATAGAAGGGTATGCCACCAATATCACTACGGACTTGGCGCTGGAATGGCTGGAGAACAAACGGGAGAAAGAAAAACCGTTCTGTCTGTTGTTGCATCATAAAGCCCCGCACCGTACATGGATGCCCGACACTTGTGACTTGGGAGCGTTTGATAAGGTGAAGTTTCCATTGCCGGAAAATTTCTATGATAAATATGAAGGCCGTATAGCTGCTTCCGAACAGGAGATGAACATATTCAAGGATATGGACCTTGTTTATGACCTGAAAATGGCGGATAAAGAAAATGAGATTCATACAAAAACTGGATTGGAAGGTTATGGACGCGCTATGTATAAGCGTATGAATCCGCAACAAAAAGCTGCCTGGGATGCTTATTATGACCCTATTATCAAAGATTTTAAAGCCCGGAAACTGGAAGGCAAGGAACTGGCGGAGTGGAAGTATCAACGTTATATGCATGATTATTTGAGTGTGATTCGTTCGGTCGACCGCAATATCGGACGGGTGTTGAAGTATCTCGAAGAAAAAGGGCTTCTGGAAAATACATTGGTGGTTTATACTTCCGACCAGGGATTCTATATGGGAGAACACGGTTGGTTTGACAAACGCTTTATGTACGAGGAGTCATTCCGTACTCCGTTGTTAGCCCGTTTTCCTCATGGCAAGAAAGGAAAAGTGTCGCAAATGGTTCAGAATATAGACTATGCACCTACCTTCTTAGAAATGGCGGGAGTAGATATTCCGGAAGATATTCAGGGGGTATCTTTGTTGCCTTTGCTGAAAGGAGAACGTCCTAAGGACTGGCGTAAGTCCCTTTACTATCATTTCTATGAATATCCGGCGGAACATGCGGTGAAACGTCATTATGGTGTGCGTACCGAACGCTATAAGCTGATACATTTTTATAATGATATTGATGCGTGGGAGCTGTATGACCTGAAAAAAGATCCGCGTGAAATGCATAATTTGTTTGGGAAGCCCGGTTATGAAAAGATAACTGAAAAACTGAAAGGGGAATTGGTAAAGCTTCAGACTCAGTATGACGATCCTATTGAATCTCAATTAAAAAAATAAAGTATTATGAATGCCAAGGAATTTGTACAAATAGTAAAGAAGATGTTTTCTAAAGGACTGACTCCGGAGGAAAAAATAAAATTAGCGGATGAAGGACCGGTGTGCCGTTTATTACTAAGACAGTGGGATAAATTCTTTGGCACTTCTATTGAAAACAAAAAAATTGAGGAGGAGATATGGACCAACATTACGGATGTATGTTGGAATCACAAACCTGCAAAGAAAAAATTGTCAGGCTATAATCGGGGTTTTAGGATTCTGGCTGCCGCCGCTTGTCTTTTGCTGGTCGTAGGTACGTGGTATCTGATTACTTCAAGAGCTTCTTTAGAGACAATAATCTTGGGACCGGCCGATACGCGTATGACGTATGTCCTTCCGGATAGTTCGGTGGTATGGCTCGCTGCGGGAAGTACGCTTTCATATCAGGACGATTTTTTGAAAGAGCGCAAAGTGGTCTTAGAGGGAGAAACGTCTTTTGAGGTGAAAAAGATGACAGGAGGCAGTCCTTTCAGGGTTTATTTCAAAGATGCGCTTGTGGAAGTCAAAGGGACGGAATTTAATATAAAGTCTGATGATGAAGTAGCGGAGGTGACTCTCTTTACCGGAAAAATAGATTTTCAGGTGACGGGGCAAGAGGCCATAGAGGTGAAGCCTGCTCAACGCATCACTTACTATATTGATTCAAAGACGATTGAAACCGAGACGTTGGATATTGAAGGATATGACTGGAGAAAAGAAGAGTATAACTTTACGGATAAGCCGCTTGGTGAACTGATAAACTTAATCAATAAGAAGTATCATACGAAAGTGTGTTTCGAGAATAAAAAGAATAGGGATAATCTGTTTACGGGAACTATTCGTAAAGATGAAGAATTAGCGAAGGTATTGCGGAAAATCTCTATCAGTTTTGGATTAAATACAAGGCAGGAGAAGGATACGATTATTCTTTATTGAGTATCCATAAAATAATACTGGTAAGAAAGCAGTTACATTTGTCATAACTGGATTATAAAAAGGCTGTCCCGGAATGAAACACGGGACAGCCTTTTCTGTATCAATATCCGTCCTATTGGCGGTAGACTTTCAGATTGGTAATCTGACTTTTGAAGTTACCTGTTTCCTGTAATGGGAAAACTAATGTACGAACGTAATTCATGGAATCTTTTCCACCATTATAAAAGCGTTTCTGTATATTTAGTTCTTCTACGATTTTTCCATTTATATGCAGGCGGGTGACGCGGTTGTCTCCGCTAATACCTACTGTTGCATGTTCGCCGGGCATGATACGGTAGTTGAAAGTGTTGAGATAGCCGTCGCGTGCAAAGCCCAACATTCCACTTATCGGATCAGATAAATAGAATACGGCGTCAGGAGAACGGAACAGTTCTGTACCTTTTGCTTCATCAGCTCCTTTTATATCAAAAGATACCAGATAATTATACCCGATTTCCCGATAGGGAAGAGTACGGTTGGGGGTAACAGCTGCCTGTTCGTAAACCAGGCCGGGAGCTTTTCCGATTCTTCCGAGTTGATTCACACCCGGAGCTTCGCTTAGTAAATTGCGTTGTTCATTGAAACTGTCATAGGGAGTTGTGACTTGTTTGCCTGTCCACATTTTAACGGCTAGTGTCTGCAAGGCCGGGTAAACCCGGTGATGAATATCCTTATTGGAAATGCCGTTACCCACATGGTCGTTCCATACAGCAAACATTCCTCCTAAAATATTCGGGTCCTTTTCTTCAAACACGGCTTTGCCTATCTGTGCAGGAGTCCATTTCTCGTATAGTGATTTGGTATTCAGATAATCATAATAATATCCTGCCTGGGGGACTATGTAGACCAGTCCGTCCGGGATACTGATTAAATGGTATCCTTGCTTTATCATTTCTTTCGGGTCGGCATAACCGTTATACCATGCATTCATGATGACATTTTCCGATTTGACGGGAGTATCTCCTTTGGCGTGTGTCAGTGCACCCCATACGCAGGCTTGCTTGCCGAAGCTTTCTATATAACGGATATAGTGATCGGTGAAGGCGCGGAATTTCTCCACAACTTCCTTTTTGGCGTTTGAATATTCGTCGGTGCCCACATGGACTTTGTTGCCCCGGAATACAGGTTCTTCTCCTTCCAGATATTCTTTGAAAAGAGCGTCGAAGAAAGTATAAACCTCGGGATTAAATAAATCCAAATGATCCATGCCATATTCTTTACTTCCCAATTCCGGTTTATAATGACTGAAAGCCAAGGAGTGGGCGGGGATATCAATCTCCGGAATGATCTCTACATAGCTTTGTTCAGCCAATTTTTGCAGGTCGACGAATTCTTTTTTCGTATAATGTCCGTCCCGTGCCGTCAGTCCCGGATAAGTATCACATTCCAGGCGGAAGGCGGCATACGTTTTTGACCAGTCATGTTCGAAGTATTGTTTGAAGCCGTTATCGTTCAGGTGGATTTGCAAAGTGTTCATCTTGTAGTAAGACATAGTCTTTACATAATCCTGTAAGTATGAAAGCGGGATGAACTTACGGCCGCAGTCTATCATAAAGCCGCGAAGCGGATAGTCTGGGTAATCTCTCAGGGTTCCTTTCGGGAGCTGATGATTTTCTGACTGTTCGGCAATCTGAAGTAAGGTACGTGTACCCCAATATACACCGATATTTTCGGGGGCGGATAAAGCAACCCGGTCTGTGACGCGGATCGTATATCCTTCTTTTCCTAATTTCTTGTCGGCGCGGAGGGAAAAGATAAAGTCGCCGGTAGCTCCTTTCCCTTGCACTACTTCGAGCGAACGTCCGAACATTGTTTGATAGTCTTGGGCAAAGATTCGTGCGATGCGTTCAAGCTCCGGATTGTTGGCGGCATACACGATTTTTGTAGCCTCGGTGGGAACAAAAGCTCCGTCACTGCCTTTCCATTCTTTCAGTTCGGGGATAACAAAAGGTTTGGGATTTACGGAAGCATTGGCTCCGGTGGAAATAATAAGACATAAAGCTATTAGCCAGTAGAAACGATTGATATATTCCATGCTGTATTATATATAAAGTTAGTAAAGTATAAAACGTCATAAATGTAAGACAAATAATGGAATATACCACTACCAATTATGAATCTTTAAGTTCAAAGTTAAATGTAGTATGCAATCCGGTTCTCATTTTATTGGCTGATGAGTTGTTAATAGTTCCTTTTTAAGAACTTTTCAATATGTAATTGTTCTTTTTTATTCTAAAATCTATGTTATCTGTCTCCCGGAAATTTGTATAACTAGATTGATTTGTATTTCTTTGTATAATAATATACTAACCCCCCTTTTAATTACTTATGAAAAATAGAAAGATTTATTTAATGGGAGCCTGTTTGTTGTGTGGACTCACTTCAATTGCACAAAATGTAAGTTTACAGCCGCCCCCACAGCAACTCAATGAACAAGGTAAAACACTCAGTCTTCCTGCTATCTACC